>Ga0209541_10017776_pt1 | contig 10366 bp, 12 predicted proteins | sample RifCSPlowO2_01_FD_184027 | JGI IMG/M metagenome (GOLD analysis project Ga0209541, IMG submission 184027) | Groundwater microbial communities from Rifle, Colorado - Rifle CSP2_plank lowO2_0.1 (SPAdes) (version 2) | ecosystem: Environmental > Aquatic > Deep subsurface > Groundwater | place...
ATTCGAGGGGCAGGTGGGCGTGATTTATATGTTCTACGACACGGAAGGTGGCGTGCCGTCAATCACGCGTGACGCCGCGTACAGCTTACACTTCAAACCCTATATTTTAGAGACCTTGGTTTAATTAAAATTTATCCTCATAATTTTATTTCTCGTTCACTATGGCATGCCACCTGGATGAGGTTGTTTTGAAAGTAACTAGATTAAAAATGAGTTCCAAAAAATGTCATTTGTATGATCTTGTACACCCTCTTTTTTACGCTTACAACTTTTCGACCCAAAAAAAAGTTGATGCTGTTCGCGGTTTTTTCGACTTTGAATTTCAAGCACCCATTCTTCAACTGATGCCTCCACACACATTCGAACGACATGTGTCTCACCAATCCGACCAATACGGTGAAGCCTATCAATTGCCTGTTGCTCCAGTGCAAAGTTCCAGTACGGTTCAAAAAGAACCACATGGCTAGCGCACGTTAAATTCAAACCCTCGCCGCCTGCCCCGAGTGAGGTTAAAAGAACACACACATCTGTTTCGCGGAAGGCTGCAAGAATCTTCTCTCGGTCTTCCAAATAATGGATACGTCCATCATAGCACTCAAATTTCACGCACTCATGTCTTAATAAGGATGCAATCAGGTCCAGACAAGAGGTAAACTGGCTAAAAATGACCACCTTCACGCTTTTTTTTGACAGTTTCAAGGTGTCCACCAAATAGGTTCGCAGACACCACGTTTTTGCGCTGTGGATCCAGCCCTGTTTAAGGGTTAACCCCTGGCTCAGACAGCCCACACACATGAACTCTTGTTTAAAACAGGTGTCACACTGCAGATGTGCGTTCTCTTTACACTTCAAACCACCCGGTGAGCCGCATGAAAAACACATGCCGGCGGCCGTCTCTTGTTTTGGCGCGAGTTGACGTTTGAAACACTGCGGAGAGAGTAAAAGATAGGGATGAGATACAAACTGGCGCTGTTTCAAAATTCGAATTAGTTCATGTGGTTGAGAGCTGGTGACCGAGTCGTACAACGTTTGTTCAAACGGGGAGAGCCGGGCCACGATCGTTTGTTGATTCAGAGGGTCCAGTGTTAAAATGGATTTCTCGCGGAAATGAACAAATAAAAGCCGCCATTGACGAATTTTAGTGACACTGTTTCCGTACCATTTCCACCATAATGGTGAAGAGTAGGGGGACACCATCAGAAAACGGGCGAGTGCTACGATATCTGTGATCCCATTTTTAAATGGGGTGCCCGTTACACACCACCGACTAGCTGCGTTGATATTACAAATTGCACGTGCCGTTTTTGAAGTTTGTTCGGAAATGCGGTGAGCTTCATCGATCACAATACGATCCCACCGCTTTTTAAACTCCCGCTTCTTGATACGCACCGTTTCGTACGTGCTCAGCACTACCACGTGTTTGTCAGGCTGCAGGGCTGGTAAACTAGGCTGGGCTCCATAAAACATTACTACATGAGCGGACTCAAAGCCGGTGCGGAGACATTCGTGTCTCCACTGAGTTAGCACCGATTTTGGACAGATTATAAGCGTGGTGCACGGAGGTTGAGCTAAAATAAAGGAGAGCACTGTAATTGTTTTTCCTAACCCCATCGCGTGTGCAAGTATACCTCCGTGAGGTTGTTCATGTACCATTCGTGGTCGATTTTCAATCTTTTTCATCCATTCAATCGCTTCCTCTTGATGCTTATAAAGTTGAATGCTCATTTGTTTCCAACAATATTTTTACACACAATAATTGAACTAACCTTCATCATCGTCATTCGAATAAATTTCATCACAGCTTACATCACTTAACATTAAACACACAAAATTCTCGTCCATATATCGAACCGGCGCCTTACCTTTGTTTACACGCATACTTCTACGCACCCCGTTCTCATACCTTAAACCGTGTCTCTCCGTGTCCGAATTATACTGCTCAATCACCTCTTTGTCCTCCGTTTCCTCTTTCTCCTCCGTCCCACATTCACTCGCACATTCACTCGTCTCATTGCTGTCCTCCGCTTCCTCGTCCTCGTCTTCCTCTTCTGGCCCATCTTGCTCTTGCTCCTGCTCCTTAAATTCATCATCTTCTGCTACAATTTCATCGGAATCGTGGTCAATAAATTCAGCAAGACTGCCTTCGCTCTCATCCTCTACTGACGTCGCTACAGATTCGTTGTCTGTGCTCATTTCTTAAACAGCAATAAAGTTTTATCGCAATTCATGACGCATTTCAGGCGCGCACTCCCACTCCCACCCGTCCCCAAACACACACACACGCACGCAACAAATGAATTACATTTTCCAACGTAAAAAACATTGCTGACATTCACAAAAAGTGGTTATCCCTTCATCTGCGGACCGGGTTTGTTGTTGGTGCACCGAAATGTCGTACGAACCACAACGCTTGCATTTTAGAGCACCCTCCTTCATTTCACTGCGGTGCTCCTCATGTAACAAGATGTGCTGACACTTCACGTCTTCATGATACTTGTTTAACCATGTTTCGGTGCTGGTGCCCTCGCCTAAACAGTTGTCATCCAAACGTACCAACGTTTCCCAAGAATACAACCCCAATAACTCCGGTCTCTGTCGAATGTTCCAATACATTTGTCTAATTTTGCTCTCATAATCGGTCATCTCCGTGTTACGCGCGCACTCAAACACCGCTTGCTCCAGTTCCCACGCTTTTTCACCGATCAGCTCGCTCAATAAATTTAACCCTCTGGTTCGACGATGTAAATCTTTCATAAAATATTCTTGTTTTAAAAATATGACCAGCTACGCACATCTCGATCAATTTCTGCCGTCCACAACTCGTCACAGGATCGGTCTTACACCCAACTCCCGGTCTGCATTCGTTCGAGTCCTAGGGCCACAGGGACAAATCATTACCATCTTGCGCCCTGGTGGAAGTAGATCCATGGTTATACCCACCGACCGTCACATAACCAACATTGTGGTAAACGTACAAGGTCAAGATATGTTGTGCGACCTTTCAAATGCTGCCGGCTGGCTGGACGTCAGTTCCAACATTGGAATACAAATCTCCGAAAAATCTTGTTCGGTGGTTGATTTTGACTCACCACCCGCCCAACCTAACGATATATTCCTACAACAGTGCAGGTACATGACTGATCAGAAAGGCAACTCCGCTCTGTTCTGTAATAACTAGACATCAAATCGATCACACCCTCGCTCCGACGGACACGCACTCCCAGCGCAGCTCACAAATAAAGATCCACCAGAGGTGCGACACAGTGGAGTTTCATCATTTGTGCCCGTACACATTGCATAAAACTCGTTCTGTTTGTTACAGACCGACGATAACGCGGTCGCACCCGCCTGCGTTCCTTGGTGACATAAACAATTCACGGTTGCGCCATCCACACCTGGTTGACAAATATTTGGCACACCCACATAACCAAAACAACCACCTGACTCAAATTGGAGCGCACATGTGGACCCATCCGTGTTTCCACACCCTACTGGACAACTACACTTCGCCTTCCCATTCGCGTCTGTTGTACACGACTCTTCAGTCATGTAGGTACACGGCCGGTACGGATGTTTGCGGCACGGCCAATCTGTTTCATTGGTACTTGTCATCCCTAAACACGCGTTCACGCACACACTTCCCACCGGGTTTACCCCTAACTCAGCCGATGAACCAACATTCATCGCGGGGCTCACACATCCGCATGTACCTTGCACCGCATCATAGTGGCCCCAACTTTTTAGAGACTCCACTGGTGTGAACGACGGGTCTGCGTACAACGCACGACACGGGTCTGGAGAACACACATTTACAGTTGCATTCTTTGTGGCATCGCTTGCTATCCCTGGAACAAGCGAACTGATTTCAGCATGCTGGTTCGATACATTCGAACATGACACTGAAGACGCATGCACCGGATCTGCACGCAGCGTAACTTCCGACCCAGCTATCACCGTGTCTGAACACCTGCCTTTATATATAAAGCCTTCGCTTGAATTGGAGGCCACCGAATCCCATAAACGTGAGTTAGCGCCTGAACAGATACATTGATTCGGCGGGATGGAAGAGTTAGAGGTCCAGGCTTGGGCTGCAAAATCATCACGTCTACGTCCTCCCAGTGCGTTAAAAAAACAACTATCAACTACACAGCTTAACTTATTCAACGGGTCAGAGTGAAAACTTTGGTACGATCCCGACATTAACCCATCACATTGACACACCGTGTTGGCCACGTTGGCTGGCCCACACACCTCATTCCATTTACTACGATCCAACTCATTTTTAGGGTGACATAGCACTGGATTCACCTTGGAGCTAATGTCCCACGGCTCAGCCACTGGTTTGTTTTCATTCACCAACAATTTCTGGTACTTAGAGCTGAACTCGGTGGTCAGGTGGTTATTACACGCTAACAACTTTTCACAGCTCTCCCCACCATGAATTGTGGGGTAGTAACACGTACACTTCCACCCCGCAGTTGTCCACTGCAGATACCCATTGGAACTGCACTGTGGTGTATTCGGTAAACAAAACATACCCTGTGGAATATTTAGAAGTTGGTTGTTATAGATCATACTTTTAGCGCTCTCCACGACCTCGCACCCAAATGACTCGCCCGGGTTTAGAGCATCACTACACCCGGCACACTCCAAATCATGGGTGCACGGTTTTGGCTGATTCACCAAACACGCGACCGGCTCCGGCAAACAGTAGTGTTCACTTTCATTGTTTAATGCTTTTTGCTGCTCCGCCACCTCCTGCGACGCGCTCACACATGTTAATGGGATTTCAACCGGGCTGGTGCTACAATTCAGGCAGTCACCCACCGAACCGCAGCTCTTTATTTTTTCTAGTGGACTCGGAACATACTTGCCGACCGCATTTCCTACAAAAGAAACGCAGTGATTTTTGATGTCACCCGCTAAACTCGGGGCTGCGACCAACGGCATTATTTGAGGAAACGGAGGGTACGCAGACGTGCCCTGTTTCACCAACCCCTCGCGCATGTCCCAAATGTAGCTGCACAACAGAGTTACTCCCGTTCCAAAAATAAAACACAGAAAAAAAGTTATTATTACAACGTGGCTTAGGTTCATTTATTTTTAGTTCCCAATAAAACATTTCGGGCATTTTGAAACTTTTCAGGTAGCTCCGAAACTCGGTTTAAATTTTTATCCGGGTGGTGCAGCCGCTGCATTGATTTGTACGCCTCCTGAACATCTTGTTCCGTAAAATTGGGCGGCGACCCATGGCCGTCCCACATTTGAAGTGACATTAACGCCTTCCCCTTCTCACTCACACGCATCTCCCACATCTGTAACTGCACATTCTCCGCCTCGATATTTAACGCCTCCTCCACTTGCAGCTTAACCCGCATCACTGTTAGTTCATTATGTGCTTCACCACGTGCAAAACAATTGCCGATCGCGTTCAACACACACATATATGCCTGTTTCCGAACCCGGTTCAAATCAGAGTATATCTCAGTCACACCCTCTCTTTTCCTCAAAACTTCATCTATCCATTTACACGCCTGTTTTTGTACCGTCTCCCATAACTCACTGTCTTCCGACGACAGCGTATTAATCCGGACCATTTTCATCTCCAGCTCACTCACACCCTGTTTTAACTCCTCCACACCCCTTAAAAACAGCTTACGTGTATTCTCCCATTTACAGATGCTCGTCATTGCTTCCACGTTTCCTCCCAAAATACGAAGCGTCCGGTGCATCAAATGCGGCACCTCCGCTGCATTACACCCCACCGGGTGGCGACACCCACATGTATCTACATTCGACTCCAGTAACAGCAAAAAATCATCCACATTCCGGACATTCACATGCCCCACACAGTCCACCAGCACATGACCACTGAACCGGTTGCCAGCCTCCAACACCTGGTTCACGTACTCATTGCACAGCACCACCCCATCATTCACCTGCTCCGTAAATTTGGTGGACTGGTGCGAAAAACACCACGTTACATACTCCTTTATCTTCTTACCACAACAAGATGACAACAAAATTATCATCACCGTCCATGTCTCCAAACACATCTCCTCCAGTGCAGAATAGTTGGTACGATATAAATCGTTCCGGTCAAACACCATCGTTTTCATCACCGTTGTGGTTGAAATATGGGGCAGCTCGTTCTCGTTATACCAGTAACTGTGCATCGCGCTCCGAAATTCACGCATACTCACTGGAATCGGCTGCGGTGGCTGAGGCGCTGCTAAAACCAACTCCTCCATCACATCTTCCGGCACAACATCTACTAACGCCAGGCTTAAGTCCGGACTTTTACCTTTAAACCGCCAAACTTCCTCTAAAATCTTACACTGACTTGTAACCCACCGACTCTCCACTTTTATACCACGAGAACTGAAAAAATATTTAACGTCCTCCTTATTTCGAACCACATTATTCTCAACCGCATCAAACAATTCAACCATCACTGTTGACGCGCTTGGGTGCTGTCGATCCAGGGAAGACAACACATGAGCCCGTAAACCTGGAGGAACAACCATTATAAAGGTAAAACAGAAAATAAAATTAAAAAATATGATATTAAAAAATGTTTCCCCGACGATCTCATCGTTCCAGAGTTAACATCATGCCTCCGTCCGGAGCCGCATACTACGACCCACAGGTTCTTGCATGCACACCCTGTGATCAAGGAAGCAGCAACGTGTGTCGAGCTCAAACCCTGCCTTCCACCACCCCCTCCGAAGGCGACTTCGACTGGGTGTTAGAACAACAACGCAGACTTAAATCAGGCGTAGTCGCCGCCGCCGTGTCCGACTGCTGCGTTACAGACATTGATGCAAACACCGGCTTTGAGGTCTCCATCTGCGATGTTTCCAAAGGCTGCGGCTGGGTTACCCTGCCAAACACAAACCCGACCAACTGTATCTTTACAACCCAGGGCGCTACTTACCCCACGCTACGTGAATGCAGCGCAACCATTCAGGGCATCGGACCGGTTGCAGTTGGTACCGGAGACTGGTTTCCGCCATGCAGCGACACAGACCAAATTAATTGCTATTATTCAAGCGTAGATGAATGTTTGCCCGCCATTTTCGGAAAACCAAAACTTGCAAATTCAACCCAATGTGCAGCCTACCTTTGTCGAGGCCAAGCCAAAATGGACAACGGAAAACTCACATTCCCCCACGGTGCATGCACATGTGTACCCAAATAAATCTCAAACCTCACTTCTGCACATGGGGCACGTTCCCCGCCGAAACAGCCACCGATCCAAACAACCTTCATGAAACACATGTTTGCACCTCATCTCTTTCCCTGACTCCATCGGTTCCAGACATATCGAACATGTGTCGTCACAATATATCGTCGGAAGATCCGACACACTTGCCTTTCTCGTGTCATTGTTGTTAACCACCGACCTAGAAACAGGCTCAAAGCTACGTAGGGTCAGGTCAGGCAATATTTCAATGTCGTAAGGATTATCTTCGGAAGCGTCACGGCTGGGAGGACGCAAAGGAATTAAGAACCCAGGGCTGCCTGCCGAATTATAAATTTCATTGGTGTAAGCAGTGAAGAACTCACGGTTTCCTTCCGCATTATTGTTGTAAACATTATCGCTGTAAGGAATGAAGTCACGACCGAGCCAACTCAAGTTTGAGGGAACGTACGCAAATTCAATATTCATTTATTTGTTTAATTCCTTATTTTTACACCTAACACACGCACTCGTTAAACCTGACCTCTACAAATCGGGCACGTTCTCCGCTGAACCAGCCACTCTTGTAAACAAGTTTCATGAAACACATGTTTGCACCTCATCTCTTTCCCTAACTCCATCAACTCCAGACAAATTGAACATATGTCGTTACAACATATCGTCGGAAAATCAGTGACGCTTGCCACCGGGTACATGCTGTTCATCACCTCTGTTAAATAGCTCTCAATATCAAAATTTAATGGCTCAGGAACTAAATGTAGAAGCGGAATTACTACTGACACACCACTGATTTCATACACGAACGTTAACGTTCGCTGTGCTATTTCTTCGACCATTCGTTTATTCTGCTTTTTCCTTCTATTTCTTTTCCTTTACAAAATATGAACACGCCCTTCATACAGGTCCAAGAATATGACAATCGGCTCTTTTTTTTCCGGCTCACCGGCAAACCAAACAAACAACAATACGAACAACAATTTCTCGAGTATATTAACACTCTCCTTCTACAGTGTACACCATTCTCACTCATTATCGATGGCTCACAGGTCTCCGGCGTTTCTATACCCATCGCCATGCTCACCATCCAATGGATGAAGCACAACCGAGATACGCTGAAATTGTATTTACGCGGATCCGGCGTTGTTATCACAACACCATCTGTTAGGAAACTTCTAGAATGGGTTCTCAGCATACAACCACCCGCCGCCCCATTTCATTTAACACCACTCATTCAGGAAGCCTATGAATTTGTAATGCAGTTATGACCTCTCGCACGTCTTTAAATTTAAGCCCTGGCGACTCCTCCAACAATTCCACTAAACTTTCCAATTCACTCATTGATAACACCTCCAACGCATCTTCAAACACCTCCAAACTCAACAGCCGGCGAAGCACACACACCCTTGTATTTGACCCCTCTCCTGCCTTCTCGTCCTCCGCACTTTCGCTGTCAAATTCACACTCGCCTTCATCTTCACTTGCAGGCCTCAAAAACTCGACCGAATCCCACGGAACCCGATTCTGCGTCACCGTTACTGCTTCGTCAAATTCCACCGCATCAGGTGACCGCACCACAGAAAACGTCACTGTTAAGTCATCATCTGTGTTGTACCCGCCAGCAAGGATTACTCCTTTACTTCCAGCTGAAACCAACACCGTTCCGCCATGTTTTTGCACAACTACATGGTCTCCAATATTAAACCTCTGCTCTTTTTTTACCTCTTTCATCGGCACCTCAAACAAGTGAGGCCCTGACTCGCCCTTTATTTCAACGATCACACACTCTTCACCCGTTTTTTCAACTACTTTCGCCTCTTGAACAGACCCGCAAAGTGGAACACTCACTTTTTCTCCACGTTTTATTTTCCGTTTTACCACCATCTTTATTACACTTTTTAAAAAATACACATGACTAACGTTTGGAAAATTACCGCCATCTTCTCCGTTGTTCTACTACTTGTTGTAACTATCGTTCTGGCAACATTTACTTTACTTAACATACGCGACGCACTTGTTCTCAATAAAGCCATTTCAGCCGCCGTTGGTCTCTCTGCACCGGCTCCATCTTTCAACGACCTTGACCTTCCCACTCTCCCCCCTGTACAATTTCAAATTCATGCGCCATTCACAACCTTTGCCGCTGACCTCATAACCCGTCTGTACACCCCCATTCCAACCGTTCAGCCATTAACAACCATTTCCTTCCTCCACTCAACTTCCGGTGTTAACAATGTTTGGATTGCGAAAAATGATGCCGCCAAACATTTGTGGTTCGTTTTTAGGGGTACCGCTTCAAATGAAGAATGGTCCAAAAATTTTAATTTTAAACAAGTTTCGTTGTTTGTACCGGGCACTCATTTTACTTACCCCGCCCTAATGGATTCCAGTACGAAATTGTTGTCAGATAACATTCAAAATATTCAAGTTCACAGTGGATTTTGCGATATTTTCACAAGTCTTCAGCCAGAACTAACTAAACATATATCAGCTTACCTTGAATTTAACATTTGCATTACTGGCCACAGCTTGGGCGCAGCGGTCGCACAGCTCAGTTTGCTTCACCTCGCAACTGCTTTTCCAACCACAAAATTTTCAGTAACTCTCTTTGGGTCGCCTCGGGTTGGCAACCAAACATTTGCTGATAAACTAACCTCTCTGCCAAATTTACAACACCTTACAATTTTACAAAACGAAGCTGACATTGTCACCCAAGTGCCGTTGGCGGTGCAATTTAACGTTGAACAGCCAGAAAACCCTCTTTTTTTTGTACATCCGTTTAAAGTCTTGCATTTCTTTTCAATAAATCATGGCTCTTGGATTGAAAATCACAGCATTGAGGTGTATAAAGAAAAAATTTGTTGTCTATTAAACCAACGTCTCTAAAATATAGGGTTTGAAGTGTAAGCTGTACGCATCGTCACGCGTGATTGATGGCACACCACCTTCCGTGTCGTAGAACATATAAATGACGCCCACCTGTCCCTGGAATCCATCTTTCTGGTACCGACCAATCACGTCCACCACTCTTGCAAACTTTTCGCTCTGCTTTACCTTTCGCCGAACACCATCCACTCTAAAACCGTCAGGGTTCACGCGCAGCCACAGGATTTTGAGATCTGCACCGTTCCCGCTGCACAGAATCGCGGTGTTGACGTCGTTCAT
>Ga0209541_10017777_pt1 | contig 10365 bp, 12 predicted proteins | sample RifCSPlowO2_01_FD_184027 | JGI IMG/M metagenome (GOLD analysis project Ga0209541, IMG submission 184027) | Groundwater microbial communities from Rifle, Colorado - Rifle CSP2_plank lowO2_0.1 (SPAdes) (version 2) | ecosystem: Environmental > Aquatic > Deep subsurface > Groundwater | place...
TTGCTTTTTCGAAGCTGGCAAAGTTTAAATCCTGCAATTGCTGCTGCTTCCAGCCTCCAAGATGACAATCAGCTATGTGTGCAAATTTTGTCATGTCTGAAAAAACCCTGAGATATATTTAAAAATTGTTGTGATAGAGTTGATTTTTAACTCTAAAAAATTATCATTTTTAAGATTTAAAGATTGTTGGGATGGTTTATAGTTCATATATTTGTAATCAATAATGTTTAAATACGTAACTATTTTTTCTGAAAACATGAGGATAAATATTCTTTTCGGAGGCAAGGCAGGACAGGGTCCAAATATCATAACACACATTCTTGGCCAGGCACTTGTTAAACAAGGATATTATGTTTTTTATTCGAGAGATTATCAGTCATTAATTCGCGGAGGACATAATTTTAATGTTTTAACTGCAAGCGATGAACCCGTTTACAGCAATGATTTTAAGATTGATATTATTATAGCACTAGATGAGAACACAGAAAAAATTCATGAAAAAGAATTAAAGGAAAACGGAATAATCTTAAAAGGAAAATATAAAAATATGCATTTTGCTGGCAGAGTTTTCAAGATTCTTGGCTTGGATTTTAACTTATTGAAAGAAGAATTAGAAAAATTAAGCGGGTTTGAAGATAACTTAAAAGAGGCGAAAAATGGCTATGAATCAGAAGAGAAAAAAGTTAGGTTAGATAAAACTGAAAAAAAAGAGCTATCTTTTATGAATGGAAGCCAGGGAATTTCAGAAGGAGCTATAAAATCTGGACTGGATATATATTACAGCTATCCTATGACTCCTGCAACGCCTGTGCTTTCTGAATTAGCAGGAAAGCAGGAGGTGGAGAATATTTTAGTTTTAGAATTAGAAAATGAAATTGCTGTTGTTAATGCCGGAGTTGGTTCTAGCATTGTTGGAGCAAAAGTTATGGTTGGAACAAGTGGGGGTGGATTTGATTTAATGACAGAGGGATTAAGTTTATGTGGTGGTGCTGAAGTTCCTTTAGTGTTTTATCTTGCGCAAAGGCCAGGGCCATCAACAGGAGTTGCTACTTATACTTCGCAGGGAGATTTAAAAATGGCTTTAAATGCAGGGCATGGAGAATTTCCAAGAATGGTTGTTGCTCCTGGGGATCCTATGGAAGCGCAGGAATTAACAAGCCATGCATTTTATTTTTCTCAGAAGTTTAAAATCCCATGCATAATTTTAAGTGACAAGCATCTTGCAGAAAGTTTTTACACTATTAAAGAAAAACCGATTATAACAAAATCAGAAAAAACAACAAAACTCATTAGGTATAACAGCTATGAACAAGATGAAACCGGAGCTGCAACTGAATCTCCAGGGATAATTAATAAAAATATTGCAGACAGATTAAAAAAAATATCAGAAATTGAAAGAGAGGCTTCAAATTTTGAAATGTATGAAGTATATGGAAATGAAAGAAGCAAAAATGTTATTATTTCTTGGGGCTCTACAAAAGGAGCGATTTTAGACTCAATAAGAGACTTAGATGTTTGTTTTTTACAAATAAAATATTTAGAGCCATTTCCAAAAGAGATTAAAAAATATCTTAATGGAAAAAATTTAATTCTAGTTGAAAATAATTCAACTGGACAGCTGGCTGACATTATAAGAGAAAAAACCGGTGTTTTAATTGAAGACGACAAGAGAATTTTAAAAGCTGATGGAAGGCCATTTTTAGCTGATGAACTTCGAAAAGAAATTGAGGGGAGATTGAAATGACAAGCATAAATACCCCAATCATGCCGACATGGTGCCCTGGATGTTATAACTTTCAGATACTGGCGGGCGTGAAAAAAGTTTTGAATGAAAAAATCAAAACAGAGGAAGATAAAGAAAATTGGGCAATTGTAGCGGGAATTGGATGCCATGCAAAAATCTTTGATTATCTTAATCTGAATGGGATAAATACTTTGCATGGAAGGGTTTTGCCGACTTGCTTAGGAATGAAAATTGCAAATCCAAAATTAAATGTTTTAGGATTTAGTGGAGATGGAGATGCTTATGCAGAAGGGATGGAGCATTTAATACACATGGCTCGTTATAATTCTGATATAAAATACTTTGTTCATAATAACCAGGTATTTGCCTTAACAACAGGACAGCCGACTCCAACAACAGAAGTTGGTTTTAAGGATAAAACAACGCCATTAGGAGTAAAAATTAGTCCGATTAATTCAATCAAATTAATGCTTGCTTCTGGTGCGAGTTTTGTTGCAAGAGTTTATTCAGATATTAGACAGATAGAGTACGTATTTAAAGAGGCATTGAAACACAAGGGATTTGCATTTATTGAAGTATTGACTCCTTGTTTAATATTTCATAATCAAAATTACAAAGACAAAATTTATTCTTTAGGAGAAGGGGGGCATGATAAATATAGTTTTGAAGAAGCCTGGAAAAAAGCAGAAGAATTTGGTTATAATGCAATTGATGATAAAACAAAAATTCCAATAGGAATTTTTTATCAAACAGAAAAGCCGGTTTTTGAGGAGGTTGTTAGAAAGTAAATTGCTTCGCATCAGGACAATCACTCGCACTTGCATTCGTGATTGATTGTGATTTTTGCTGAATGCAAATGCTCGCATGATGCTCCACAGGAAGATTGTTAATGAAATAATAATTAACTCGCGAAAATTAATATCGTAGCAATAATAGACTTCAGTTCTTATCCTGTTCACTGGGCGGGTGAGCGATTTCGCGGAGGACAAATTTAATTATCAATTCCGAGCGAGGTTGTGACGAGCAGTTTCACGAGTATAGCCTCAAAAAAGTGTGTGAGTGAAATTGCGAGATGGGCGGGAATAATTAAATTAATTCACCCAAAGCTCCCAAACATATAATTCTTCAAAAAATAATTTTTCTTTTCCTAAAAATCTCTTTTTATAATTATTAAAATCAATATTTTTTGTCAAAGAACTCGTAACTAAAAATATCTTCCCATTTTTCTTAAGATGAAATTTTGCTTGTTTTAGAAATCTGTTAATTATTTCTGAACCATTTTTTCCTCCAGTTGTATCTTTTTCTCTGTCATATTTGTCTTCAGGCAGATAAGGTGGATTGAAAGCTATAAAATCAAAGTTTCCATTTATATTTTGAAAAATGTCTGATTGAATGCAATTAAATCCCAAGAGATTGCAATGTTGGACTGATTCTATATTTATATCAGAAGAAAAGATATTTTGTCTTTTAACGCCTAAATTAGAGATAGTCTGAAGATGAATTCCTGAACCTGCCCCTATTTCTAAAAAAATTAAATTTGGATTTTTCTTTAATAATTTTGGGATTTCCTTTTTTAGAATATCTGATAAAAGGTAAGAATCTTCTGCAGATTGGTAAATAGACATTTTAAATTAACCAAACCATTTGGTAAAAAACTCTATTACTTTTTCCTTATACAAGAACATTGAGACTAATACTCCAATTAAAGTGATTAATATTATGGCTAATACAACTATTGTAATAATCGCCTTAGTATTTTTTGGTTTCTTTTCTTCATAACCTGAAATCTTTTGAATTGTTGATTGTTGAATTTGTTGGCCAAAATTTTTTAGTTTTTGTTCTGCTTCCTGAACTTCAGAATGTTGCGATTGTATCTGATTTGCCCTTTCTGCCTGAACTAAGCGTGCAGCATCTTCAATATCTGCTTTTGGATAACCAGCATTATAAAAAGACATCATTGCACTTCTAAGAGCTTCTCCCCTTGAAATTGCCTGTTTAAGTCCCTCAAAAATCTCTTGGTTTACCATGTTTGATTAAGGTAAAAGGAGTTTAAAAATTATTTGGAAGAATTTTTAAATAAGAATCTGGCTCCGCATCAGAACAATCACTCGCACTTGCATTCGTGATTGATTGTGATTTTTGCTCGTGTAAATGCTCTACTCACATTTGCACTGCGGATTGCCAGAAACATTTTTGCTCGTGTAAATGCTCACATAATGCTTCGCTTAAGAAATAATTAATGTTAGAAAAATATTTAGCGAGTGATTTTAATCAATCATCAACAATAGGCTTCAGATTTTTATCTTGTTAACTGGGAGGGCGAGAGATCTTGCGATGTCGCCTCAACAATTTGAGCAGGGTCGCGAGTAGAGCAACTTCACGAGCTTTAGTGTAATCCAATTCGAGTGGAGTTGTGAGATGGGCGGGAATATTACAACTTTATTACTTTTCCATCTGAAGAAAGATGTGCAGTTTCGTGAAATTTATATCCCAATTCTCCTGCAAGCTCTATCATTGGTGTTTCCTGCTGCAAACTTCCGTGAGCAGGGATTATATGTTTTGGCTTTAAGATTTCAATCAAATCTCTTAAATCTTCTCTACCTCCATGGCCCGAGACATGAACATCTGTCTGAAGCCTCACACTTAGTTTTCTTAATTTTTTATCCATTCTGTCACGTGAATTAATATTTACTGGAGTAGGAATGACACTTGAAGAAAAAATTAGATGGTCTCCTGGCCTGAATTTGAATGGAGTTTCTCCTTTTACAATCCTGTCTAAAATTGAGCCAGGTTCTGCTTGATGGCCAGTGCAGACAACTAGATATCTTCCTCTATCTTTTTCTATTTTCTTAAGCCAAGAATTAACTTGATTTTTGTATTTTACAAGTATTACATTTTTTTGGAACGGGCATTGTTTAACTTCTTTTGCAGCATTTACATATTTATTCAGGCTTCTTCCTAAAAAAAGTATTCTTCTGTTTGTTTTTCTTCCAAACTCAACTATACTTTTTAGCCTTGCGATGTGTGAAGAAAAAGTTGTTACAAAGAGTGCAGATTTTCTGTCTCTTACTGCAGAAAAAGCATCTTCTAATAAGTTTTTTGCAATCCTCTCGCTTGCAGTTTTTCTATCTATTCCAGAATAAAGAGCATCAACAACCAAAACCTTTATTCCTTGTTTAGACAACTCTCTTAATCTTTTGTAATTTGGGGGCTCTCCCATTATCGGGTGATTATCAAATTTAAAATCAAGAGCATAGAAGAAAATTCCTTCATTAGTATGAAGAGCGAGAAATGCACATTGAAGAGTTGAATGTGTTGTGTGGATAAATTCTATTTTGTAGGTCTGGGTTCTTCCTTTTAATATATAACTTGAATTTTCCATTACTATTGTCCTTCTATTGTTTAATTTTATTTTTTCGTCTCTTAAAATATTTTCAAGAACTGCCATTGTAAATGGTGTTGCAAGAATAACTGCACCCGGATATCTGCCTGCAACATATGGAATGCCTCCTAAATGATCCAGATGTGCGTGTCCGACTATTATTGCTCTTACCTTGTCTCTCCATCCAAGCTTGTCAAGAATTAAATCATCCGGAAGGACTTTTATCTTTCTGAGCTCGGTTTCGTTCATTTGTATCTGCGCTTCTGCTTCTTCTCTTTCAACTAATGGCGGCAGGTATATTCCTGCATCAAAGATAAAAACATCTTCTCCAATTTTTACAGCAGTCATATTTTTTCCTACTTCTTCAAAACCGCCGACAGTGCAAATTTCCATTCTAATGTTTTAATTCACTTCTCTTTTATAATTAAAAGAAGAAATGGTTTTTAAAGTCTACTCTCTTATTTACTTCATGAAAAAAGAGATAGCTTGGTTGGAAGTTATGAGATGGGTTTATCTTATTTTAGGCATTCTTTTTACTGGTTGGTTAATTAAAAAATTGTGGTTTGGATGACAATTAAAGAGATAATTGAAAAGATTGTAATTATTATCTTCATAATATTAGCAATTATAATTGGTTATCAAATAATTAAATCTATTTTTGGTGGAACCTGGACAACAGAGAATATAATCATAGCTGGAATGGGCATGATTTTAACAGGATTGTTTGTTATGGTTGGTTTTTTGATGAATCAATCTAAATCAATCGGAGTTTTAGAAGAAAGAACGAAAAATATAGGAGAAAGTTTGACAAAATTAGGCAGTGATTTTAAAGAACATCTAAGGGAAAAACATAAAAGCTATTAATGTATAATATTATTATGAAAATCTTCGATTTTCAAACATGTAAATTTTTATACAGAAAAAAAAGTGAAAATTGCCACATAAATGTGGCAGATACAATTGCAATGTCTTCATACATGTAAATGTTGAAGAGCCAGAAATTTTAATTTCTGGACAATTGTCTTTTTTTCTGTCTCAGAAACTTTAATAACTCAAAAAGTTTCTGATGAATCAACAAAAATTTTCATATTATGAAACCGCTCAAACCATCAATGCGTGAAAATAAAAGATATCTTCTTGTTAGGGGAAAAAATCTCAAAGAAAATATTGAGAAAACTATCTTGGATTTCATTGGCATTCTTGGATATGCTGAAGCTGGTTTAAAATTTATAAAAAGTAATAGTGAATTTACTGTAATTGCTATAAATCGTGAGGCTTTAAACAAAGTTCGAGCTGCTTTTGCTGCTTCTCCTGAAAAAATTCATGTTGAAAAAGTCTCTGGAACTCTTAAAGGATTGAAAAATTGCTGAATTTTTAATCCGAAATCTTTATAAATCACTACTTCTTTGGTTTTTTGACAGAGAAGAAAAAATTAAATATCAGATTATCAACTTCTCATAAAAAATGGATACAATGAAAATAAAACTTTCAAGCATCCACTTTAACGTGGATGAGGAAGATTAAGGTGGATATGCCAATAGATTTACAAAATCAAGCAATGGGCTATGACAGAACAGCAACAATGTTCTCTCCTGAGGGGCATCTGCTCCAGGTGGAATATGCTGAAAAAACCGTCAGGCTTGGCGTTTCTAGCATTGGAATGATTTGTACAGACGGAGTTTTCATAATAGCAGACAAGAGAATTGTTGATAAATTAATATTTCAGGAGTCTGCAAACAGAATTCATGAAATTGATTCTCATATTGCTGCAAGCACTGCAGGAATTACTTCTGATGGGAGAATATTAATTGAAAGGGCGCAACTTGTGGCACAGCAACACAGAGTAACTTATGACTCTCCAATAGAGCCAGAATCAGTAATAAAAGAGATTTCAAACATAAAACAGCAATTTACCCAGTATGGTGGAGCAAGACCGTTCGCAGTTTCTTTAATGCTTGCTGGAATAAATGGAAAAAAAGCAGAACTTTTCACAAGCGATGTTACAGGAAGTTATTTCTCATACAAAGCCAATGCTATTGGAGAAAACGATGAGAAAATAAGAGAAAAATTGAGAGAAAAATATCAGGATAATTTGAATATTAAAAAAGGAGTCAAACTTGCCTTAGATATTTTCAAGGAAATTCAGGAAAAAAAGTTTGATCTATCTAAGTTTGAACTGGCTTATATTGACAAAGAAGAAGGAAAATTAAAAAGAATCGAAGGAAAGGGGATAGGAGAATTCGCAAAATGACACAAGAAAATTATAAATTAATAGCACATAAATCAGGTAATGGAAGAATTTTAAGACAATTAACTTTTAATGGAGAGCTGGTTGATGTTATTACCTCTGAACCTTATAAAACTATTATTCAATATATGGATAAAATTAATCAGCAATTTATGACAGATAATCCTCAAATTAATCGATTAGAATTTGTAATAATGGGAGAAGAAAAATGACTCAAACAACTGCTAGGATTAAAAAAATGGGAAAAAATTTTGAGATTATGGTTGATATGGAGGCTGCCTTAAGATTCAAAAGAGGCGAGTCTTCAAATGTTGATTTTTTAGAGATTGATAAGGTATTCAGCGATTCAAAAAAAGGTTTTGCTGCTCCTTCAAGCGATTTGCAGGAATCTTTTGGAACTTTGGATATTAATAAAATTGCTTCTGTAATCATCAAATCTGGAGAGATTCTTGTAACACAGGAGCACAGAAGCGCTGAACAAGAAGCTAAATTTAAGCAGGCTGTTGAGCTTATATCAAGAAATGTAATTGATGCAAAAACAGGAAATCCAATTCCACTTGAAAGAATAAAAACAGCTATTCAGGAAGCTGGAATTGTTATCAAGAATATTCCAATTGAAAACCAGATTAAAGAAATTTTGGAAAAATTATCGAAAGTAATTCCTATAAAAATCCAGACAAAGAAAGTAAAAATAATAATTCCGGCAGTTCATGCAGGAAGAGCTTATGGAATAATAAGCTCACATAAAGAAAAAGAAAACTGGCTTCCTAATGGAGATTTGGAAGTTGTTGTTAATGTCCCTTCTGGAATGATTATGGATTTTTATGATAAATTAAATTCAATAACCCACGGGAGTGCTTTGACAGAGGAGATGAAAGAATGACAGACGAAAATCAAAGAGAAGTTGTAATTCCTGGAGAGATTATTGCATCTGGAGATGATTATCTTCCTGGAGAAAATACTGAGAAAAAAGGAAAAGATATTGTTGCAATTAAGTTCGGTCTGGCAGAAGAGCAGAACAAATTAATCAGAGTTATTCCATTATCAGGAACTTATCAGCCAAGAAGAGGAAATATAGTTATTGGAAAAGTTGAGAATGTAACATTTAATGGATGGGTTATTGACATTGATTCTGCAGAAAACGCTTTTCTTTCTTTGATGGAAGTCCCGAGATATGTAGATAAAAACGGGCTTGAAGAAGTTATGGATGTCGGTGATATGGTAGTTGCAAAGATTTGGGGAATGAATAAAAGGGGAATAGATTTAAGCATAAAATCAAGAGGATTGGGAAGAATTGAGGATGGAATTATAGTTCATATTAATCCAAACAAAGTTCCAAGAGTTATTGGAAAAGAAGGAAGCATGATAAAAATAATAAAAGATGAAACAGGGTGCAACATAACTGTCGGGCAAAATGGCTTTATCTGGATTAAAGGAGATAAAGTTGAAGATGAATTGTTTGCAAAAAGAGCAATCAATTTTGTGACAGAAAAATCCTTTGTTTCTGGACTGACAGAAAAAATTGAAGAATGGTTTAGGGAGGAAAAGAAATAAAATGACAACAAAAAAATCTTCAGAATTTGAAAGACCAGATGGAAGAAAGTTTGACGAAACCAGAGAGATAAAGGCAAAAGTTGGAGTTGTGCCAAATGCTGACGGAAGCGCCATGTTCTCTTTTGGCGACACTATTGCGATTGCTGCAGTTTATGGGCCAAGAAAAATGCATCCACAGCACCAGCAAGATCCTGAAAAAGGAACCTTGAGATGCAATTATAACATGCTTAGTTTTTCTGTTGCTGAAAGAATAAGGCCAGGGCCTTCAAGAAGAAGCACTGAAATAAGCAAAATTACTGAATGGGCGCTTGAGCCGGTTTTAATGATTGATAATTTTCCTAATAATGTAATTGATGTTCATATTAATATTTTGCAGGCAAATGCATCAACGAGATGCGCTGGAATAAATGCTGCTGCAATGGCCTTAGCGCATGCAGGAATTCCAATGAAAGGTTTAGTTTCAAGCGTGTCAATTGGAAAATTAGACAAGCAGTTAGTAGTTGATGTAAGCAAAAAAGAAGAGGATTGGGAGGAAGGAGAGGGAGCTACAGATATTCCAATAACTTTTACCAATGACGGCAAGATAACGCATATTCAACTGGATGGAAAAATCTCAACAAAACAATTAAAGGAAGCTATTGAACTTGCAAGAAGAGCAACAAAAGAAATTTATGAAATTCAAAAAAAAGCATTGAAAGAGGTTGGGAAGGAGTAAAATGAAAATAGGAAATTTTCAATCAATTAAACACTTACGCAACACGGCGTCACATTACCGTGTTTAATAAATGGGATACACATCAAATTTAACAGGCGAGAGAATAAGAGAATATCTTGAAAAAGGAAAAAGATTTGACGGAAGAAAACCAGATGAATTCAGAGAATTAGATATTGAAACAGAAATTTCAAAAAATGCTGAAGGCAGTGCAAGAGTTAGATTAGGAAAAACAGAAGTTGTTGTTGGTGTGAAAATGGATATTTCTGAACCTTATCCTGATTCTCCGGAAAAAGGAAACCTGTCTGTAAATGCTGAATTGCTGCCACTAAGTTCTTCTAGATTTGAGAGCGGGCCTCCAAGAATAGAATCTATTGAATTAGCAAGGGTCATTGACAGAGCAATTAGAGAAAGTAAATTTATAGAATTTGAAAAGCTCTGTGTTAAAAAAGGAGAAAAAGTCTGGACTGTTTATGTTGATATTTATTCAATCAATGATGACGGAAATTTATTTGATGCTGCAGGAATCGGTGCTGTGGCTGCCTTAAAAACAGCTAAAATCCCAAAATATGATGCTAAGGAAGAAAAAACTATTTATGGAGAATGGACAGACAAAAATTTACCATTAAGAGAAGACATTCCTATTTCAATTACAGCGCATAAAATCGGCAATAGTTTAATTGTTGATCCAACTCAAGAGGAAGAAGACATCAGCGAGGTCAGAT
>Ga0209541_10017778_pt1 | contig 10365 bp, 10 predicted proteins | sample RifCSPlowO2_01_FD_184027 | JGI IMG/M metagenome (GOLD analysis project Ga0209541, IMG submission 184027) | Groundwater microbial communities from Rifle, Colorado - Rifle CSP2_plank lowO2_0.1 (SPAdes) (version 2) | ecosystem: Environmental > Aquatic > Deep subsurface > Groundwater | place...
CCGAGATAGAAAGCGGAATTGAGTCGATTGTTTTTAAGTTTTGAGTTATATTCTCACCTGTTGTGCCATCGCCGCGGGTTGACCCTTCAATTAATACCCCATTTTCATACACAAGTTCTATGGCAAGTCCGTCTATTTTAAGTTCACAGTAAAAATCTGATTCTATTTTTTTGTGTACATGCCGCTCTACACGCAAAAACCACTCCTTTACATCGATCTGGTTAAATGCGTCATTGAATGAGAACATCGGCGCCTCGTGCCGCACCTTCTGAAAACTTGAGAGAGGCGCGCCGCCAACACGCTGAGTTGGAGAATCCGGAGTAACTAAATGAGGAAACTTTCTTTCAAGCGCCTCTAGTTCGTTTTTAAGTGCGTCGTGGGCGTGGTCAGAAATTTCCGGCCTGTCTTCTACATGATAAAGATGCCTGTGTCGCTCAAGTTCGCGCCGCAATTTAATGATTCTGGCTCCTGCCTCTTTCTCATTCACCCATACTTTTTACCACAAAGAAAGTATGATTTCTATCTACTACCACTCGAGTATAAGTTCTCTCTCAGCGATTCCGCTGTCAACACCACCATTAACGCAATTTGACGACCCTTTTGAAACAATTTTCGTTGACTCTTGGATGGATCCGTTGTCTTCAACAGCCCTTTTTGTTACGGTAACTTGAAAGCAGGAATTATTATCAAGCTTAATGTACCCATCGCTATTTGCGGTGAGAATTGTTTCGTATCCCCACGGGTACGTCCCCGGGTTTCCAATAAAGGTTTTTGCCCTGTTAATAGTACCTCCCAAGCATGTAGCTTGAGTGGGTATTGGACAGAGAACGGACCCCGGGAAATAAGGGCTCATTGGAGTTGCAATGTTAGTACATGGCGGGTTAAGCATGGGTCCAAAATCTAAATCAAGAGCGCAGTCAAGACCTGTATCTGCGGCATAGAATGCCAGCATAGACCTTTCTTGCAGACGTGCCAATTTTAGGTCTCGCACCGAAATGCCTATTACACCCGAGCCAATAACGAGTATTATTGACGCAATAATGGTTGCTATAATAACCACAAAACCGCTGTTCTCTTTTTTGTGTATAAATTTCTGTTTTCTTTTCATACCTATTTATATGGGAAGAAATATACCATTTCAGATACTATATTAGTCCCGCCTCCTACGCTTGGCCATGTTACTTCAACCAGCATTCTTTTTGCCGCAACGCCTGGCAAGTCGGTCCACAACACACTCCGATGAAACGGAGTTGGATTAGTAAATGTTGTACTTGTATAGTTGTGCCCATAATGCCTAATGCCGTCTGCGTCGTCTTTATAACTAACAAGTGTGCAGTCACCGCACGAATTAGCTTCTTGAATAGTTTTTGCATATACATCTACAAAACATTGACCGCCACCGCATGTGGTTGGAGATAAAATATTTTGATATGGATCCGATTCGCCGTTTAGTATGTTTTCATCTCTCCTGTTTCTAATAAATTCAAGAGCTTCTTGCGCCAGATACTCGGCAACAATCCTGTTTTGTGCTTCTCGTGAAATTTTAAGCGCAACGGCGGCGGAATAAAGCGGTGCTCCTACAGCAATCGTCAATATAAACACGGCCACTATCATCTCAATAAGCGTAAACCCGCCGGTAGTTTTACCTAAAGTATTTTTCGGCGCGTGACCGTCTTTCTTGCTACTTTTTTTAAAGATAGATATTTTTTTTAGCATGTTTATATAATCACGGCGACAAGTCAATAATACGTTGTGATACTGTTGTTTGAATATGAAAATTCGTATCAAGTGTACTTTTACCGGGGAGAGAGGCGCGACCATTTATGGAAATTGTAACAAGCGGCTGTGTATATGGAGGAGTTGTGTCTTCTGCGTTTTCAACATAAAATTTAAGACCGGTAATGTCTATATCGGGTGTTGTTATAACCTTCCACGGTTGGCTGTTGCCGTTGCACGAACTCGTTGGCTTCGAGGTGCATCTGCGAGTTTCAATGGTGCCTGTTGGCTTTCCTTGGGCGGGATTGGCTTTATTCCATTGGTATTCAACAATATCTCCCTCATCAACAAAAGCTAAATATGAATCTCCGCCATTGGTATTACCCGTGTAGGGACAATTCCGCGGTTCTGTTATGGTCATAGGATCCCCGCAATGATAGTTTGCACCAACTCGTATTTTTTTTGACATTAATTCTATGGAGACATGAGCGTTCTCTATTGCATTCTTCATAAGTCGTGTTTTGCGGAGTGCATCATTCATGATTAAAAGCGCACCCAAACTTAACGTCATAACAATAGCGAATATGCCGATTGAAACTATCATCTCAATAAGCGTAAACCCGCCGGAAATTCGGGAATTTTGGCTAATAAAGCCGCGAGTAGTTTTACCCAAAGTATTTTTAGTTGCGAGATTGTGTTTTTTATTGCGCTTTGGATATTTTCTATTGAACATACAATACCTGGTTTGGGTTTATAACTGAAATCTGACCACTTGCCCATATATAAATATTTTGAGTTGATTGTGAATTGGAAAGAACAATTTTTATGTACTGGACGTCGTTCTCACCAGCCGTATTGATTGTCGGCTCTAAATTGGGCCGCTCAAATAAAACAGTTGCTTCAGCGACTCCGCAAACTTCAGCACCGGAAGTACCGTTTAGGTTTCTGCATAAATCTTTAAAAAAAATTGGCTGTTTAATTACAGAAGTGAGAGTTGTTTGAATAATATCGGTGCCACCCAAAGAAGGAGGAGTGAATGTAAAAGTATCGTCTGAGTCAGCAAAAATTGTAAAGTGTGTTGGGCCATCTTTGTCTACATAGATACCATACCTGTTTGGAAACACTTGAGTAAAAGGACTCCCTCCGCTTTCGGATATAAGCACGCCCGCTCCATAAAACTGTGTCTCTCTGAAAGAAAGCGAGACCTCTTCCGCAACAATCCGTAGACGCTCGTTTTCATCAAACGACGGAAGATCGCCCAATATGATTGCCGCCATAATCCCCACAATCGCAAGCACGATTAAAAGCTCGATAAGCGTAAACCCGCCGAGATTTTTTTTAAAAAAAGTTTGGCTGGTGAACCCCTCATCGTAATGGGGAAATATCACCAAAAAAAGTTTTCTAAAAGAAAGTGACATTAACATCAAGTAAAAATGCGAGAATTGTTCCAATAAAGAGAAACGGAGCAAACGGAATCTCGCTCTTCATTGTAAAGTATCGGCTCCGTAAGAGCAATAAACCTATGCCGACTAACGCCCCGCCCCAAAACGCAATAAGTACGGCGCTCACCATCTTCCCGACACCAAGCAAAAATCCCATACCAAGAGCTATTTTTGCATCACCCAATCCCATAAGCTTTCCTCCGGAAAGATACCAGAATGATGCGAATGTAAGCGCGAATAAGGGACCAACGAACGCGCCCCAAAAAAAGGAGTCTTTAGCAATAAATGTCTCAGCGCCAGCCGATCGAATTAAAAATAGAAGAATTGAAATCCCAATAAAGGCGTATACAAATGCGTTCGGTATTATAGTGTGCCGCAGATCATAAACTGTAATAGTAAGAAAAATCGAAAATGCTGTGGCATAAAGCGATGCAGAAACAATAGACAATGGAAAGATGCTCGCACCCGCAAGCATAAATTTGTATGCAATACATGTAAATAGAAGCCCGCTTATAAGCTCAACGATTGGGTACTGCAATGAGATTCTGCTTCCGCACGAAACACATCTCCCGCGACTCACTAAAAAACTTATAATAGGGAAAAGCTCTTGCGGACGAAGTGTCTTTCCGCACGAAAAACATCCCGAGCGATTAAGAATAGTGCGTCCCGTATTATAACGAAGTATAACCACATTCAAAAAACTTCCCACAATGGTCCCTAAAATAAATGAAAAGACAAATGTGAGCATGTATACAATGTCCATAAAAAAATTCTACCATGTAAGAGTATAAAGACTCTAGGAAACTAATCAGATTGATATTTCTTATGTATTACAAAATTAAAAAGAGTCCCCAGTGTAGAGAGCCCATATCGCAATGATTGTTTGAATGATGTCTGGGACGCCTCCTTAAAGTAACGCGCTGGAATGCCTATCTCATTGATGATAAATCGCTTCCTTGCCACTTCAGCCATTAACTCCGAGTCAAAGACGAAATTGTCCGAAAATGCATGATAAGGAATTGCCTCCAAAACATTTCGTGTATAGGCACGGTAGCCCGAGTGGTATTCAGAGAGCTTCTGTCTGAAAACGAAATTTTGGCAGAAGGTCAAGAAGCGATTGCTTAAGTACTTGTATAATGGCATGCCTTGAGACAGGGGATTCTTATCCAAGAAGCGGGATGCAATAACCATATCAGCATGCCCCAAAAGAATGGGTTCTGCTATGCGCGGGATTGCTGCAGGATCGTACTGATAATCAGGGTGGAGCATAACTACGATGTCAGCACCACGGGAGAGTGCTACATCATAGCAGGTCTTTTGATTCCCTCCATAGCCACGATTTTCATTGTGGACAATGGTGTGGAGTCCTAGAGAACGAGCAATCTCTGCTGTGGTGTCGCGCGATGCATCATCAACAAGAATGATATCATCGTATGAACCATCAGGGATATTTCGGAATGTTTTTTCCAAGGTCTTTGCCGCATTGTAGGCAGGCATTACAATGCTAATCTTTTTTTTATTACTTATATCTTCTCCTTTCTTCATACATCACGATCGCTTAATCTATACACCAACTAGTGTCAGACGATATGTGGCAATACCCATTAAATCAATAGAGGCACAACAACACTCAAAAAACTTCTGACAATCGTTCTCAAGAGAAAGAACGGAACGAAAGCCACCAACACATATGTAACAAGTATGATGTATATATTACCATGACTACAACCTTAAATTCCCATAAGAGTTATCTGCTAGACCGTAAAAAGACCCATGGGGAAAGACGATAAGAAATATTTGAAAGCTGTATTGCATCCGTTTCTGCGCTCGGAGAGTTATTATAAAGTCAAATTTTATTTCACTTACTGCCCCTCTATGTCAAGGATTACACTTGACATAAAGGGGCAGTAGGGTGACACATTGACGTCGGGTCGAGATATAACATCAAAAACCCGCCTCTCGGCGGGTTTTTGATGAAAAGATATTACTGTATCTTTTACGTACTATAGACACTGAAGATTGGTAGAGCTAACCGGAAGTGATTGTTGCTGTGATTTACCAGTGCTATCAACACACCAATAACTGGTTGTTGTTGTTCGAAGGGGCGATGAAACTGCCCATGCGCTCGTCGAAGATTGGCAAACTGCTCCGCTTCCAACACCGCTCGCTGTATTTGCGGCTGCTGTAGCGTTTGCAATAGGAGATGTATAAAACATCCCAGTTGCTGTTGACGCTGCTGGACATGCAGCGACCCCAAAAGCGCTATACGATTGGCCGTTGCTGTCATAATAAAGTTCTGCTGCCGCTCGCATTCCTGAAAGGTTCGCCTTGATTGCTGAGTCCTGCGCTTTTCCACGAGCAGTATTGAGAGACGCCAATACGATTGCCGAAAGGATACCGATGATGGCGATAACGACGAGAAGTTCGATAAGTGTAAAACCTCTTCTGTAATTCATATTTTTATTTATTATTTTAGTATTAATTTTTTGTTTATTTCGTATATATCGACCTTGCCCGCCGTGTAACGCCCCTGTCTCCTTGTATGTATGAGAAGACAAGTAGCTCGCCAAAAACCCATTCGGGATAGTCGACGAGCTTTTTAGGCAGGCTCGTCGCTTATAAGCGAAAAGGCAGGTATGTGCTTATTATAGTACCGCCTAAAATATGAGCAAAATATAGGTGTGGATAAGAATTTAGCCTAGTTAGTTATTTGACGGGGTTAAAAGCTCCCAGCAAGGTTGTATATAGGCATAAGCACCGAGGTAAGCATAATACCCACACCAACACCAAGGAGGATTATCATAACCGGTTCAATAAGAGAGACGAGCGTTTCAATTGCTCCCTCAACTTCTCTTTTATAAAACCGCGCAATGGTACCAAGCACAAAACCAAGCTTCCCCGTCTCTTCCCCAACCTTAATCATTTGCACCAATATCCCGGGAATATCCTCGTATTTCGCAAGGGCAGAGGAAAGAGACCCTCCACCGCGAACAACTTCTCCGGCATCATCAAGAATAAGCTTATAGACATGCGCATCAACAACTTTGCTTGTTACTTCAATTGCTTTAATCATTGAAATGCCACTCGTGAGCATCGTATCCAGATTGTCAGCAATGCGAGAAAGATAGAGTTTCCTGTATAAATCTCCGATATAGGGAATGGCAAGCCGAAAATGTTCAAGCTGGAGCCGTCCTTTTTCCGTCATTGCATATCGCCACAATCCAAGAACCGTAATAATAACAATAAACAACGCAAACACCCCATAATTAACAAAAAAATCGCTTGTGGCAATAACAATTTTTGTATAGATTGGAGGTTCTTGCCCTGTTGACTCAATTATATCGGTTAATTTTGGAACCACGAACATAAGCATAAGCACCATAACTGCAATAAAAGCAATGATGACAAATGCCGGATATACTAACGCATGTCCTGCTTTTGATTTAAGTTCATGTTCGCGCTCCAAATAATCCGCCAAATATGTAAACGTCGAAGCGAGCTTGCCTGTTTCCTCACCAGAAAGAACCATATTGACATGGAAGTTAGAAAAAATATCGGGATGCTTTTCCATTGCTTTGGAAATAGGCGCCCCGTTCTGGATATCATCTGCAATGGCGGTTAATATTTTGTGAAGTTTTTTATTTGAAGATTCGTTTCCGAGTAGACGAAACGAATCAAGCACGGGCACCTTCGCTTCAAAAAGCGTTGAGAGCTGACGGAATAAAATAACGATTTCTTTTGCAGAAACTCGCTCAAAGAAAGAAAAGTTATACCACTCTGCTCCGCCAATCTCGTTGATGGAAAGCACGATAAGCTCACGCCGCTGGAGCGCCCTAACCGCAACATCGCGATTTTGAGCGTCGACTTGCCCCTCCTGAAGTTTGCCGTCTGGGGTTGTTGCTTTATATTTAAAAATCATTCTTTAGTGGATTTAGATTATTCTTCCCAGTTCTCGCGGATTGTACGAATATTTAAGAGCAACCTCCCTATCAACATCCCCCCTTCTCACTAAATCAGCAAGTGAGTGATTCATATTGATCATTCCTTCCTCCACGCTTGTTTCAAGAACGACATCTATTTCGCTTGAGCGCGCCTCGCGAATGAGGTTTGCAACCGCATTATTATTAATTAAAAGCTCATACGCTGGAATAAGTCCTCCTGCCGCGCGCGGCAAGAGGCGCTGAGAAAATATGCCGAGCAAGCTTCCAGCCAACTGGAGTCGTATTTGGTTTTGCTGGTCTGCAGGAAATGAGTCTATGATGCGGTCAATAGTTTGCGCCGCGCTGTTGGTATGGAGAGTGGAAAGAATAAGGTGACCGGTTTCGGCGGCAGTTACTGCTGCGGCTATTGTTTCGGGGTCACGCATTTCTCCGATCATCGCCACATTAACATCTTCTCGAAACATTGCGCGGAGCGCCGAGTGAAAATCGTGCGTATCAAAGCGCACTTCGCGCTGGTCAATAATCGATTTTACTTCTTTAAAAATATACTCCATCGGATCTTCAACGGTAAGTATATGGCTTGCCCGTTCATTATTTATAAAATTTACCATTGAGGCAAGTGTCGTTGACTTGCCCTGCCCAACGGGGCCCACGCAGAGAAAAAATCCCTGCCTAGCCATGGCAAAATTCTCTAGTATTCGTGGTAAATTAAGTTCTTCAATCGTCTTTATATCTTTTGGGATCAATCGGAGAGCAATACTCACAAATCCTTTTTGAAAATAGGCGTTTCCACGGAACCGATGACCTGTTTTTGAAGTATATGAGAAGTCCAAATCTTTATTTTCCAAAAATTCTTTTTTGAGTTTTTCGTCGATAAGCTCAAAAAGCAGACCCATAGAATCATTGGGGGAAAGGACTGGATGCTCGATAAGCGTGGAGAGTTCACGATTAATGCGAAGTGTTGGGTGGCGAAACGCGCTCATATGAAGATCGGATGCGTCTTCTTTCACGACTAAAGCCACTAAATCATCAATTTCTCTTTTATAGTTCAGCATGTCGTGTTAACGCGCGGCGCCGCCAGGTGGAGTCTTTGCTTTCGAAATTTCGAGAACTTTGTTTACCACCTCGGTCGGTGTCGAACTCGCTTTAATAATATAGCCATCTGCGCCCAGCTGCACTCCCTTTTCAATGTCTTCCTGTTGGCCTAAATTGGATAGAATAATTATGACGGCATTTTCGGCAAGCTTTCTCTTTTTTATTTCCGCAAGAAGCTCAAACCCATCCATTGTCGGCATAACAATATCAAGTAATATAATATCCGGCATTGCCCCGCCTTCAAGTTTCCCGAGCGCTTCCATACTTCCGAAAGCAATTTCAACGTCAAAGCGGTTCTCGGTAAATTTCATCGAATACATGTCAAGTAGAAACTTGTCGTCGTCGACGATAAAAATTTTATACTTTTTTTCCGCTCCTTCTCCTGCCATATTTTTATTAGCTACATAATACCATATGTGAAAGATTTGTTGTCCACACTTCTAAAGCGTGCTCACTTCTTCAAAGGGGATAACTCCTGAAAGCGCCTTCAAAAGGGCGTCGTCTTTCATGGTGAGCATTCCCCTTCCTCGAACAAATTTCTCAAGCGTTGTTTCTGAAGGGTTTTCAAGTACAAGCCGTTCAACGTCTTTGTCAATTTCAAACATTTCATATACGCCAACACGGCCACGGGTTCCGCCCGGGCATGTGGGAGAACGCTTCGCTCGAAACACCTCTTTACCGAGTTTAATTTCTTTTCTCCTCTTTTCTGGTAGCTCCGCAAGTTGTTTATCAATAATCACCTTAACGGAATCTTCTATAGTAACCGGATCTTTCGACTCTTCGCACATAGCACGAACAAGACGCTGCGCGACGGCCAGTGTGAGCGTCGGCCCTATAAGATACGGGTCAACACCCATATCTATAAGACGAGGAATAACGCCAATGGCGTTATTCGTGTGGAGCGTTGAGAGCACTAAATGTCCCGTAAGCGCCGCCTGAACGGCAAGCATGGCTGTTTCTTTATCGCGAATTTCTCCAACCATAATGATGTCCGGATCTTGACGGAGAATTGAGCGAAGTCCTGAGGCAAAGGTGTAACCGATTTCTGGCATTATCTGGGACTGGTTAATGTTCGGCATGTGATATTCCACTGGGTCTTCTAGAGAAACAATGTTGCTTTTTTCTTTATCAAGCTCGTTCATCATTGAATACAGTGTGGTAGATTTTCCTGATCCGGTCGGACCAGTAATAAGAATAAGTCCATATGGTTTTGCAATCGCTTCCTTTATCATTGCCAAGTTTCTAGTCGATAATCCGAGCTGGTCGAGTGCTTTAACTCCTTTTTCAGCATCTAGAAGACGCATTGCAATTTTCTCCCCATAGTAGGCCGGCAGGGTTGATACACGAAAATCAATTTTTCTCCCATCAATAGAAGTACTGAAGGACCCGTCTTGAGGTTTTCTCTTTTCATCTAGGCGCAATTTGGAAATAATTTTTATGCGAGCAATGATACCGCTATAAACATTGGTTGGTAAAACGATGCCGGTATGCAAAGTGCCATCTACTCGAAAACGCACTTTCACGCTTTCCCCTGTATGCTCTATGTGTATGTCAGAAGCACCAGACTCAATCGCATTACGTAGTATCACGGCAACAATTTTTATCACTGGTGCATCTTCAACAATTTTCGCTTCATCGGTAGACTTTGTGTTTTTAATTTCTTTATCAAGGTTTGCTCCTGCTTTTTTTGTATCAAGTATTTGGTCTTGGTTTAATTCATCAAGCGCTTCTTCGACTTGACCAGAGATACCCTTATAGGTATTCATAATGCCCTCGTAATCGCTTTTAGAAATTAGGAAAATTTTAAAAGGAATACCAAGTTTGGCTGAAATGAATTGGAGCGCGTCCATTGCTTGAATATTTTCCGGATCAGTAACTCCAACCTCTAGCACACCGTCCACAAATCCGATCGGGGCAAATTGATAGTAGGTTGCCGAGTCTTCGGGAATATATTTGAGCGCAGAAAAAGACATGCCCTTCAGGTCAACCTTGCGGGTCGGCATTTGTAAAAATTCTCCTTTCGCTTTTAGTAAGATGTCTTCTGAAATCCCGGTGGCTAAAAGGGCGTCTTCAATATCGCCTGCATATTTATCCTTGGCAAGATTTTTTATTTCATCTATTTGGCTCTCGTTAATGGCGCCACTTTTTACTAATTCTTCTAAACAACTCAT
>Ga0209541_10017779_pt1 | contig 10364 bp, 8 predicted proteins | sample RifCSPlowO2_01_FD_184027 | JGI IMG/M metagenome (GOLD analysis project Ga0209541, IMG submission 184027) | Groundwater microbial communities from Rifle, Colorado - Rifle CSP2_plank lowO2_0.1 (SPAdes) (version 2) | ecosystem: Environmental > Aquatic > Deep subsurface > Groundwater | place: Rifle...
GGTGGAGGGGAGCCGAGGACGATGGAGAGGGAGGGGGTAGGGGGTAGGGGATAGGACGAGAGGAGGATGATCAGATATCCGATGATGACGTTCCAGTGCTTGAATGTGGCGAAGAGGGGGAGGAGGAGGGTTGCGAGGGCGAAGAGGTGGAGGATGCCGAATTTCACGAAGTCCTGTGGCGCAATGAGCCATGTTGTGAAAGAGACGAGGGCGGCGGCACTTGCGAGGACTACGAAACGTCGCAAAACCTTTTTCCAGTGATACGAAATGGACCATGCTCGCACTTTGCCATCCAGCTCTCGCTGGCGCGATGAATTCCGAAGCTGCATCGCGCAAGCGCTCGAGCAGGACGGCTCAGTGCTCCGTAGCGAGAATGGTTTTCGTTCCCATGAGATTGCGGCGCAGATGCCGGCGATGAGGAGGAAGAGGATGGCGGAGGTTCGGGCGAGGAGCCATCCTCCTATACCAAGGCTTTGGAGGACAGGCCATCTCCAGAAATAGTCCAGGTCGAAAGCGACGTGGTAGAGCACCATGAGGAGTACCGCGAGGCCGCGGAGGGCGTCGAGTTCTGGGAAGCGGAGTCGTGCCGGTGTTTGTTGAGGGTTGCGCAATAGTCCGAAACGGAATTGTATAGTGCATGAGGGTGCGCGAAACTGTGTCTGTGCGGTCTCTTTGGAAAATTGCCTTTATTCTACTCCTGCTCAGCGTCATTGTTGTTGGTCTTTGGCAGCTGCAATGGGATCTGTCGGCATTCGAGCAATGGATCGCCGGCCACCGCCTTCCCGGCATTGCCGTCTACATCATCTTCGTCACGGCCTCAGTGGTGATCCTCCCATTCTCCTCGCTACCGCTCTTGCCGCTCGCAGCGCGAGTATTTGGGGTCTGGCTGACAGCTGTTCTCAGTATTCTTGGCTGGTGGATCGGGTGTCTCATCGCTTTTCAGATCGCTCGCTTTGGGAGAAGATATCTTGAAAAGATCACATCGCTGGAAGCAGTGGATCGCATGGAACGGAAGATACCGAAGGACATCAGTTTCGCAGGAATCGTCATCCTCAGAATGATTCTGCCCGTGGACATCACAAGTTTCGCGCTCGGTCTCCTTAAAGCTCTGCCATTTTCAACGTATGCCATCGCATCGCTGATCGGCATCACCCCGTTCGCCTTCGTCTGGAGCTACGCCGGAGGGGAACTTGGCAGAGGGGCGTTCCTCTCGTCTGCTCTCGTCTTCGTCGGGATGACCACGGCCGTCCTCGTGATCCGGCGGATGGCGTGGCGATATCGCTAATGGCTCCTTTCAATTTTTGCTCACACGTTGTGCACTCTATCATGTATCCTTCTGCAGGCCGCACTTCCGAGTCGAAGGGCTTCCATGTCATGGGTGGGAAGGGGTGAGAGAGAGGAGGGCTGCGCCTCTCGTTCCCGCATCGTCGAGAATGGCAGTAGCGAGGAGGGGGAGCGGCGTCCCTGGCAGGACCCACTTTCCCAGTTCTTCTGCAATAGCCCGCAAGTGGCTCTTCAGCGCTAATCCCGCACTGCCGCCGAAGATGATGGTCGAGGGATCGAGGAGGTGCACGAGATTCGCGCACAGCCATGCCGTCTCTCGCACCACCTCCTGTGAGAGGGGTGCGCACGTTTCCCCCTGGAGGTATTCCTGCGGGTTTTTCGCCTTCGGACAGCGCTTTCTGAGCGCACTCCCCGAGAGGAACTGCTCAACGTCACCGCGCCGGTCTTCCGCTACGAAGGGGGGGTCTCCCGGTCGCAGGAGCATGTGCCCAATCTCACCTGCAAAGCCGTGGCTCCCGTGGAAGAGCCTCCCATCCACAACGATCCCACCACCAACGCCTGTTCCCAGGGTAATGCCGACAACAACACGGCGTCCTTTCCCTGCGCCCTGGAGAGCCTCTGCCAATGTGAAGCAGTTCGCGTCGTTCTCGACGAAGACCGGGAGGTGGAGACGATTACAGAGGAACTGCTTCAGTGGGAAGTTCTCCGGGCACGGGATGTTCGGCGTGGTGAGCACCGTTCCTTCCGGCTGCAGCACAAGCCCGGGCACACCGATGCCCACCGCCTGTGTGTCCTCTCTCCTGAGGTCATCAGCGGCGCTGAGGATTTCCTCCAGCACCGCCTCGATCCCGCGGTGTGCCAGAGTGGGGAGGGAACGATCCTCCTCTTTTTTCCATGTTCCTTCGCCGTAGCGTGCGAGCGCCATCTTCGTTCCCCCAATGTCAATGCCGATGATTGATCGGGAAGGCATGGGGAAGGAGGGAAGATTCTTTCTCCAGGAACTGCAGGACCGTCTCCACGTAGGCTGCATGGCTCCAGGAGAGCGGAGCAACAGAGAGGGGCATGCCCGTGAGCGGGTGGAGCTGCTCTGCGATAATACCGGCAGGGGAAGCATATCGCTGCACCCATTCCAGCACCTTGCGCGCGGACTCCAGTTGTTGCGGCGTCTTCGCACGTGCAATGTCCCACTGTGCCATCCAGAGGGTGGTGATGATCCAGGGATTGCCGGGGATCTCTCCCCGGTGTGGGGTGGCAGCCTGATAATGATCGTTCACATACCGCGCCAGGCCGCCGATTTCTGTCTTGATGGAGAGACTCTCCCGCAGTTGTTCCATGGTCGCAACGATACGCGGATCGTCGGGGGAGAGCACGTCCAGGAACCACAGCGCTGCGAGGCTCGCGTCCGGCGTGAGGTCCTTCTCCGTCGTCTCTCCCCTCTTCCGCTTGATCTTCTTCACAAAGCGCTGCGTCGCTTCGTCAAAGAGGTGGAAGAGGAGGGCCTGCTTCATGGTGTCCCCGATATTCTGATAGAGCTCGAAGTGCTTGTAGTGCCCCAGAACGTGCGTAATCTGCGCGGCGGCGTAGAGACCTGCGATGACGCAGGCTGTCGTGTAGGTGAAGACGCCGCGGTGCTCCTCCCATAGGTCGTAACTTGGCAGCGGCAATCCCGTCTGCTCCTCTCGGAATGCGCAGAGAAAATTCGCCGCTTTCCGCACGAAGCGCTCGTACATCTGCTGGAGGAATTCGAAGTCCCGCGTGCGTTCGAAGTGCTTCCAGATGGCATATACCACGAGCGCTGTCTCATCCTCCTGGATGGGGAGCTGCGGCTCTCCTTCCCTGTACCACGGGTGCCAGGAGGATCCGGCGGATCCATCCGGATTGTACTTATGGAGGAGGTACCCGTCCGGCATCTGCGTTCTGCAGCAGAACTCGAAGAACCGCCTCGATACCTCTCCGTAGCCGGCGCGATCAAGGGCAAGCACGACGAATGCCCCGTCCCGTGGCCAGACATAGCAATAGTTGTCGTGATTGAAGGCCATGATATCGCTGTCCGCTGCCGCGACGATGCCACCGTTGTTATCAATGTTCGTGCGGGCAATGAGGAGGCTCCGCTTGTAGAGATCAATGAGCGCCCCGTCGAGCGTGCCGAAGTTGTATGGCATTTTATTCACCCAACTTTTCCAGTAGTTGTAGCAATTGTGCTGCAGGCTTTCCGGTCCTTCCTCCAGCACGGTCTGCTGCAGGGTGAGCACTTCATCGAGGGAGGTGCCGAGACAGAGCCAGAGCACCGCCTCGGTTTCCTTCGCAGAATCCACCAGGCAGTGGAGGCTGACAACGGAATCCACCGATCCTTGCTCGATGGGATTGCGCTGCAGTTCCCCATCCTCCGCATCCCGCCAGGTCCCCTCCATGCCACGACAATCGGTCTTCCCTGTTGTGAAGGAGGAGATGCCGCAGGTTCTGAGGTGTTCCCGGCTGCGGAGGATGGAAGTGTGCTCCGCTCGCTGCACGCCACTTACGCATTCCACAGGACGGTCCACCGTTCCCCCGATGAGGAAGTACCGCTTCTTGCGGTAGTGGACGACGGCATTCGTGTACGGTTCGTAGAATGCCGTCTCCTGTTTCTTATCACCGTAGATGTGGAAGTCATGGTGGAAGAAGAGCTTCACGGTCTTCTCCTGATTGTCGGTGCTCTTCAGGAGAAAGTGGCGCAGGAGGATATTGTGCACGGGGTGGACGTAGTCACGCACCGTGATTTCCAGTCCCAGCGCGTCGTTCCGGAGCAGGGAATGTCCCATGAGTGTTTCCGGGGCATAGCGGATATCGACTTTCCATGCCTTGTCACTCAGCCAGGAGAATTCCTTTCCCTCTACGGAAACTCCCACGCGATGCACGTCACCGTAGGCAGTGTGATCCTCCATCCCTATGTAGGGATAGTAAAGATCCCGCATCTGGAGGTGCGCGTCGAAGGTTGCGAGGAGACTGCCGTTGCCGAGGACGAGGGAGCGAGGCATGCTAAGGAGTTGGCAAGCGTGTTCTCAAGTCGCACAGCGCATGACTGTAGCGGCGGTACGCCTCGTAGGGGGAATCGTATGGGCTGAAGTATTTGTGGACGTCCCCGTCGTTCCAGTACTTCGTGCACATGTAGTAGAAGTGATCGGAGGCCTGGAGGCGGCGCCATGCGTGCAGGAGATCGGGGTCATTGCTCTCTTTTACCTGCTCTTCCAGTTTGTAGAGGCTCTCCATTGCCGCGTGCTGGATGCGGTTGCCGAGCCACGCGGAGAGATCACGCTCCGTGTCCGCCCAGGAGATGTAGTGATGGGCATCAAAGATGTTCTCTTCTTTGTCCTTCTTCTTCCATGCGTGGAGGACTGTTGATGGAGTCGCAACCTCGAGACCTCGCTCCTGCCAGAGGCGAGGGAGGGCGCGGAGGAACTCGAAGATCCCCGTGTCTGCCCACTGGTGTTCTCCGAAGGTCTCGTAGTCCATGAAGAGGTTTACGCTGTGTCCTTCGCATGCGGCGATCCACTCCGTGAATTTCTCCGCTGTGAGGGGATATCCTGTCCATGATCGCTCGGAGAAGCGGAACGCGATGTCGTCGGAGAGGCGGTAGTTCTTGAGCAGAATCCCGATGTCCTTTGCGCGCAGCGGGAGCGGGCGCATGGTGCGAATGGTGCGTTCTGTGTGCGCGGGGAGCCGGAAGTGCGGGGGAATATAGGGGACATTGGGGCTGCGTCCCTGCAGAATATGCTCCGCCCCCTCTGCCAAAATGCCCTTAAACCCCATCAGCCGCGCAATGTGCGCGAGCTCGTTGCTGTAGACAAGTTCGGTGTTGCGAAAGACGTGCGGTGTTTGTCCGAAGAGGGAGGCGATCTTCCGCACGTGGAGGCAGACCTGGTCGCAGAACTCCGGAAGGGACTGTAGGCAGGAGAGGGAGTGGTAGTACGTCTCCGCGAGGAATTCCACTTTTCCCGTCTCCGCGAGAGCGTGGAAGGAATCCAGTACGTCCTCTCCGTACTCCTCACACTGGTCGAGAAATGTGCCGGAGAGGGAGTAGGCAATCGCAAAATTGGGGTAGGTTCTCAGGAGTTCCAGTATGAGGCGGTTTGCGGGGAGGTAGCACTTTTCCGCCACCTTGCGGAAGACCGCCGCATTCTTCTTCTCATCGAAGTACAGGGGCTCCCCCTGTCCGATCTCCGTGATCCTCAGGTCGCGGAGGCGGTAGGGTTGATGTACCTGGAAGTAGAGGGAGATGAGTGGGGACATGCTAGTGGCGGGGGAGTGGTGAGAGGACGTCTTCGTAGACGGCACGAATGCGCCGGGCTTGGGTTGTCCACGTCAGTGTCTGGAGAATGCGTGGCGCTTCGGAGCGCAACTGCAGAGCTAAGGGCTTCTCCCTCAGAATCGTGAGGACGCAATCCGCCATTTTCTCGGTATCCCAGAAGTCCACCGTGAAGCAGTGCTTGAGCACCTCACGTGCGCCGCACTGCTTTGAAAGCACCACCGGTGTGCCATGCGCGATGGCCTCGAGCGCCACGAGACCGAAGGGCTCCGAGAGTGAGGGCATCACGAGGCAATCTGCCCGCCGCATGAGTTCCTCCACCTCACGGCGTGATGCGCGTCCTGCAAGGGTCAGGCAGTCCTGGAGTCCGAGTACACAGGAGCGCTCGATGAGTTCGCCGAACATGTATCCCTCCCCCACCATCACGAACTGCACATCCGGCCGCTCATTGTGGATATGATGCGCAACTTCAAGGAATTGGCATGGATTCTTCTGGATAGTCAAACGCCCTACAAAGAGAACGAGAGGAGCCCTCTTGCTTCCGTACCGGGCGGTGATGGGAAGCGAGAGCGGTGCGGTCTCCAGTGCATGCGCATTGTGGATGACTGTGATTTTTCCCTCCGGGACGCCGTAGTGACGGACGAGGAGGTCCTTCGAGTAGTTGCTGACAGCAATCACCCTGTCTGCAGCAAGGAGTCCTCTCCTCTCTTGGGACTCTATCCACCGATGGGGACGAAAGTTCGTCCTGTCGAGTTCCGTTGCATGTATCTGTATAACGAGGGGAACACCGTGGTGGGAGGATGCCCTGATTCCTGCACCGAAGGTCATCCAGTCGTGGCAGTGGATGACGGCGGGTCGTACGTCTTTCGTCATTTCCACAGCGAATTCCTCAAACTGTACAACCAGTGCTCCGATATCCCCTGCATAGAGATTGTCTATCGTTCTCCCTTCCTGTCTGAGGCGCTCTTCCAGGGTTCTCACTGTGTCGTAGGCATGGAGCAAGCCCAATGTTCTCCGCAGCCGTCTTTTTCCCGGCGATCGTACATCCAATCCCTCCTCATCGATGCCCTCTCCGTTTGGGAGGACCAATGTCAGCCCAATACCATTCCGGATGAGTCCCTGTACGATGCCCTGGGTGGCCACTCCAAGCCCGCCGGTATTCTTTGGGGGGTATTCCCAACCGAACATGAGTGTGTGTAGGAACATAATTTTTGTCTGTGTAAAGTTTTGTGCGTCCTGCAGTTCTAGTACACTCCCCTTGGAGAAATCTTTCCAGTATAGACAAGAATCTTGACGGAGTAAAGCGATCCGCATCCCGTAGCTTTGAAGCAGATCCAGAAGTGCTGTGCAAAAGACGTATAACCTACGTAGAGCGGAGCTTGCAGGTTTTCCCAGAGGAGATTCAGGAGGAAACTACCACCGAAAAATGCAGCGACAGGAAGCCAGCGCTTGGCGAGCGGCTGGTTCATGCTGGAGTCTTGCAAAAACGTCGCAGCGTCTCCTCGGTATACACTGGTTGGATGGTAGTATGATGGATGTCCATGCTGTCTGCGATGTGCTCGATGTGACGAATAACCTCGTTACAGCGGCAAATATCACCGTTTCTGAGCGTGACCTTGCAGGTCAGATGATGCTCGCTCGGTGTCAGGATCCAGACATGGATGTCTCCGATCCCTCTCACGCCTTCGATGGCGAGTGCAGCCTTCTCGAATGCATCGTACGGGAAATCCTTCGGGGCGGATTGCAGGAAGAACCGTGCGCCTTCCTTGAAGATGCCCCAGCCGCCCTTGACCATGAAGAACGCGATGAGGAGGGCAGCGGCAACGTCGAAGTAGACTACAGTGAAGTATTGCGAGAGGAGACCGCTCGCAATGAGCGCAGCCGAGCCGAGCATATCGTAGGTCATGCAGGCGTACGTTCCCCGCGCGTTTAAGCTGCAGCAGGCATCGGCTTTGAGCATGACCGAGGAGATGAAGTTCACGACGAGGGACGCAACGCCGATGAGAAGTACGGTCGTGCCTGCAACCGACTCGGGCATGAGGAGCATCCGCCCCACTTGGAGCAGCACAACGAGAGAGGAAAGAAGAAGCAAACAACCCTTCACGAACCCTGCGAGTGCATCCATTCGCCCGTAGCCGAACGTGCGCCGCTCATCAGGAGCCTGTCGGGTCTTTCGTTCACTGTAAATGCTGAAGCCGAGAGCGAAGAGATCGTCGACATTCATGAGGCCGTCCGCGAGCACTGCTGTGCTCCCCGTGATGACGCTCATGGCGAGTTCACTGATCGCGAGCCCTCCGTTGAGGATGAGTGCACCGATGAACTTCCACTCAAGAGTGGAGGTGGAAGGTCGGTGAGGGGCGGGGCAACAGGTGCCCATAGGTTCCATACGAGCACGCTACAGTACTTTCTGCCATGTCTTCCCTCCATCTGCGGACTTGTAGAGCGCAAGGGATTTTCCGAACGCGTACAGTATCTCTGCATTCTTCGTGTCGAGCGCGAGGTGCTGGGGGATGTCGTCGCTCGGGAGCTTCCCGAGATCCTCGAGTGTTGCCCTGTCGTTCTTTATGGTTGCGCGGACGATGCCCCGATCGCGCATGGCGAGGAGGAGCGAGCCTGTCGGTTCTGTTTCGACATCGAAGATCACATCGTACCCGATGACATCCGTCGTCTTCTCCCACGATTCTCCCTTATCCGTGCTCATGAGGAGACCGCCGATGGTCCCGATGTAGACGATGTTTGCATTCGTGGGGTCACCGGCAAAGCTCAAGACCTCCGGCGGCTGCTTCTGGAGGATCTCCCACGTCTTCCCTCCATCAAGCGAACGGTGGACGCGGAGCTTATACCAACCGTACATATGATTGGGATTTGCCGGATGCGCCATCATCGCATGGAAATCCGCAGGACCGGCAGGGTTCCCGTTGCTGATCTTCTTCCATGTTTCACCCTTATCATTCGACTGTTGAAAACCAATATTCCCGCCGCCCTTCGGGTGGCCGCTGGAAAAGAGGATGTTGGGATTCGTGGGATGTGGTGAGAAGCCCATGAAATCGTCGCGGCTGCTGCCGACTCGTAGCAGGTCGGTATCGTTCTGCACTGCCAAGAGACCGTCATGGGTGGCGATGTACACGCGATTACTGTCGTTCCGATCCACTGCAAGACCGTGGACGTGGCTCGTTTTGAGCGAGGCAATGGGATTCCCACCAGCACACGCTGTGAGGAGGAGAGGAACGAAAAGGCCTATGGTGAGATATTTCATGCGCATACAAAAAAAGGAAAGAACTAGAAACGTTTTCCAGATACAGGGTTTCTACGCTTGGCCATGTGACACTCGTCACGCTCACCTTTGCGACCGAACATATGCATGACGACGCACATGAGCGGACAGGCAAGGATGGGCAAGAAGGGGACGAAAGCGTAGGCATTGACCTTTCCCGTTGCCATGAGGAGTCCGATGAGAGCGGCAATGCCGAGGAAGATAAACAATATTTTGCGTGAGCAGCACCACATGAAGGAAAGGGGAGAAAATTAGAGGTCGGGATTCACGGCAGAGAAGATACGCGGATTGTCCGGCCCTTCGACGATGATTTCTCCAAGCGCCCCCCGGTCGATGGAGCGGGTGAGACTGTGATCGACGATGAGGTAGGTGCCGGGGACATCGACGGTGAACTCCACGACCGTCGAACCCCCCGCCGGAATGGTCGTCGTTTGGATGTTCCGCAGCGGCGGAGAAAGGATGTCACCTTCGGCATACACCTTGTCGAACACCGCGCCGATCACGTGGAAGTTCGACGGTATGAAACTGCCGACGCCGACGTAGAGACGGATGCGTTCCCCGACTTTCGCTTTCAGTGCACCGCTTCCGCGCAGCGCGCCGACGCGTCCGTTGAAGACGACGTACTCCGGTTCCTCCTTCAACATTTTTCTCTTACTGAAGCGCTGGAATCCGCGTCGGCCTAGCACACCGTGCGTGTAGAATTCTCCCTGCACGATGGCGAATTCGCGGTCAACGGGCGGGAGTTTTTTAGCGGGTTCCACAACGATCAGCCCGTACATGCCGTTGGCGATATGGGTGGGAACATGCGGACTCGCGCAGTGGTAGACGTAGACGCCGGGCCGGTTCGCCAGGAAGCGGAAAATTTTTGTCTCGCCATCCTTCACTTGCGTGAGAACCGCGCCTCCGCCGGGACCGGTGACAGAGTGAAGATCGATGGAATGCTTCTCGTGTCCCGCCGCTTCGTGACTCTTCCCATCGTTTTCTCCATCCTCAGGATGCGTCAGGCGGATTTCCACGGATTCCCCTTCGCGCACGCGAAGAAAAGGGCCGGGAACCGTGCCGTTGTATGTCCAGTACTCGTAGGTGACGCCGGGAGCGAGCTCTGCGACGACTTCGCGCGTTTCGAGTGTGATCACCGTTGTACCGTCGTCGGAGCGCGCAAGCGGAGCGGCGAGATCATTAGCGGCCCGACTGATTTCCGGGAGCGGCCCGCGCTCCGAGAGGATGTTTTCTCCGGCGGTGGCGCTGCTGATGCTGGCGAAGAACAGGAAGAGCGCGGTGAAGCCGACGGTCATGAAGATCGGAGCGCTGTCCGAGAGCCAATTGCGGCGGGAGGGGCTGAAGCCTTTGAGGAGGAGCGAGTTTGTGACGACGGAGACCGAACTCAGCGCCATCGCGAGCCCCGCGAGTTCCGGGCGGAGGGTGAGTCCCAGAGAGGAGAGCGCGCCGGCGGCGATGGGGATGCCCGCGATATTGTAGAAGAGCGCGAAGAACATATTCTGTCTGATTTTGCCGACTGTTTTT
>Ga0209541_10017780_pt1 | contig 10364 bp, 8 predicted proteins | sample RifCSPlowO2_01_FD_184027 | JGI IMG/M metagenome (GOLD analysis project Ga0209541, IMG submission 184027) | Groundwater microbial communities from Rifle, Colorado - Rifle CSP2_plank lowO2_0.1 (SPAdes) (version 2) | ecosystem: Environmental > Aquatic > Deep subsurface > Groundwater | place: Rifle...
TTATGGCTTACTGCATTTATCATAAAATGTACAGAGAAAAACATATTAGATAAAGAGGAAGCAAAACAAATATTGCTTGATTTAATTAAAGCAGGTACGAGGCTAAATAACCAAGTTTATTCTCTAATTCTAAAGAAAATTGATGAAATTAAATCCAACAAAAAAATAGATGCTCAAAAAGCTAAAGACGAAAGCAGAAGAATATGGAAAATGGAATAAATTAAGGAAATTTCTTCTTTGACACATATGTGTTACAGAGCTTCCCACTAATTGTGTTACTTTTTTTAGGGAAGCTCTGTCTATCCCTTCCCGTTTTTTAGTAACTTGATTAACTGGAAGGTCTATAATAGAAATTTTAAATTTTTAATGGTAATAAAAATTATGACTTAAATTCCCTAAAAATTAAAATTAATTCCCTTCACTCTCTCCCCTGTTCAATCTTTCCCTTCATCATTCAAAGGATTTTCTCCCTCCTCAAAACCATCCTCTAAATTTCCGTTATCATTTTCATCTTTTTCGCTTTCTTCAAAAACTTCAGAATTTTCGTCCAACTCTTCTTCCAGATTTTCTTTAGCTTCTTTCTTCAATAATTTCTGAACCTCTTCAACCTCCTGATTTTCAACAACCTCTTCCTGCTTCAATTCATTTTTTAAAGATTCATTCTCAACTCTCAGACTTAAAACTCTTGAAACCCCCTCATGCATACTAACTCCATAAAGAACCTGGGAATTTAATATGACTGCATCATTGTGCGTTACTATAATATACTGCCCGGATTTCATATACTGATTTAATAAAGCGGCCAATCTTTCAGAGTTTCTTTTATCTAAAGCCGCATCAATCTCATCAAATATATAAAAGTGATATGGTTTGTATTTCTGTATTGCAAACAGCAAAGATAAAGCAATTAAAGTCTGTTCTCCTCCTGACAAAGAAGTAATATCAAAATATTTTCCCTTTGCCATCTTTACTACAATGTCAATCCCGCCTTCGAAAATATTTTCCTTATTCTCAATATCCAAATAAGCCGTGCCCTTTGAAAATAGTCTAAAAAAATTACTCGAGAAAAGTTCATTTATCGCTTTGTAAGTTTTAATAAAAGTCTTGGATTTTTTCTTGTCTATTTCTTCAACAATAGACATTATCTGGGTTTTTTCATTCTCCAGAGTTTCAACTTTAACCCTTACAGCGTCATATTCTTCTTTTATCTTATCGTAAACTTCTAAAGCCCTCATATTTATGGAACCGATAGTCATTAAGGTCTCCTGTGTTTTCTTCAGTCTTTCCTCTAGATTAGCAATATTTCCAAGTAAAATCTCAATATCTGAATATTCTAAAAAGTCAACTTCAAGCGCCTCTTTCTCTCCATCTATCTTTGCCTTGCCAATCTTAAGATAATTTGCTTGGTCTTCAATTTGCCTTATCTCGCTCTGCATTTCATTTAGTTTTATGCTTGTTTCCTGAACATTTTTTTGGAATTTATCTCTTTCAACAAACATCTTATTAAATTTCTCATTCAATTTCTTTTCCTGATCTTCCTTTTCAGAAAGCATTTCTTCCTTATTTTCAATATCATCAATAATATGGTCTATCTGTGTTGTAATTGTGTCGAAATCTTCTTTTCCTCTTTCAATAATGCTTCTGGTTTTCTCAACTTCCCTTTCTTTATACAATAAAGTTGTGTCTATATCTTCCTCCGTCCTAGAGGATATTTCCTCTATTTCCAGCGCTTTATTTGAATATTTTTCTTCTATCTTTGTAACATCTTCTATCTTGTTTTCAAGAAGCTTTTTTTTATTTTCCATCTCATTAACTTCTGTTTTTAAAATACTAATTCTCTCAACAAGCTTTTTCATAATTTCCTTTTTTTCATTTATAGATTTATGAGAATTATGTTCCATTTCAGCATTCCTGATTTTAATCTCTCTTTCCTCAATTTCCTTTCTTGCTTTTAGTCTTAATTCAACTATTCCTTGAAGTTCTTTCTTTGTACTTTCTAAATTCTCTTCAGCACTCTTAATCTTATCATCACAATTTTGAAATACATGATCTATATGCTCTTCAGTTATTTTCGTCTGGCAAAGCGGGCATGTATCTATTTTTTCAACCTTTTCTTTAATCTCCCTATTGCTTTTTATTTCTGATTCAGAAACAGAAATTGTTTTTTCACTTAATAATTCTCTTTGTGAAGATTCCTCAATTTCTTTTTTATTCTTCAAAAGTTGCTCTCTTAACACCTTGAGCGCACTTTCACATTCTTTTTCACTGTTAAATCTAAAGTCTTTTGAAAGACTTTCCATCTGTTTTAACAATTCTTCCGACTCAACACTCGATCTTGTCAGTTCCTTTTTCTTGTCTTCTATTCTGTCCCTAATTGCATTTATCTCAGTTTTTAAAGAAAATGCCCTCTTCCTTTCTTTCTCAAGTTCAGCAAGTTCCTCTTTTTTCTTCCTAAGCTCTTCAGCCTTCTTTGCCATTGAAGGAGATTTTTCTCTTAATACTTTAATCTCTTTTTCAATTTCAGGAATAGTCTTCTGCATTTCCTCAATCCTTCTCTCCACTTCCTCTTTTCTATGCTCATAACCTTCCTTTCTTACTCTTAACCCTTCAAGTTCTGCCTTTAGGCTTGTTATTTCATCCCTTAGTTTTCCCTGTTCAACTCCAGAAGACTCCCTTATATGTTTGTTAATCTGGTTTATTTTTTCTGTCAATTCATCAATTTCGTCCTGTATTTTCAGCATTTTCTCTTGTTTCTTGTCCTTCAAGTTCATTTTTTCTTCAATAGCCTTTACAATAGAATTTGCTTCTTTCTTTTTGTCATCAATTTTTCTTTTTAAAATAGACCCCCTTGCTCTTTTTTCCGTTAATTTTAATTCCTGATATCTCCGAGCCTGAGACCTTTCCTTTTCAAGATTATTCAAATAAGCTGTTCTTTCTCTTAAAACCGCAGAAATCTCCTTCAGCCTCTCCTCAGTTTTCTCAAGTTCCTTCAATGATTTTTCTTTTCTCCATTCATATACTGAGATTCCAGCAACCTCTTCAATTATTTTTCTTCTTTCTTCACCATGCATTTTTACAATACTCTGTATCTGTCCTTGAAGAATAAGATTAAACCCATATGGGTCAATTCCTGCTTGTGCCAAGGTTTCTATAACTTCTGCCCTTGTTTTTGTGTCTCCATTTATTTTGTAAACTCCCTGCCCGTTATGCTTAACCGCCCTTGATAAAGTAACTTCATCCATGTCCATTGCAAATGTTTTATCAGAATTATCGAAAACAATTTCAACAAATGCTTCTTTTGCAGGTTTTATATATTTTGATCCCATAAATATCAGACTCTTTGATTTTTCAGCCCTCATAGATTTTGCAGACAATCTTCCCAAGACAAAACATATTGCATCTGCTACATTAGAGTTATGGGCAAAGATGTTATTTGCAATGAAATTATGATTATCCTCGATGGTCAAATCATAAACCCATTCTTCTTTGGGCAATTTTTCAATTGAGACTATTTCATCCCAATAAATATCAGAATTAGCAATATTGTATAAAAGTGCCATAAGATCTTTTATTCTAGATGCCCTATCTAGAAAAGCATTACTAACAAAAGAATAGAATTTATCCAAATTTTGAGGTCTTGGGCTAAATCTTTGAGTTGCCCAGTTAGCCATTATTGCCGCTTCGTTTAATCCAATGCTTCTGGAAGCTTCCATGCCAGAAATATTCAATATTTTTATTCCTTCGATAAGATTTAATTGTTCATGTTGAATATTTGAGAAATAATTATTTATTTGTGTTAATTTATCATTAAATAATGTAATTAATTTATTTATTCCTTGCCTTGTAGGAAGGCATCTATCTTCAACATACGATTCATAAAAAGGAAGAACTTTTTTAAGAGGTTTTACTCTTATTCCTAATAAATGCGACAATTCTCTTACATAATTATTAATTTCTTTAGGCAATATGTCAATATTAGGATTAGAGATAACTTTTCTATCTAAATGATTTTTTATATTATTAGATTTATGCGTGCATCTTAACGGGACCGCGGAATAGAATTTATCTAAGTTATTATTTCCATAAATATAAATATAATAATAATCTCTTTCAATTTTATTAATAGTATTGAAAGCTTTACTCTTTCTTTTCTTAATTTTAGATAATATTTCGAATCTTGCTAACAAACTCTGAATTTGCCTAGCAAGGTCTCTATTTTTTGTGCAATATTCAATAATCCCAATATCTTTTCTAACACTTCCGTCAGTGTCATAAAGCCCAGCTAAAAGGTTGCTAATGCCTTCTTTATTGGATTTTAATAAATTGGAAGGTATCTTTTTATATAATGAAGTTATTGGCTCGTTATAATCTTTATAAAATAAATCCCTTATTTTTTTAACAAAGTCTTTATCTCTAATATAGATTCTTGTAACATTTTTATCAAACCTTCTTCTTAAGTCTCCATTTGAAAACTTTTTAATTAAATAGATATAATCCTCAATAATTTCCTTATCATTATTCACAAACTCTATTCTATCTTTTGCTATATATCCATCGCCTATAATATATCCGATTAGCCTTGCGAAATCCACATCAATCTCATTATTTGCATCAATTTCAATTACTCTCGGACAAGCTATTAAACTTCCCTCTTTTAAGTCTTGAATTAATCTGCTATAAACCTCTTCATTAACAAAAGACATAATTGGATGGCTTCCAGTTGCCTTTAGCTCTCTCCCAGTTCTTGTTCTTATTTTATAAATTTCTTCCCCCTTTCTTTTAATAAACTTAGAAATCTGCTTTTTCTCGCATTTCATTGTTTCTTTATTAAGAGAGAGTATCTCGATTAAAGCGTCACCGCCGACATAAATACCATCCTCTAAAGTTTTAACTTGGTTTGCTTTAGCAACTTGTTCCTCAACTAATTTTCCAAGTTCGATTTCATCTCCGTTAGCTAGAGTTACAATAGTATCGTAGCTACATGATTTTCCGCTTCCATTTGGACCTATAAAAATATTAATTCCTTCATCAAACGGCACTTCTGTTTTTCTTGCAAAGCTCTTGAAGCCTTGCATAACTATCTTTTTTACATAAACCATTAATAATGAATAATTTGGGGGTATTTAAAAATTCCTCGTTGTTTGATTTTAACTAAAGAACGCTAAATATTCGCAGGATCAATTCTTTTTAGTTCATTAATTTTATCGAAATCAGAATCTTCAGAAATAATTTCATTAACGCCTACGTGAAGAGCAGTTGCAGCGTGGATTGCATCCCTAGGCCTTATATTATATTTTTCTATTAGTTTTTGTGCTCTTAAAATAATGTCTTTTTTTGTGTCAACAAATTTTAGGTTTGGAAAAACCAAAAACTTTTTTCCTTCGCTAATTGCAGATTCCGAATTAATAAATTTGCGTAAAACATATACTAATTCATCCCAACTCAGTATACTTGTAATTCCTTCAAATTCGTTATTAATTATTTTTCTTAGAACATCCTGAGAATTAACATCATCTCTAAGAATTGCTTGGATAAAAACATTTGAATCAATGTATTCTTTCTTCATATTGCTCCTCATATGTTTTTTTCAAATCCTGTATGGCAAGCTTTTTCTTAAGTTTTGGGACATTTAAGAAATCTTTTAAAAATCCCTCATTATTCTCTTTTTTCATGATTATTGCGTTATTTTTAACCTCAAAGATTACATTTATTCCTACATCTAACCCTAAACAATCTCGAATATCCTTGGGTATTACGATTTGACCTTTTTCTCCAATTTCTCTTCTCATCATCATACAGATTTTAGTTGGAACGAGTATTTAAACTTATTCCTACTAGCAATTCAGAATTATTTGACTTATATTTTCACTTTTTAGCCGTTTTCCATATTAAAATATTCCATGAAACTATTAGCAACATCTTCTGAACTGATACAAATAGGGGTAATTTTCTTTCCAAAAATTACAATATAGACATTCCCGTTGATTCAGTTACTAAAAAACGGGAATGTATAGACAGAGATTACCGAACTAAAGGTAACCAAATTATCGGGAATCTCTGTAATATTCTTGTTATTGTAAACATTTATTGCCACGGGGGATGTATGTTCTATATATGGCACTCAACCCTTAGTTATTAAGGAAGACATTGAAGGGGGATTGTATTCAAAACAAATTCCGCAAAAACCCTTATAAAGTATATTTTCTAGAATATACTATGCTTAATTTAAAAGAGGGGCAATTAAAGATATTCGTAATTAATCTTATTTATCTCCTAATCTTTTTGTATATTTTCTTAGGAAGAAGGAACTACGAGTTTGTTGGATATATTTTTGTTGTAGTTTTACTCCTCATGGTTATATTATTAACAAACAAAAAAGTAAATTATTCTAATTTTGTTTTATGGGGGTTAACTCTTTGGGGTTTGATGCACATGTTTGGCGGAGGTCTTCTTCTTAATAATGGTACAATGAAATTATATGCTTTAATCCTCATTCCTTTATCTGAAACATACCAGATATTTCGTTATGATCAGCTTGTACATATAATTGGATTTGGAGTTTCTACATTGATTATGATTGCAATAATTAAACCACATTTAAGGGATAAGCTAAAAGGTAGGGTTGCTCTTGGAATTGTTATTATTATGGCAGGTTTAGGCGTCGGAGCAGTAAATGAAATAATAGAATTCACAGCAACAGTTTTTGTTCCTGAGACAGGAGTTGGCGGTTATGTTAATAATTCTCTTGACCTTGTTTCAGATTTAATTGGAGCTATTTTAGCTTGGATTTATATTGTTATTAAAAAGTATGAAATATAAATCTATAAAAAAATAAAAAGAAATAAATTAAGTTTTGTTTAAAAATAAAATAAACAAAACAAAATAAAAAAATAAAAATTAATAATAACTGCTTTCTCCAAGCTCTTCTTGTTTTTCAGGTTTTCTTGTCAATAAAACTATTAGAACAACTAATAGCACAACGAAAACTATTGCTAGAATAACTGTCAATAAAACAGTTGTATTTGCTCCAGCAGAAGCTTTTTCTGTACCGTTTACATTTGCTCTAAATGTCCTTGAGTCAAGAACCTGGTCGCCAGATTTTACATTTACTGTAAAAGCATATTTGCCTTCAGTACTTGAACTAGCCGTCAACTTAACTGCTCTGCTTGATCCAGCAGGAACAACTACGACCGGGTCGCTTACATCAATGCTTAAATCGCTTGGTGTAACAACATCTAGCCCATATACTCTTACTTGAGTTCCCTTATTAACAATTGTTAAGGTGTATTCTCCGTTCTGACCTGCTAAGAAAGTTTTATCCGATGTTGAAGGGACAACCATTGTGTCGCCCTCTGCTCCAACAACCAATATTTTTCTTTCTATTCTGTCAACAGAATCAGCGTTGAATGCCTCAAGTATAACAGTGTATACTCCAGCTTTAGTTTCTGCAGGTAATCTGATGAAAGCTCTTCTTTCAACAGCATCTTGCCTGTCTGGATTGCTCTGATCAACAGAAGAAAGGTCGCCAAAATAAGACTTTGTTTCAAGCCTTAGTTCAGGTAACTTAACCTTAAGAAAAGTGTCTTCAGCAAGTTGTCCGCCAATATTCTTTATTACAACGTCAACAATCAAAGGATCTCCAGCATTCACTTGTGTATTCATATCAGCACTAAGAATCTGTATAGAATAAGATTCTCTTTGCAGTGCCAAATTAATTGTCTTCTCATCTGCTGTACCTTCTGTCTTGCTTTCAACAGTTATCTCAAGCTTTCTTGGTTCGTTGATAGATTCCCCAAGGTCACTTGGCATGTCTACATAGACAGTGTATATATAGCTAGCATTGGGAAATACCTCTATCCTGTCCAAGGCTACCGAGTTTCCGCTGCTTCCAGAAATCCAAGCTTTTATTCTGACATCATTTGCATGAGCAGTTGCGTCAAATCGTATAGTCACAGGTATCTTTTGTCCGTTGAATCCGGCAAAATTAACAACTCCGGAATTCGCGCTTATACCATTCACCTGAATGTCAGAGATGGTACCAAAAGTTGCGCTAACACTTTGAGCAACTAAAACTAATGCAAGTACGCCAACAAGAAAAACCCATAGGTTTTTGTATGTCATTTTTTTTGGTTTTAGGTTTAAATTTAGTTAAAATTATCATCAATCAACCATTTATAAACTTTTGGGTGATTACAAAAAAAGACTACTATATAGTTATAGATAGGTAGTGAAAAAATACCTATAAAGTATTTAAAGGTATACTTTAGTATATTTCAGTATATCAATATGGCAGACAAAGATATAACGACGATAAAACTAAACAAGAAAACTAAAGAGAGAATTGACAAGTTGAGAATGCATAAAAGAGAAACATATGATGAGATTCTGCAATCTCTTTTAGATATCCTGAACTTGTGCAGGGTTTATCCAGATAAAGCAAAGATAAGATTGCTAAGAATGGAGAAGCTTGCCAAACAAATTAAACAAGGTGCTTAAATTATATAATTATAGTGATAGAAATTAATTTTCGGATTTTTCTAATTTCTACCCCTATCTATAAAAGGAAAAGAATTTTTCCGGTTATTAATTTCCTTTCATATAATCCAGATTTTTTCGCAATTCCCAACCCTTCTAAAGAATCTTCAATCATTGTAGGCGATTCATTGATGATTCTTATTTTCCTATCTTTGGGAAGGTTTTTCAATAACTCTTTCCATTCATTCTTTTCAGTTGTTTTATGATGTTTTTCCCCTTTGTCTCCATAAACAATTCCTGAGAAATGAACATGCCACTCTTTTCCGGGAAATAACTTTTCAACTTTTTCGTAATCTACTTTTTTATCCCTTGCAAGTATATGTGCAAAATCAATGCAAAAAGAACAGCCTGTTTCTTTAACTAGAGAAGATATTTCCTCAATACTCCCAAAAACATTTATCTTTCCCATTGTTTCAGGAGCTATTTTAATCTTCCAGTTATTTTTTCTAATAACCGCCATTATATCCAAAATACCATTTTTTATGTTTTCAAAAGCTTTCTCCCTATTTTCACCATAATACCCTGGATGAAAAACAACAACTTTAGCCCCTAATTTCTCCCCAATTCTGCAGCAGTCTAAGATTCTTTTCTTTGTCGCCTCTATTTTATTTGCTTCAGAAGAATTCAAATTAACAAAATAAGGGGCATGTATGCTTAGTTCAATCCCTAACTCTTTAGCCTTTCTCCCTATTCTTTTTGCATCTACTTCTTTTATATAAATACTATAAGTAAAAGCAATTTCGCAAGCACTTAACCCATTTTTGTGATACTCTCCCAAAACTTCTTCAGCGCCTTTTACAGACCCCAATCCCGCAGGACCAAATTTAATATCCATATTCTAAACTATCTTGCCAGATATAAAAATGCTTTTATAGTATCTTTTCTTTAGATTCCTATAGGCAAAGATATGTTAACTAAAGAAAAGGAGGGACAATTCTGCAGACTAAGAGATAATCTTAGAGAAAGAATAGTTCATTTAGAAACCGATTTACCAAATGCAAACGGAAACTCAGAAGATATTAGAGAAAGAATATCTATTTTGGAAGAAAGAGCTAAAAGAATTGAAAATTATTTTTTGAAAAGTAATCTTAATGTGTTTGAAACTGCTTGTTATAAAATTTACAGCCAATTTAGAGGGATAGATTACGATTCAGTTTATGATGAAGCTCTTTATCAAGTTTGGTGGAATATTGACGAGTTCGACTATAATCGTGCAAGTTTTTCAACATTTGTAAATATGGTGGCAAGAACGAAAGCCATTAGCCTCTTTAGAAGTTCTTCAAATAATAAACAAAGGCAATTGCATTCACAGAACCAAGATTTAAGGTATGATGATTTAAAAGATGAAGAAAATAGGGGGCCGTTACAACAATTATTAGATAAAGAAAATAGAGGAATTATAATTCGTGGTGTTGGTTTATTGCCTAAAAAGGAAAAAATGTTTGTATATTTAACATATTTAAATAATCCAAACCAAAAAAAAGTAGGCAGAGAGATAAGAGAAGCATTAGAAGTATCAAAAGCAACTATTTCTGGAATAAAGAAAAAAGCACTGAATAGTTTAAGTTTTTATTTATTAAATAAAGGAATAGCTTAATTTTAGCCAATAAAATTTTCAAGACCTTTATCAATCCCTCCAAGATTATCTACAATATAAGCATGTAATCTAGATATAATTGCAGTCTGCAGCTCCTCTTTCAATCTCCCATGGCATTTGTTCAGATCTTTTTCAGGATAAACAGCGATACCTTTCAAATAACTGCACTCCATGCCATAACCACTAAGCTTCTCAAAACTTATATCTCCTTGTTTAAGCTGCAGTAGTTCAA
>Ga0209541_10017781_pt1 | contig 10364 bp, 9 predicted proteins | sample RifCSPlowO2_01_FD_184027 | JGI IMG/M metagenome (GOLD analysis project Ga0209541, IMG submission 184027) | Groundwater microbial communities from Rifle, Colorado - Rifle CSP2_plank lowO2_0.1 (SPAdes) (version 2) | ecosystem: Environmental > Aquatic > Deep subsurface > Groundwater | place: Rifle...
TTTACGCCATGCATTATTGAACTGCAGAGGCCTCTTTGATTCTCTTTTTGGCATTCAACCTTTCATCATAATAAGAATTTATAAATCTTTTGCCTATCCGGTAATTTCAAGTTAAGTGTGAAAGCTTGCATGCTTAGTTTCTCCTCCCTTAACTTTGCGAAGGGAGGAGAAACTAACCTAAGCTTTGATTAGGCACGCTCAGCTTGGCAACACGCAGAAGTTGACATTACTTGCCTATCCTGCGAAAAGCCTCGGGTCCTGCCAGTCTTTATCAAACACGGCAAATGCGGTTATAGGAGGCATTTGCAAAGCTATATCTCCGCAATTCACAGTTTCCGCCCCTTTGGGAAGGATGTATTCCTCATTCCCGCAGTTAACCACCAATTCGTCATGGCAACGGATGTAGCCGGGCTTTTCCTCACAAATAGCAACCGTCTTTATGCTAAAGCTTAATTCAGTATTATCAGTTGAAACTTCAGGAGCATCTATTGCAGCTGCCGCTATTAAAAGCATGAAAACAACTCCAAAAAGCGCAACTAATAGCTTGTTTCTCATCTTACCTCTAAATTAACTGCCTGCCAAAGGAAACACCCATATATAAATGTTTCTATTTTTATCTACTGCGGAGTGACTATAAATATCTTCTCTGGGGTGTTTCCAAAAACTATTTAAAAACCTTCCTGTTTGATTTTTGCATGGAAACAAGCGAAACCTACACAGTTAAAGACCTCAAGCTTGCAGAACAGGGGCTCCTGAACATAGAATATGCGGAAAGCCAGATGGGCGCGCTGCTCAAGGTAAGGGAGAGGTTTGGGAAGGAAAAGCCGCTCAAAAGGCTGAGGATAGGCATGGCATTGCACATCACCAAAGAAACGGCCGTGCTGGCCAAGACGCTCATCGCAGGCGGGGCAGAGGTTGCCATAGCATCGTGCAATCCCCTTTCAACGCAGGACGACGTTGCTGCAGCGCTGGCAAAGTCCGGGGTGAAGGTTTTTGGCTACAAAGGAGAGACAAAGGAAGACTACTACAAATTCATTAACAAAGTCATAGAATTCAGGCCGCAGATTACGATTGATGACGGATGTGACCTGGTTACCGAGATACACAATAAGCACCCTGAACTGATTAAGGATATTATTGGAGGCGCAGAAGAGACAAGCACGGGGGTATTGCGGCTAAGGGCGATGGAAAAAGACAACGCGTTAAAATACCCTGTAATAGCGGTAAATGACTCCAACACAAAACATTTGATGGACAATGTTAAAGGCACAGGCCAGTCTACAATAGACGGGATTCTGAGAGCCACCAACATCCTGATAGCAGGCAAAAACTTTGTTGTCTGCGGTTATGGCGAGTGCGGCAAGGGAGTGGCAAAAAGGGCGCAGGGAATGGACGCCAATGTCATTGTAACCGAAGTTGACCCGTTCAGGGCGTTACAGGCAGTAATGGACGGGTATCGGGTTATGCCACTCAAAGAAGCAGTAAAAGAGGGGGACATATTTGTCACGGTAACAGGAAACAAAAAGGTAATTGATGTTGAACACATGAAGCTGATGAAAGATGGTGCGATTTTAGCAAATTCCGGCCACTTTGATGCGGAAATAAATATAAACGAGCTTAAGAAAAAAGCCAAAACAATAAGAAAAATAAGGGCTTTCATGGACGAGTTTACGCTGCCTGACGGCAAAAAGGTTTTCATTCTGGGAGACGCCAGGCTGATAAACCTGGCTTCCGCCGAAGGCCACCCTTCAGCCATAATGGCCATGTCATTCTGCAACCAGGCAATGGCTTGCGAGCATTTGGTGAAGAACCGGGGCAGGCTTAAGCCCGGCGTTCACGCCCTGCCCCCTGAGAAGGACGACGAAGTGGCGCGGCTGCAGCTGGAAGCGATGGGCGTGGAGATTGACAGCATGAGCCCTGAGCAGAAGAAATATTCTGAAAGCTGGCGGGAAGGGACTTAGGGATTAGCTGTATTCTCAAGAACTACCCGCATAGCAGCAGAGCTACCGAAATAATAAGCTGAACGATTTAGCATATTATCAACAGCATTCCATACGGGTTTAGAATCAGCAACCCCCTTTACAACAAGACTGCCTAGAGAAAGTGCTCCAGCCGGAGGAATCGCATAATATAACGAATTTGCACCAATCGATGGCCACAAAACAACTCCAATAAACGCACCAACACCAACACCTAACAATGCGACGAATACAGATTCCAAATTAGCTATTAATGGGCCAGCTCTGTCGTCTATCAAGCGTGCACTTATAACTCCGGAATTAAAGCGCATTTCACCAAGATTTAACTTAGTACCTTCTTTTGGCATGAGCATGTAATCAATTATTCCTCCATTATGATGAAAAGCCACTGCTGATTCCCCGCTAGTATACGTTTCCCATTCCCCTCTTTCTCCACTAAGATGCTCTGCACAGGAATAACCTGAAGAGTTGAGTGTGGTTATCAGGGTGGCAGGGCTCGCGTCACCTATACGTTGCTCCAAAGTTTTGCGCAAACCACGTTTAGAGACTAGTCCCTCAAATACCTGCATTAATCTACAGCTTGCTATCCTTAAAGGAGGAACGTAATTTTTCCCCCCCGGCAGGGCAAGTATAGCAACAGTTCCAGCGTCAGTGCCAACCATAAATGACCGGAATACTCCAAATTATAAAAAGTTTACGATAGAATCCTGTAGAAAACGTCAAACAAAGGTGTATCGGTTGTTACGAGATAAAAGTCTGATTTAAGGTCCAGGCAGGTCTTGTTAAGGCTTGTAACGTGCTTGCCAAGCTGAAGCTCATACTGCGAGACTAGACGGGGGCTTATGTAGGTTCTCAGAACCTCGTTTGTCTCTGCATCCTGAAGCTTTACATCACCCGAAATCTCAAGCTCCCTTTCGCTCGGGTCGAGGACCTGTATGAGCTTTATGTGATGGTTTCCAAGCCTTAAGAGGGCTTCCTTTATCTCTTCCGGGTCCAGAAGGAAATCAGATATTATTATTATCAGGGACTTTGTTCCCAAAAGTTTGCGATACTTTATCATAGAATCCAGGAACTTTGATGCCCCCTTTACTTTTACCTTGTTCAGGTGGTCTATCATTGACGCAACGTGCCTTAAGCCGCGGCGGGGCTGGAAAACATCAAGCTCATCCGAAAAAGTGGCAAACTGAAACCTCTCATGGTCCTTCAAAGCAAGGTAAGCAAACCCGACCCCAAGCATGGCAGCATAATCAAACTTCTTGGGCTTGCCATAGTTCATGCTTGCACTGTCATCTATTATGACGTGCACAGTCATATTCCTTTCCTCTTCATACCTCTTTATGTATAAATGGTCTGTCCTGGCGTATATTTTCCAGTCTATCTGCCTGAAATCATCCCCCTCAGAATATATGCGGTAGTCCTTGAGCATCGCGCCCCTGCCTATGTTTGCAGAAGCCCTGCTTCCGAAATATTTGGAAGTAACACGCTTGTTAATTATCAAATGAAACCGGTCTAATTCCTCCAAGAAATCTGCCTCAATCATTTTTGTATTTTATCTACAAGCATCTTTATCGCATCATCGGTGGTCATGCCCTTCCTCTCAGCCTCAAAATTAAGTATCAGACGGTGTCTTAACACAGGATACGCCATCACTTTGATGTCATCAGCGCTGACATGGTTTCTTCCGTTGACCAAAGCCCGCGCCTTTGCCGCAACAACAAGCCCTATTGAAGCCCTTGGGGATGCGCCATACTCGATTATGTCCTTCTTGTTCCTTGTGACAGTAACCATCTTAACAACTTCCTGCTTCAAGTCAGTGGCTATAGGAACCTGCCTTGCAAGCTGCTGCAGTGAAATCAAATTATTCTTGCTCATGACAACCTTAAGGCGCCTTTCAGAATACTCATACGCATACTTGTTCACAATCTCAAGCTCCTCGTCGTAAGTTGGATATTCCGCCTTTATCTTAAGCAAAAAGCGGTCAGACTGGGCTTCGGGAAGCGGGTATGTTCCCTCCTGCTCAATGGGGTTCTGAGTTGCCAGCACGAAAAAGGGCCTGTCAAGCTTGTAAGTTGTGTTGCCAACAGTAACCTGCTTTTCCTGCATTGCCTCCAACAAAGCAGACTGGGTTTTCGGGGTTGCCCTGTTTATCTCATCGCCCAGGACTATGTTCGCAAATATAGGGCCTGGGTGAAACTTGAATTCGCGGTGCCCGTCATGCTCCTCTATAACATACGTTCCTGTAATGTCGGAAGGCATCAAATCAGGAGTGTGCTGTATCCTGCTAAACCTCAGGTCCATCACCTTTGCCAAGGTGCGGACTGTAAGCGTCTTGGCAAGGCCGGGATAGCCCTCAAGCAGGGCGTTCCCGTCAGAAAGCACAGCAACCATTATCTGCTCTATAACCCTGTCCTGTCCAACAACGACCTTACGGACCTCTTCAAAAAGCTCTGAAAATATTTTCCTGTAGGCTAGCATTGAAATAACCCCTTTTGACAGACTAAACTTTCATTAACAGAAATATAAAGGTTTCCTTTTGCTGGCACTATTGAAAAGTCGGCTCGCAGTGTCATCTGCTTTGCCCTGTTGCTTCTTCACTTTCCTCTCCCCTTAACTGGTTAGGGGGAGGAAAGTAGAAAGCATGCGTGCAAGAGTCTGAAGAGTCGGGTCAGCAGGAACTTTTCAATATCGCCCTTTTGTTAACCCCGGGCAATCCTGTTGAAGTAGTTCTTTACCAATTCGAGGTCCTGTTTCGGGATTTCCTCCTCATAACTTTCCGCTGCCACTGCCTGTATCTCGCTCGGGTAGGACTCAGAAAAGTCAGGAGGCTCTGCTTCCTGAATTTCCCTTATTGAAAGCTCAGTGCCTGCCGGGCGAATCCTGATTTTTATTTCCTCGTCTCCCAGTTTTGCTATCACAGGCTCGCCGTATATGTCATCACCGCTCTTCCTCAGGCCTGTGTCCTGGCTTCCAGCAGCAAACCTTATCTTTGAGCTTTCAGAGCCGGATGAACCAAAGCCCTCTTCTGCTTCAGGCGACTGCTTGTCAACCAGATTAAAGTTAAAGTCCAGTATTCCGAGAGTTACCGGAGAAAGCAGCAGTATCAGAAACGAAAGCGCCACTATGGTTATTGCTTTCGTGTAAATCTTCCGCTCGCTGACAAAAGCGGATTCTTCAACCTGCCTCAGGTCGTAGAGAACCTCTGCATGGAGCTCTTTGACGACAGGATTTTCCTCTGTCGGATGTTCCGCAGCTGTCCTCAGCTTCTCATTAAGGTTCTGATATTTCTGCTCTACGATACGCACCTTGCTTAACTTAAGGCGCTTGTTCAGAACATAGGCAAAATAGATTGCTGCTATTGCTATTGGATAGATTAGCGGCAGGTTGAGAAGTGAAAGCAAGAGAAGCGCAATAAGGAAAATGAGAATGGCATTTATTGCAGTGTCAAATATTATGAGCTTGTTAAGGGTGTTCCTGACATCTGCTATGGCGCTCTTAAAACCTTTCATTTTCTAGCATTCATAAGTAGGGTCTATCTGCTTATGCAAATCGCAGTTCTCTGCCCTCAACTCGTCAATCTTGTTTTTCTGGCTCTTAACCGCGCTGTCAAGCATTGCAATCTCTTCTTCATTCTTCATAATGGCGTATTTAGCGTCGCTGAGCTCTTTTTCTGTGTCCTCCAGCAACACTGTTGTGCCAGCGAGCTTGCTCTGGGTTGCCGAAAGCTCAGTGGAAAGCTTGTTTCTTTCAGCGGTAAGCTCTGTATAGAGCTGGTCGAGCTTTTCCTTGTCTGTTGATTTTATTGTAAGCTCTGTTGCCGTATTGTTAAGCTCCAGCAGCTTTTTGCTGAAGTTCTGGCTTACTTTACCGAGCTCCTGCGCTGTTGTCTCATAGCTCTGCGTAATGTTCCTGAAATTTTGCTGGTAAAATGTTGTCAGAATAACCAGAGATAGAAGAACTATAATTACCAGTAATAGAAGGAGCATGTTTACATTTTTCCGCATGTATGCCATTTTTATTACCTTTGTAAGGTGTTATTTATCTGTTTTTCCCTCCTGCACCTTGCGAAATGCCACTTCAGCCAGAAACACAAAAAGGGCTGCCATGAGTAGCAGCCAGGAATAAGAGACAGGACTCGCTATTATGCGCTTTGAGTCTTCCTTCACCTTTTCCACTATTGCTTCCGCATCATTCTGGCTAAAAAGTTTTCCTCCTGTAACCCCCAATGCCCGCTCCAGGTCCGGGTTGACACCCAGGGCAGCGTATTCCCTTTCATAATTAACAGCCGCTGTCGCGTCAAAAAAGCTGTAAAGCCCTGCAGCTTCAGGAACGTAGGAAGCTGTGTAAAGCCTCTTGCCTATTTTCGCGAATTCCATGTTTTCGTGCTCGGGAAAGCTTCCAGCTATAACGTTTACCATCATTGCTTCTCCAAGGTAAACATCCTTTACGTCAACATCAAATTCCTTGTTCCTGCTTAAGTCGCCAACAGCCCAGTTCACGGCCCTTGTAATAAGAACTGAATTCCCGGAGGCTAACAGCTCAGGGCTCCATGCAGAGCCGTCATCCGTGGATACAGCGACTATCCTTCCAAGACCAAGACGCGAAACAGTTAAGATGGGATTATTATTCTGGGTTGCCACAAGCAGGTCTGCATTTGGCTTTGGAACAACCTGGTTGAAGCCGTTAACATTAGCAGAAACCTTCAGCCCCTGAGTAACAAAATGGTGTGAGTTGATAATTTCCAGCGAGAAAGCAGATGTTCCCGGCATTTCTTCCGCCTCGCCAAATATAACCTTCAGGCGCTCTGTCTCGTCAGGCTCAAAATAATAGCCGTTTCCGGCATTTGCTATGTCCTGCATGTGCTTTCGGTTAGTGCCTTCCCCAACACCTATGGTATAGATTTTTATGCCGGCATTTGCGGCAATCTGCGCATCACGCAGGTCCTCGCTATAGCTTCCTGACTTTCCGTCAGAGAATATTATTATGTTTTTACTCCCATCCAAGGGGCCAAGGATTTTCCTTGCCGCCTTTATTCCCTCATCAATCCTTGTGCCGCCCTTGTAGACAAGCTTTGAAATCTGGCTTTTAACGTAATCCTCGTTTTCAAGGACTCTTGCAAGGTCTGAAACAATAAACGCCTGGGTGTTGAAAGCTATTGCGGTTACCTTGTCGTTTTTCCTCAGGCCTTCAAGAACGCCGACTGCAAGGGCTTTCTCAACCTCCTCAACCCTTGAGCTGGCCCCCGCCCTAAATCCGGCAGCTGTGCTCTGCGAAATATCTATTACCAGAGCGATGTTGACATCAGTCCTTTCCCCCTCTTTTCCTCTGCCAACCATGACAGGAAGCATCCCCTCAAACAGCGAATCCTTATAACCGCCGCGGTCGTATGAGTTCTTTCCTCCAAAAACAACCATGCCATTGCCGTCTATCACATAGCTGCTTAACCTCTCAACGTCAAGTTCTGAAGCCGGTATATCGTTAAGGATAACTGCGGAATAGCTGCCAAGGTTTTCTCCTGAAATGCTTGTTGCAGTGGTTGTGTGATAAAGGGAAGTCATTATGTCGCTTAACGGGGTTGACTCGCCCCTGACAAGAAGGACTTTTGGCTTAGGCTCCACTTTCACAGTCTTGTAAAAAACATTATTCCGCTTAAAGAAATCATTTAACACAATTTCCGCCTTTATTATGTGATAGCCGTCAGAAAACTTCTTTGTGATTGTTGCCATGTTGCTGCCCGAATAAGTGCTGCTAAGAACCTCCTGGCCATCCACCGACACAATAAGGAGGTAATCTTTTTCCATGCCATTCTGGCTGACCGCTACATCAAAATCGTTTTCTTCAGCGTTTGTTGTTATTCTTGGGCCAAGAATCAAAACAGAAGTATCGTCTTTATTCACTTGCAAGTCAACAGCATTAATCGTTGCATTTAAGGTGGATGCAAGGACAAGCATATCCCCAAGGCTTCTCCCATGGTTGCTGTTGCCGTCGCTGACCAGCAGTATGTTATCATCGCCGTCAATAGATATTATCAGGGCGTCTCCAATAGCGGAGATTTCCCCTGACGCAAATGTTTTAGAGCTCACAGGGATGCTTTTTTTAAGCTCCTTTTCCAAATCATCAATTCCAGAAGTGTCAAGAACATTCATCGAGGTGGAATTGTCAATCAGGAGCGTTACAGTCGGGTCTCCTGTTTTAATGACAGTCTGCAGAGAAAATGGCGATGCCATGGCTAAGACAAGCAATATGAAAATGAGGGAGCGGGAAACCAGCAAAATCGAGCGCTGCCTGAGCCTTGACTGGAATGACCTGCGCTCCTGTATTTTCTTCATTTTCCCAAAGTCCTTCCTTATCACCGCGACAAGCGCCGCAAGCACAGGGATTATAAGCAGCGTAAGCTGGGGGTTCTCAAATTCCATCACAAATCACCCCTGAACTTAATGTAAAGAAGCTCTGCGAACACCATTACGGCAACAATCGCCGCCAGAAGGGCAGTGAAGCTTCTGTTTTCCTTCAGCTTTGATTTTTCAACAGTTACCTTCCTTTCCTCTTCAGAAAAAACAGAAGCTTCCGAGCTTACCGAAGATTCCCTGACATTGAGCATGTTGGCAGCAACTGTTCTCTTATCATAGGTGTAGAACCCTGCCTTATCAAAAAGAAGGCGCTCTGTCTTTATTTTGCCAAGCGGGGTGTCTATAGTCTGTTTCGGTATCACATCAATACGACCAACCTCAAAGTTAAAGTTGCCGAGGTCTTCTGTTTTAGTCAGAAAGTTCACCAGCCTGCTCCAGAACTGGGGATAAGTTGTTGAGCTTTTAAAACTGCTGTAATCGTCAATCAACCCGTAATACACAACATTTCCGGAATCAGTTCCTGCCAAAGCCAGCACAGGACTGCCGTCGGCAGTAACCACGGTGGTTGTTCCCCCTTTAGGGGCGGCTGTCAGAAACCTCTCATTAACGCCAAAATCAATTCCGTCAGTAAAATAGTTTGTTATGTTCACTATGTTTCTTGAAACCCCTCCTATTCCGAGAATTTTGACAGGAAGGAATCCTATATCTGCATCTGCAAGGTTCTCCTGCGCTGTCACTATCACCCCTGTCCCATTTTTCGCAACCCGTTCCACCTCTTTGTAATGGCCGGGCAGCATAAGCTTAGGGTCAAACTTGTGAAGAACTATGACGTCGTAGTTGAACCTGTTGATGACCGGAGGTTTGGCAACATCCAGAATTATGTTAGGCGATGCTGAGAGGGCTGCCTCAACATTCGTATTTTCAGAGTTGGTTATCAAAAGAGTCCTAATCTTGGCGTTGGCTGGAACACTAACGTAGGCAGTGTTGTCAGCCTCAAAGTCATCATCAGCAATAAGCCTTACCTCAGTCTGGCCCTGAAGCGTGTCAAACTCGAACTCATCCATGGAGTTTGCAGGAAGGTTAAGGGCTGCCTCGTCCTGAACTGCACCGTTGTTAACTATTTGTATCTTCAAATCCCGTGGTCTGCCGTCGAAGTTGTCCACAACAACCCTGGTTGTTGACTTGTCAACGTCCATGCCAATTATGCCGATGTTTTCAGCCTTTCCCCCAAAGTTAAAAAAGCTGACAAACGCGTCCTGGGAGACAGCGCGCTTTGCGACAATCGGGTCAATGCCCTCCGTAGCTATGAAATCACTCAGGACAATTATCTCGCCCTTGCCTCCAAGGATATCACGGGCTATAAGGATTGCGTCGCCTATATTTGAGCTTGTGTCAAGAGGCTCTACAGTTCTCAGAACCTTTCTGGCAGCCTCAGCACTACTGCTTTCAAGAACAACCCTTGGGACGTTTGAAGCCAGCACAATGCTCACCCTCCCATTAAGAAGCTCCCCTGCCTTTCCAACAGCCTGCTCAAACCTTGTTATGCCGTCCTTCTCTGCCTGCATGCTAGCAGAAACGTCCAGGACAATAACCGTATTGCCGGTTTTTTCAGCAGGAACCTCCATGAAAAAGCCCATAACAGAAAATGCGAGAAGCGAGAGTATAGCCAGCTGAAGCAAAAAGAGCATGTTCCTTATAAGATGCCTGAGGAAAGAATGAAACCTTGTAGCGCCCCTTTCGCTAATAAAAAACATAAGGGAGGGTATTGTCTGCTCTGTTGGCTTAGGCCTGCGCAAGTACAGGATTATAAAGGGGACAAGGCTCAGGAAAGCCAAGGCTCCCATAAGGCGTTCAAAAGGCATATTCAAACAATACCCTGGTTTATTCTGTTTTAAATGTTTCTAATTGTGTAGGGCTCTGTTGAAAAAGTCAATTTTGCCTGTTTTAATGATGTTCCTGCCGCCTTTAATTTTATCTCTCCCCTTTAAAAGGTTAAGGGGAAAGATAAAATATAGCAGGCCAAAGAAGCAAACAGGCA
>Ga0209541_10017783_pt1 | contig 10363 bp, 10 predicted proteins | sample RifCSPlowO2_01_FD_184027 | JGI IMG/M metagenome (GOLD analysis project Ga0209541, IMG submission 184027) | Groundwater microbial communities from Rifle, Colorado - Rifle CSP2_plank lowO2_0.1 (SPAdes) (version 2) | ecosystem: Environmental > Aquatic > Deep subsurface > Groundwater | place...
GCTGGTATTTATTGCTTTTGTTCTTCTCTTGCACTTGTTTGGGGTTGAACTTCCCACGCTGGGAAAAGCGCAATACGCCTTTGACACTGAAGAACCGCTCTGTGTCGTTCATAACTGGGAAAATGAATTTGTCCCCTGGGATGATGTAGATAGGTGCTGCCTGATGATCCATGCTCAACAGAGGTGTACGAAACAAAAACTCCAGACGCAGGATATGAAATTGGATTACCTCTGTTCAAGCGGGACAAAAATGGAATATTGGTTAAACACAAAAGCGTACAACTACTGCCGTCAGCAATCAGTGTAAGTAAAAATAGTAGTGTAAATAAATCACTTCATTGCCATGAAAAAAAAGAGGGATGATGTTCAGAAAGGAAAAAGAATGAGAAAGTTTACTCAGAAAACTCTCTTTTTTATTTTACTGAGCATCGTCCTTATCTTAGGGTTCTTGGCCATTGCCAAAGCTAGGGGATGGCTGATTCCCCGACAGCCAGGCTTGGAAATTATTGATAACACGGTAACGCTGGATTCCATGACATTGGAACAGAAAATTGCGCAGATGGTTATCGTTTCCGGATTGCAGCAGAACTTTCTTCCGTGGCGGAGCATGCAGGTGGGAGGAATTCATCTCTTTGCGATGCAAACGGAACATATTTTTAATAATACAATTATTGATTTCCAGTACGGCATGCCCATTCCTTTTTTTGTGACGGCCGATTTTGAAGGATGCATTTCCCCTTTTGAACATATTGTAAACTCCACGGCCAATTCTGAAATTAAGAATATTGGTGAGGCCTTTGAGAAAGGGTTCAGGGAGGGGGAATTCCTTCGTAAACTAGGGTTTACCCTTAATTTTGCTCCTGTTGTTGATCTGGAAGATTCCATCTGGAAATGCCGCACCTTCCCTGGTGATGAACAGGATATCGCTGAATCTGCCCAGGCGTATACACTTGGTCTGCAGACGCAGAAGGTTATTGCCACGGCCAAACATTATCCCGGGAAAACATTGATTGTGAAAGACCCGCACAAGTTTATTGTAACTGCACGTATCGATCCTGAAGATGTGTACCCTTATTCCTATCTTTCTGAGAAAGGCGATGTGAAAGCGATCATGGTAAGCCATATCATAACTTCGGGAGAAGTTGATTCCAAAGGTGTTCCTGCTGTCGTCTCCGCAGAAATAATTTCAGAATTAAAGAGGAACTATAATGGTCTTATAATCTCGGATGAGATTCATATGTTAGGGCTGAAAAACTATTTTAATTCTCTTGATGAGATGTATGTAGCAGTGTTCAAGGCCGGGAATGATCTCATTTTAAATTTTGATAAAGATCCCAATGAAATCTATCGGATGATTCAGATTGTCAAGGAAGCGGTGGAGAAAGGGGAAATTCCTGAAGAGCACATTGATGCTTCCGTCACGAAAATTTTGCAAGCCAAGGGGTTTATGGTAACGTCATAGCAAGGAACGTCGCGGTTTGTTATTTAGTTCTTCTTTTCCCCAGCCAGCTGCAGGGGAGTTGCTTTGAGAGTTTCTTCACACTCAGGAGGAACATCTATTTTCATCGTGAGAAATGTTTCACATACTGATTCCAAGACTTGTTCCACTGTCCGGTGGCCTTGGTAGACATCGTTTTCAATCACAATGGCGGGCAGTTCTGAAATATTATAGGATGTAAGTAAAATAGAAATCATTGGTTCTTGTTTAAAGTTGGAATTGAATGAAAAGATAAGGACCTTGCTGCCAAAGAGTTTTTTAATATAACCAAGGATATCTCCCTGTGTGTCAAATTGGTCCTCCCCGTAAAAATAAATGATTTTCACGCTGTCTTTCTTGCATTTCTTGTCAATCTCTTGCGATGTCAGCAGGAATTGGATCTCCGTAAGAAAATAATCCTGCAGCTGCAATTTAAACTCCTCTTCATTTAAAAAAGATCTTTTTTCATATTCAATGACTTCCCCCATTTTTTTTCCTAATTCGTTAATGTTTGTCTCTACAATTTGATGTAATGTGGTACAGTCAGCGATACCAGTGTCAATATAATTCTGTTGAAGCTGCAAGCTCCGCAACCCGACTTTCTCACTAAGGATAACTTGCTCTGAATAATTAAGCCGGATGTTTTCAAACATGATGCCGATGCCTATCCCTCCTGCAAAAATAAGAACCGTCAAAATAAAGGCAATGAGATATTTTTTTGTGCTGACTTTTCTTTCCATACGTCTTCACTCATGAGATTCACTTAAACTTAGAACCAGAAATTTTTCTTTTTCTTTATAAACATATAGGCGATGTAGAGCCATACCGTAGTCAAGAAGAGGGAATAAATGAAAAGATAGGTGACAAGGGAAAGCCACGTCCTTCCATAGCGGGTAATTTTTTCATGGACGACTTTAAACGCCAGATACATCATCACAAAGCTTAAGAGGATCACCGTGAAAGCGATCGTCATCTTAAAAAAAGGGAGATTTAAAAAATTGAATTCAAAGGTGTAATTCTTAAAAAGAGTAATAACATCAAAATTAATATCTTTCAGGATGAGAAAAAACTGAACAGATTTCTTGATCATGGATTGCACTAACGCCGAGGTAAGGATGATGGCAATAACACCGGAAGCGATGATGGTGGGCATCCTGAGCATGCCAAAGTCGCCGTATTGTTTGTTAAAGAGTAATTTCTTATACCGGATGGTGTTGTCAACGCTTCCTTTGTACCACCTGACACGCTGCCGGAATAACGTCTTCCACGTTGTGGGGGATTCCGTCTCGACAATAGTATCAAAGGTCTGGACTATTCTATAATGATGTTTTTGTAAGCGGATGGCGATTTCCAAATCCTCGGTGATGGTTTCTTCATCGTATCCTCCCATTTCTTGGATAACATCCGTCCTGTACACACTGAACGGTCCGGGGGTGACATGAATGCAGTGGAGTTTGGCGTTAAGAAACCGGTAGAACATGTTTATGATATACTCAAACCATTGAACTTTCTGCAGTACGTTTGACGGCTTTTTTACTTTTAAAAGCGGACACACCGCAGCGATTTTTTCATCTTCTTCAAATAAAGGAAGCATCACTTCTAAAGCATTTTGGGCAACAAAAGAATCGGCATCAAGACACGCAAAAAATTCACCAGCTGCTTTTTCCAGCCCTTTGTTCATGGCTTTTCCTTTTCCCTTGTTTTCCTGGTTGATGAGCATTATGTTTCTCGTGGGATGCTCACGGATAAATTCTTCCACAATGTTTTTGGTGTTATCTGTTGATCCATCATTCACCACGATAATCTCCATTTTCTCTTGAGGATAGGCTACATTGCAAAGCGAGACGAGTGTTTTGTGTATTGATTCTTCTTCGTTATAGGCCGGCACGATGACAGAGAACAAAGGGTGGCGTGTCAGTTTCTTTTTGATATCGTTTTTTTCTGGCGAGAGCAAGACCAACAACCAGAAAAGTGAGAGGAACAAGAGAAGAAAATAGGTTGTAAGCAGTACCGCATCAAGAAGAGTAACTATCATCTTTTTTAAATCGCCAAACCTCTACTTCCTGGTTGAAATAGATTAATTTAAACTTTTCGTTTTTTAACAAAAACAGCAAACCTTGTTTTTCTGGAAGTCGGCTTTTCATGTCTTTCGTAATATAGATAAGGGAAATGTTATGTTGTTCAAGTAAAGGAAACAAGTCTTCAATATACAGCGCTGAGCTAATGCCGATGCTGTCATTTGCTTTCTGTGCCTCATTGTCCGGGTCATTTAGCGCATAAAACGGCTTGTGTTCCGAAAAATACAGAATGTAATAACTATTTTCAGGAAAGGAGAAGACAATTTCATTTTTGGGAATATTTTCCTTCATCCAAGTGAGCGCTGCCGTTTCTGTGACCGTCGGACTGCTTTGAGGAATTCTGTCAAGATAGGCTAACGTAGAAAACACTATTCCTAAAAGAAGAAGCAAAAAAGTAAATTTCTTCAAACTAGGAAGTCTCCATTTTTCTTCAAATATTTTTATGAAACCAATGGTTGTGAAAACAGTGCTGAGGATGATGAGAAAAAAAAGTATCTCCGGCCGGTAAATATAAAAAGGGATTATGATTGCCAGCAGCAAGTATGCCGGGTATATTCTCTTTTTCTTCAAAGCAACGATCAGGCCAATGAATCCCAGAAGAACGCTAAAAAAACTTATCCCGCTCAATCCTCTTCCCAGGTCGGAAATGAGGTCATGCAGCGCCTGTTCAATATAAAATGGCCCAATAATAAAAGGGAGATGAAGAATGAAGCCATTGATGAAGATAAAGAAGATTACCGTGCCCATGAGCAGTTTCATGAAAGAATCTTGTTTCTTCTGATGATTCTTTATATTCTGGACATAGAACACGATCAGGCACAACAGCAAAAAAGTGCTGAACGTGTCAAAAAAAGTTGCTGCAACGAAAGGCAGGAGAGAAAAATATTGCGGTGTTCTACTTTCCTGCGTCAGCAGCAGGAATCCCAGAACAACGAGAAAGATGAACATGGAATATGATGAAAGTGTCGTGAACGTAAAAATAAATGCCGGCGAGATGATCAGAAAGGCCAGGAAAAAGAAAGTAAATTGCGGTGAAAACTTGTTTTTTTCAGCGAGAGAAAAGAAAAGATAAAGAGATACCAGTCCCAATAGGGGGGAAAGAAGAAAGGCACCCGCTTGTTTAATCGAAAGGGGAATGAGCGAAAGAATGAATACTACTAAGTTGAAGTTATCTTTTTGCTCCGCTGAAACAAGGTGATAATAGCTTTCTCCACCAATAAACAGCGGTTTGTCATAGGCAGCATTCATGATGAAAGGCGTGCTCAGGACAATTATAGCCAGCAGAAAGAGATATTTTTTCTGGTGCGTGAACAGATGGTTGCAATATTTGTTCTTTTCCGTGACGAGTTCCTGTTCAACAATGGTTTTGGTCATGGTCCATTAGATTTTTTCAGTTACCCTCCTTGGGATTTTTCCAGAGTGCATCTCACATCGTAAATTTTGGTAGATTCATCATCATAAATTCTTTCGAAACATTCTTTTAACCGGTACTGTAAATTAGTCAGGTTGTATTTTTCTCTTGCGGATGGAGTAAGAACGATGTACCGTATGTTGTATTCATCAAATAAACTTATCGCTTCTGTCTGAAATTGCGTGGTGAACAGTGAAGTGAGGGCCGCGAATCGTTTTTCCACATCAGGGATGAGTGTAAACTGATCATCCATAAAGTTAGTTCTATTGCCGATAAATGTTATCAAATGCCCTTCTTCTAGCAACGCCAGAATGGTTGCATCCTCCGGAATGTTTTCTTTGATCCATTGGAACGCCGTTACTTCCTCCGTGGTCGGCATTTCCTGCTGCAAAGCAGTTGTTATTGCGGGATAGATCATGGTTATCACCAACAGAACCAGGATGAAGCGGGGGAATAGTTTCTGCAGGTGATGGATTTTTGTTTTTTGGAGAAATTGAAGCGTGTCTTGGTAAAAAGGAGCAAAAAGGATCGCCAAGATTATGCCTGTAAAAGCAAGGGATAATTTAAATTCAATAAATCTCAGCCACGTGAGCAGCGTTGTGGAGATGACCAGGCTGATCAGGAAAAACATCCTTTCGTTTTTAAAGTAGAATAGGGAGCGGTAAACGACAAATATTCCCGTGAGGAAAGGAATAACGCTTACCAAAATAACCGACTGGGTGAGGGATAACATGGGAAAGTATTGAGAGATGATTTGCGCAGGAATGTTCTTCCAGATAAATGATATGCCTTGCTCAAGGAGAATATTTTTAAAAAAAAGGTATTGCGACCAGATGAAGAAAAACAGTGAAAAAAGTACAACTTCAATCTCAGCGTTATCAATTTTTTTCTTCTCGAGAAGCGAAAGAAGAAAATAAATTCCAAAACCGATGAGAAGAAGAAATGTGGCTGAACTGGTAAACGAGAGAATAATGAATGATATGATGTAGCCGTAGAGAAATTGTTTTCTGTTAATATTAAGGAATGTATAGATATTTACAAAAATTAAAGGGAGAAACAGCATTTCTGAAGTAAATCGATTGGTGGTGAAAAGAATAGGCAGGAAACCAGCGATGCCAGCGGAAAATAATGAGGCAGTTTTGTTTTGCGTAATCTTTCTGCTTATCAAATAGGTAATTATGGTTAACGCTGCAATAAATAGATTGGGCAGAATTTTGGCAACAAACGATAACGGAAGTGCCAGGCTGAACAGGCTGGTGAGGTAGTGAAAAAAGGGAAGGAAAAGATGATGCCGTCCCCCGTATGACAAAGGATCATCAAATAAGGGTAATCCTGTTTTGGTAATATGATCCACTTGCCGCATGTCGAAGTATGATTCGTAGGTGAAATTAGGCAACGTAAAAGCGAGAATCAAACGTACGCTGAGGGTAATTAAAAAAATAGCGCTAATCCAGTACACTTCTTTTTTTTCCATGACTCTTAAGAAGAAGATATTATTGTGCATTATATAAATCTGTAGTATCCCTTGAACCCCTGTAGTATCTCTTCCTATCTTTCTTAATCCTGCGAAATCTTTATATCTCTTTATCATTCTGAGGTTTCCATGGATAAAATTTCTTCAGGTGCAGCTTTTTTAGATGCATTATTGCAAGGAGGATATGATGGAGATATCATTACCACCATCTATGGCCCTTCCGGTGCGGGGAAAACAAACTTTTGCTTGTTAGCTGCCGTGAACGTGGCAAAAAAAGGTAAAAAAGTGTTATTTGTTGATACGGAAGGGGGCATCGCCGTAGAACGCATAAAACAAATCAGCCAAAATGCACCGGAAGTATTGGAGCGGATTATTTTTTTCAATCCGGTAACCTTTCTTGAACAGAAAGAAGTATTTGAAATGTTGCGTGAGAAAATTAATGAACATATAGGGATGATTGTCGTTGATTCCATTTCCATGCTCTATCGGTTGGAGTTAGGCAGGAATGAAGAAGTGTATGAAGTTAATTCTGCGCTGGGAAAACAAATTGCCCTACTTGTAGAAATTTCCCGGAAAAAGAAAATTCCCGTGTTGATCACCAATCAGGTGTATGCGGATTTTAATAACCGTGACAATGTGAAAATGGTCGGCGGGGATCTATTAAAATATGGTTCTAAATGTTTGATTGAACTGCAGCGGTTTCAGAACTGCCGTGGGCTGATTTTGCAGAAGCATCGGTCCCTACCAGACGGGTTGGAAGTAAAGTTTAGGATTGTAGACAAAGGGGTTGAGAAAGTGGAATGAAAATTAAGATCCACTGAAAATAAAAGCCAAAGATTTATAAAAAAGACTCGAAATGAGTATATTCATAGCCAAAACTCATCTCTGAGTTGATGAGCAGCGCTGCATGAGGCAAAAAAAACTGCAGACAAGAATTACGTATTCTTGTTTGTTAAAAATATAATTGGAGAAATTACAATGGCAGAACAAGAAGATCTACTGATTGATTCCAACGAATATCTCAAAAGCGGGATCCATATCGGAACGAAATTTAAAACAAAGTACATGGCTGATTTTATCTATAAAACACGCCCTGACGGATTAAGCGTTCTCAATCTCAAAAAAATCGATGAACGGCTGAGGCTTGCTGTGCAGCTTCTTTCTTATTATAATCCAGAAGATATCCTGGTGTGCAGCAGAAGGGAGAGCGGCTGGAAGGCGCTGAAACTTCTCAATAAACTGACGGGAATGAAAGTCATTAGCGGACGATATCCTCCAGGAATTTTAACCAACACGAACCTGAAAACATTCACGGAACCGAAGATCGTCTTTGTCTGTGATCCTTGGACTGATAAGAACGCGGTAGAGGATGCAGCCCGAATCGGCGTACCGGTGATTGCTCTCTGTGATACAAATAACCAATCAAACAAACTAGATTTGGTTGTACCATGCAATAATAAAGGAAAGAAATCCATCGGGATTGTCATTTATCTTTTGGCGCGGGAGTACATGAAAAAGAGAGGACTCCTGGCAGAAGGGCAGGAAATGCCAGCAACAATGGATGATTTCACGGAAGAGTAAACCTATTTTTTTTCTTTTTCTTTCACAATTTTTAAAAGACATTCTTTTTATATTTCTCTTTGTATGAAAAAAATAGTGGTCATTGGTGGCGGGACGGGAAATTTTGTCGTGCTGAGCGGCTTGAAACAGTATAAAGTTGACTTAAGCGCGATTGTCTCTATGGCTGATGACGGCGGCAGCACGGGCATGTTACGTGACGAATTGGGAGTTCTCCCCCCGGGTGATGTGCGCCAATGCTTGGTTGCTCTCTCTAATTCTAGCAGGCTCATGCGCAGCCTCATGAATTACCGTTTTGAAAATGGCGGCTTGGAAGGTCATAATTTCGGCAACCTTCTCTTATCGGCATTGGAAAAAGTAACGGGGAGTTTTGAAAAAGCAGTTGAAGAAGTAGGTAAAATTCTCTCTATTGAAGGGAAGGTTATTCCGGTTACGGCAAACCAGGTTCGCTTGCATATGATTTTAGAAGATGGAACTTTATTGCGGGGAGAATGCGAAATCTTGCTGGCAAAAAGATCCCTGCTTGGATTTAAGAGTATTTATTTGGAACCCTATCCGAAAGCGGATCATCACGCCCTCGATGAAATTCGCAATGCTGATCTGATCATTTTTGGACCTGGAGGACTTTATACCAGCCTGATCCCTAATTTACTCGTGGAAGGGGTAAGCGAGGCTCTTCGTGAAACCAAGGCAACCAAAGTTTTTGTCATGAATTTAATCAATAAAAAAGTGCAAACGCCGGGATTTAAAGCAAGTCATTATCTTAAGGAGGTAAGTAAATTTATTGGCCGGGATATCTTTGATTACATCATTATTAATTCCGGAAAACCTTCTGAAGAGCTGATTAAAGCGTATGCTGCTGAGGGAGAACTTATTGAGAACGATTTGGAAGAAGATTCCCGTGTCATGGCCACGGAACTGTTAAATAGCGAGTTAAAAGAAGTACAAAAAGGCGATGTACTTACACGAAATTTAATAAGACATGATTCTCATAAATTAGCTAAAGAGTTGATGAGCATTGTTGATAATCTTTGATCTTGATGATACCCTGTTCCCTCGGCTTCCTGACAACTACACAGATGAAGATCTTCATATTCTCCAATTATTTCCCACGGCCCGTTCTTTATTAGAATATCCAGATAATCTCAAGAAAGTACTGGTTACAAAAGGAGATCCAGAGTTTCAAATGGCGAAAATTAATATCCTTAACATAAGTCATTTGTTTGAGGCCATTTTTGTTTGCAGCGCTGATGAAGAGAAGAAAGAATGTTTCAGAAGCATCTCAGAGAACTTTCCTGATGACGAAATCTGGGTGTTCGGCGATCGGATTGATTCAGAAATCCGGTACGGCAATGAATTAGGCCTAAAAACGATCCACCTTCGTCAGGGAAAATATAAACATTTAAAAGCCCGCAATACGGTGGAGATACCTGCATATGAAATTATTGTCTTTTCAGATATATGGAAAGTTTTAGGATTACAAACTTTGTAGGATTACCATGCAAGCCGTTATTTTAGCTGCGGGAAAGGGAACGAGGATGTTTCCTCTGACGAAGGATAAGCCTAAGATACTTATTGAAATCAATGGAAAGCCATTTTTATATTACGTGCTGGAGAATTTGAAAAAAGCCGGCATAACTGAGCTGGCGATAGTGGTAAACTACCACAAAGAAAAGATAGAAGAATATATCCGTGCCCATAAACTTAAAATAACCATAATCACTCAGCCGGAAGCAAAAGGCACTGGGGATGCCCTCCGACAGGCAAAATATTTTTGCGGCCGAGAGGACTTTATAGTTATGAACGGGGATAACCTTTACTCGGTCGAAGATCTAAAAACAGTGCAAAAGAAAGATGAATTATGCTATATTGTAGGAAAAGAAATGGAAGAGTGGCAAAAGTATGGGGTATTAGTAACCACAAAAGATCAGTATCTGGTCAAAATTATTGAAAAGCCAAAAGAATTTGTGGGAAAGATGATTAATGTGGGCCTGTATAAATGCACCTCTGATATTTGGCGTGCTGTAGAAAATATTGGGCTTTCTCCTCGGGGCGAGTATGAACTAACTGATGCCATCGGTCTTTTGGCGAAAGAGCATAAAGTCAAAGTTCTCCGTTTACAGAATTATTGGCTGGATTTAGGGTGTAAAGAAGATATCCTTACTATTGAGAAGTTCTTAAGAGGATTGAAGAGTTCTTAAAAGAGAGCGGAACTTAAAAAATGTTTTCTGTCAAAGCTGATAGCGTAATCTTTATCAAAGAATACATTTTTAGTTAGATCATGGACGTCTATGAACCGGCCGAGGACTCTTATTTATTACAAAAGCATGTCCGTCAATATGCCG
>Ga0209541_10017784_pt1 | contig 10362 bp, 16 predicted proteins | sample RifCSPlowO2_01_FD_184027 | JGI IMG/M metagenome (GOLD analysis project Ga0209541, IMG submission 184027) | Groundwater microbial communities from Rifle, Colorado - Rifle CSP2_plank lowO2_0.1 (SPAdes) (version 2) | ecosystem: Environmental > Aquatic > Deep subsurface > Groundwater | place...
AACTCGTATACCCATCATCTCCTTCTAAAAAAACAATTTTCAAAAAAAAAGACTAAAACTTAGGCTTTCCCTAATGTTTGATTTCCGGGTACCCATTCAACAGGGCAAAGCTCTCCTGTCTTAAGCGCTTTCAAAACCCTTAGAGTTTCCATTACATTTCTTCCAACACTTAAGTCGCTGACCACGGAATACCTTAAGCAACCATTAGGATCAATTATAAACGTGCCTCTGAAGGATATTCCTTCATCATCTTTCAAGACATTAAACAATCTGCTTACCCTGTGTGTTGTGTCAGCAATTACAGGATATTTTACTTCTGGAAGATCCTTTTCAAACCATGCCTTATGAGAATGCAGACTATCTGTGCTTGCGCCAATTACAACAGCATTTTCCTTTTCAAATTCATTATTATATCTTGCGAACTGCTTTATTTCTGTCGGGCATATAAAAGTAAAGTCAAGGGGATAGAAAAACAAAACAACGTATTTTCCTTTAAATTCTTCAAGACTTATTTTTTTAAATTCTCCAGCGACATAAGCGTCTGCAGTAAAATTTTCAATTTTTTCGCCGAGTTTTACCATTATAAATTATGAAATTCCTTTATGATATATAAGATTTTGTATTAGACATTTCAAGAAGAGTTTCAAATTGTCCAAGAGAGCTGCTTGGTTTTGTGTAGGAGAAAAAAACAGAGAGAAGAATAAGACCAACACAACTTAGCTTGTTTTAAATAATTTTACCTGCTTCTTTTTACCCCAATCTTTTGGCAGTATTTATTTACAGGGCATCTAGAACAAAAAGGAAAGATTAATTTTAAACACCCAACGTTATTTTTAGTGGCAATTCCAAATCAATATCTTTATGTTTAGCAGTTCGTTTCTTAAAACTTAGAACACCTATACCCACAACCTTCCCAGTTTTTTCATCAATTCGTTCAAATATTCCCTCCTCGATATCTCTAACATAGCTAGCTGTAAAATTTCCTAAATTAATCTCTAGAAAATCTCCCTCTTGGTCATAATAGATATGCAAGTTTCCTTTCATTGTATTTCCTCCACAAAGTGGGCTGTCACTATAAAGCCGTCTCCATTTAAATATTTTACTATAACGCGGAGGTATTTTGCAGGTGATACACTCTTCTTGTAATATCTGTAATAATAACGAACTTTGTCATCCAATTGATAGTCTGTAATCTTTGTTGGCTGTTGGAGAGTTTCTTTAATCCATTCCAAGTTATTATAAACCTGTGGATGTTTAGATAAATGTTTCCAGCGCTCTTCTGTTAAATGGATTTTTCTTCCTGATTTGTCAATTATTTCAATTATCATCTAATAATTATAAAAGCGATATTTGTTTTTAATAATTTGCTTTTTCTTAAGAATCATGTATTGATATTACTAAACAAAAAAAATTAATAATTTTACCTGCTTCTTTTTACCCCAATCTTTTGGCAGTATTTATTTACAGGACATCTAGAACAAAAAGGAGAGACAGGTACACATATATTCTGCCCAAACTTAACAAATAAATCATTGAAATTACGCCAGTGTTTTTTTGGGATTATTTTATAAAGCTCTTTTTCTGTCTGTTCAGGCATTTTTGTTTTTACCCAGTTCAGCCTGTTTGTTACCTGATGCACATGGGAATCTACAGGAATGTGCGAACATTTATTGAAACCATAACACATTGTAATTCCCATTGTTTTTCTTCCAACGCCTTTTAATTTAAGAAGTTCTTCCTCACTGTTTGGAACATTTCCATTGTATTTTTCCTTTAAATCTCTACATATACTTTTAAGATTTTTTGCCTTGGTTTTATAAAATCCCACAGGATATATTAATTTTTCAATCTCTTTTGTTCTTAATTTCAATATTTTTTCAGGAGTGTCAGCAATTTCAAACAATCTTTTTGAGGCTTTTGCAGTTACTGCGTCTTTTGTTCTCAGACTTAAAATACATGAGATTAAGACTTTAAATGGATTTTTCGTTAAATCTGAGATTTCAGTAACTATTGGGTTATTATATTTTCTGCATTCTTTTTTTATTAATTTTAAAACTATATTTATATTATTTTGTTTCATTTTACAACAATTGTCTTTATATTGCAGAACTCAAGAAGACCATACCTGCTTAATTCCCTCCCAACTCCTGAATCTTTAATGCCTCCGAACGGCAGTCTTGGGTCTGATTTTACAACATCATTCACAAAAACAACCCCTGCATCAATATATTCTGCGTATTTTTCAGCTTTTTTGATGTTATTTGTCCACAGGCTTGCTCCAAGACCAAAATTTGTTTTGTTTGCTTCTTTTACTGCCGCAATATCATTCTCAACTTTAATTATTTCAAACAGAGGGCCGAAAGTTTCTTCTCCAACAGATTTTTTATTTGTATATATTACTGCTGGATTAAAATAAAATCCCCTGCTGAACTTTTCTTTTCCCTGATATAAAATTTTGGCTCCTTTTTTCAAAGCTTTTTTAACCTGTTTTTCAAGTTTTAAAACAAGATCTCTTCTTGCCATGGGACCTATGTCTGTTTTAAATTCAGTAGGATTGCCGATTTTTAGTTTTGAAATTATTTTTATTATATTTTCTGAAAATTCATTAAATCTCTCTTTTACAACTATAAATCTTTTTGCAGCTATGCAGCTCTGGCCTGAATTTATTGTCCTAGCCTTCACTGCACTTATGCATGCGAAATTTAAGTCTGCATCTTTTAAAACAATAAAAGGATCTGAACCGCCAAGCTCAAGCACAATCTTTTTTATATTTTTTCCTGCAAGAGCACCTATTTTTCTTCCTGTTTCAACGCTTCCTGTAAGTGAAACACCGTTTACTTTAGAGATTATACTTTCAATGCCCCTGCTGTCTGTTATTACTGACTGAAAAATGCCACTTCCTATATTTTCCTCAAAAATTTTTTCAATCTTTAAAGAACATCCTGTTGTTATGCCTGAGTGCTTTAAAATAGCAGAATTACCTGCGCATAATGCAGGCACAGAAAATCTAAAAACCTGCCAGAACGGGAAATTCCATGGCATTATACCTAATATTTTGCCAAGAGGATCAAACCTTACATAGCTTTTTTTGTATTCTGTTTTTACTTTTTCCTTCTCAAGAAATCCCGCTATATTTTTTGAGAGATAACTGCATAACAAGGCGCATTTTTCTATTTCTGCAATGCTCTCTTTTATAGGCTTTCCCATCTCTTCTGTAATTGTTTTTGCAAGATTTATTTTGTTTTTAGATAAACTCCTGCCAATCTTTCCAATAAAATATCCCCTTTCATTTACACCAACCTCTCTCCATTTCTGGAATGCTTTTTCTGATTTTTCCAGCACACTGCCGAGCTTTGCCTGAGATAATAATTCATAAGATGCTAACCTCTCTTCTGTTGCAGGATTTATTGTAGATATCTTCATTTTTTAATTTATTTTTCTGCTGTTCTGATAGATAAACATTTTTCTTTTGGATAACTCCTTAAAAAATAATCTGTGCGGCACGCATGATTCTGGTGCAGTCATCCCAACTTCGCTTATATTTTTATTGTACAAAAGCTGCGCCATTATTGATATTGTCATTCCTGTATTTATATTTGAACCTGCAAATTCAAATCCCTTAATTGTTTTTGTTATACATTCCATGTTTATTGTTTTGTAGTTTCCATCTTTTTTTCCAGAAGCTTTTACCCATACGTTTTCTATTTCTTTGTAATTTTTTGGATGTTTTTCCCCCTTCAGCACCTCTCTTGTGAAGTCAATAACATTTATTTCATTTCCATTTATTTTTATTGTACTGCTAGAACCTAAACCAAGATCAATCATAAGCTTCAGCATCTTATGGGAATGCTCTGGGAATCCTGCTGTATAGTGCACATTTTTCAGACCTTTGTTTTTGAAGTATTTACTGAATGTGAAAACTTCAGAATGCACTATGCAGTAGAGCGCCTGCTTGCCTACAAATCTAATATTCTCAGTGCCCTCATAATAACATGTGTTACTTTTTTTGAATTTTCCACCTTCAAGAACAACAGGGGGCATTGTAAGCTCGTACACAATGCTCTCTATTGAATATGGAAGCACAAATTCCTTTATGTTTGAATCCCAGCCAAATCCCAAGTCAATATGATCTACCGCATCAAGCTGCGAAACTGCATGGGAAGCCATTACATTTGCAATTCCAGGAGTTGATCCGCAGCCAAGGAGCGCTGTTAATTTTTTATCTTTAAAATTTTTTTGGAATGCATACTGCCTTTCAGTCATTTCCTGCAGACCGCCGAGATCAAGATAATGTGCATCTGCTTTCAAACAGGCCTTCATAACTTCTATGTTAAGCCTTAATTCTACACAGTTCAAGACTATTTTTGCGCCTGATTTTTTTATAATTTCTGCTGTCTTTTCAACATCCCTTACATTCACATACCTGAACTTTGCATTTTTGTTTCTTAGAATATCCTTTATCCTTGAAGAATTTCTTCCGCATACCAAAACAGAGTAGCCGCACCTAAGCAAATCCTTTGACGCAATACTTCCCTGTTCTCCTGTGGCTCCCAAAACAACGAAATCAAATTTCATTTTTTTATTTTTTTGTTATAAGTTTGATGCTGCAAAACTACTGAAGCTTGTGGTATTAAATCTTAGTGTAATCCCGTTGTAGCTTATTTGATAACAAGTATTACTTAAACAATCTGGGCCTGAAACATGAGGCGTCGAATAAGAAGTTCCTGTCCTGTTTGTATAATCCCCCAACAAAGTAGTTGAATTAATGTTTACGCCAGGAGCTAATAAATCTAAATCCCCATTCCTATTTGTTCCAGATCCTGGAGGTACATTATTCCACATAGAAGCTGATTTATTTTTAATTTTCCTTGTCATACAACCAAACATTCCCCGAACTAACCCCCTGACAAAGTATTTTATGATTAAACTTATATTTAAACTCTTTCAAAAGAATTTGCTACTCAAAAATAAAATACAGATTATATTCCAAAATTATTTACCAGCATTACATTCACCACAATTTCCAATTAATGAAAATTCTATTGGTCTTCTGCTGCATGCTGCTCCAGCAATGGCTGCCAGAACATATTTTCCAAATTTCATAACCCCTACTATCTAAAGTATGATTAAAACTAAAACGGTTAATATTTTCCTCCACTTCATCTGGTATTTCTATCCATACAAAATGAGATTGATTAGATATATATTGGTGCACTTCATTGCCTGGACTAATGCTGTAGGCAAATACTAGAGAACCAAATAGGGTTATTAATAATATGATAATAAAAAATAAATACAATCCTCTTTCTTGTTGTTTTTTCATGGTGTTTGAACTCTCAACTAAGTATACTTTTACATGCACAAATACTAGTATCTACCTTACCTATATTTTCATCTTTAAAAAATCCGTTTGTAGATTCATTACATCCATTATAACCTTCCCAGCTTGCAAGTTCATAACTTTCAGAACTTATTTGTTTCGCTAGATAATAATCATTTAGTTTTCCATTTTCTATTACCTCATCAATATTATAGGCAGGACCACTACAAGACAGAGCTGTATTCCAAGTATAACACAAAGGTCTAGCCTTACAAGCCAACTCCCATAAAGGTCTGTCTTCAACAATCTTTCCTTCAACAAATAGCATCATTCCAAAAAAATAAGCTGTAAAAAATATAACAGCCATTACAAAAAGAATTAATAATCCCCACTTAATATAATTAGATTTATTTTTAATTTTCCTTGTCATACAACCAAACTTCCCCTTCATTTATTCCCCCTATAATAAACTATTTCGTGTATTAACTTCTATCTAAATTCTTTTGAAATTTCTTACTACTTTGAAATAAATTAATATTGTTGCTAATTTCACTATGAATATCCATCCAAGCAAACTGTGATTGATTTGAGATATATTGATGGACAGCCGAATTTGTGTTTGGATTTATACTATAAGAATAAACTGGCAAGATAAATATTAGTAACAAAACTAAAATACTAATCCCCATTATAAAACCTCTCTTTGTTATATTTTTCATTTGATTTTTATTAGGTCATAATGTTTCTACAACCACAGCCTTTTATTCCAACTATGGAACCCCCATAACTTTGAGAGTATCCTTTTGTAGACCCATTACAACCATGATATCCTTCCCAATTTACAAGTTCGTAAGCGTTCGGTGCATTATAGCTCGTAATCTTGCCTTCATTGATGGCTTTATCTAAACCACTACACCCATGAGAAGCGCCAGTACCAACATGACACAAAGGTCTAGCCTTACAAGCCAACTCCCATAAAGGCCTATCCTCTACAATCTTTCCTTCAACAAATAACATCATTCCAAAAAAATAAGCTGTAAAAAATATAACAGCCATTACAAAAAGAATTAATAATCCCCACTTAATATAATTAAATTTATTTTTAATTTTCCTTGTCATACACCCAAACTTCCCCTAAATTATTCCCCCTATAATAAACTATTTCATGTATTAACTTCTATTTAAATTCTTTCAAAAGAATTTGCTACTTTGAAATAAATTACTTATTTTTCTTATCTGTTGAGTCTTCCACTAAATGTGCAATCCTGCCAAGCCAGTAATAAGCCTGATCCTGATCAACAGCATGAGATCCACCACTAGAGTCTTTACCAGTATAATAAGGCAAAACATTTTCATCCCATAAATAGTCAGCTCTCCTATAACTACTTCCATACTGTCTTGTGAGGGATGCATTCCAGCCTATATTATAATTTCCTTCTTCAGGCATATCAGGATCAAAAAAATGATAGCAGAAAGGCCTTGCAACACTCATTCCCCAGCCAGCTACAACAGTAGCGCTTAGCAATGGATCGTCTAATAATACAATATCAATAACAACGCCAGACAAACAAGTTGCATCAAATTCTGTGTCTTCTTCTCCTGAAGCTATGAGAATATTTTCATTATCGTCAAGATTATAACCCATAGAATCTAAAGACCAATTATAGGGTCTAAGTTCTATATTATTTTCAATTTCATTTGGAATTGAAATCCAAACAAAATGAGATTGATTAGATACATATTGGTGTACTTCATCTCCTGAACCGATGCTATAAGCAAAGACTAAAGAACTAAATAAAATGATTAATAGTACAATAGCAAGTAATAAATACAATCCTCTTTTTTGTTGTTTTTTCATGGTTTTAAACCATCAACTAAGTATGCTTTCACAGCCACAACTTTCAATACCACTTATGTGTCCCCCATAACTTTGAGAGTACCCTTTAGTTGATTCATTGCATCCTTTATAACCGTTCCATTTAACCAAATCAATTTGGTTTGGGTCTGTCGGATATTCCCCCTTTTGGAACAAATTATCTACATTGTTACATCCGACCCCCCCCAATGAAACAACATCACACAAAGGTCTAGCCTTACAAGCCAACTCCCATAAAGGTCTATCCTCTACAATCTTTCCTTCAACAAATAACATCATTCCAAAAAAATAAGCTGTAAAAAATATAACAGCCATTACAAAAAGAATTAATAATCCCCACTTAATATAATTAGATTTATTTTTAATTTTCCTTGTCATACAACCAAACTTCCCCTCAAATTATCCCTCTTTTAAATACTTATTTTATGATTTAACTTCTATTTAACACTTGTTTACCCCTTTCAGATAATTTTATTATTAATGTCACTACCCATCCTTCCACCATAAATCATTCTGATATTGTGGTTCCTTATCAATGAATCAAATGTTTTTTTATCAACATTTGCTATAAATCCATCAGACAACCATATAACTGATTCAAATCTTGAATTTGGTGTTTTAGATATTATTAATTCCCCCATTCTTTTAAAATGTTCTTTTTTTCTTTCATAGTTGATAGCACGTTGTTCTAAAGGTATCTGTTTTGAAAGATCAAAATTCTCTGCAGACTTTAATCTAACTAAAACTGAAACAAACTCACGATTATTAAATTCAGACAAAATTTCTGGGTCATAATTCAAACTAGTTTCAGGTTGAGCAAATAAAAATGGTAAACAGATTAACAATACCCAAAGAAAAATATAAAAGACAACCCCTTTTTTTCGCAATACAAACATATTACGATACCACCTCTCCTATAGTATTCAAAAATGAATCTTTAATTACTTCATTGTATTGTTTTAACTTACAAACAAAAATAATTTCTTTACCATTAGGCACATTTATGAGGGCTAAATTAAGATAATCCGTCTGCCAATGATACGCTACCTCCCAACCTAAACCCAACGAGCCTGTAAATTCTTTAGCTTCTAGCAAAGAAATATTTTTATTAAACCTAAGAACAACTTCCCCTCTGTTATAATTTCTTCTTATACCCTCAATTTCTATACATTCGTTAAACTCAGTTTCGTTTATTTCATGATTATTAATTATTTGGGAAATATTTCGTCTAGTTGTTTCATTTACAAGAACTTCTTCTACTTCAATTTCTTTAAGTTTATCAACCTCTAGCTGCTTTGGGATACATCCAACCAACAAAATACTCATTATAATAACAAAAATTCCTAAGATAAATATATTCCTCTTTTTCCCCAATTTCATACAACCAAACTTCCCCTAAATTATTCCCCCTATAATAAACTATTTCATGTATTAACTTCTATTTAAATTCTTTCAAAAGAATTTGCTACTTTGAAATAAATTACTCAATTCTTAGGCATGTTCATTTTTTTATCCTCTTATTATTCAGATAAACAAAAATACTCCTTTTTGCAAGTTCTTTGAAAAATTCAGCTTCTGGAATTACAGACTCTGGTGAAAAAACCCCAAACTTATTTATTTTGTTTTTTGCAATCATCTGTGAAACTATTGAAGGCGGCACCCCTGTATCAAGGTCTGCACCTATATTTTTTCCGCCCATTCTTGAATCAATAACAATTTCTCTGTGTTTTTTGTTTTTAATTCCTGTAACAACAACCCTCATCACTTCATACTCCTCTCTTTTTTCCAGAACAGGCTTGGAAAGTTTTTTTAAAACCTCAACAAGTGCAACACTTGGAACAATAGAGATACCCTTTACATTTATTTTTTTCTCTGACAAAAAACCAAGCTTTTTCAAGGACATTATTTGATCCAATAATTCATCATCAAAAGAAACCTTGAATGAAACATTGTCTGCTTTTAATGTGTACGGCAGAGTTGCAATTTCAGAATGTATTGAATATAATATTTTCTTTTTTCCTACAGGCTCAGGGAATTTGTATTCTTCAATGCCTGAAACAGGATCAACAAAAACTGTTTTTTTGTTCCTGAAAACTGCAGGCTTCCATGAAAGTTCTTCAAACAGTGTCTGCACAGAATAAGGTGGAAAGAAAGGCGGCTTCTGGCTGTATGAAGAATAATCGCAGTATGCAACTTTTATTTCAATATTTTTTATTTTGTCAAAAAACTCTGAGGCATATTTTGCAAGAACGTTTGTTGTTCCAGGACATGCGCCCATACCTATCACAGCTATCAATTTCTGTTTTTTGAATTTTGAATTTAATTTTAATTGTTTTTTTGTGTAATGATACAATCCGCCAAGATCAATATAATTTGTACTTGTTTTCAGGCAGGCCTCCATAACTGTCAGATTATACTCATGATGGACTGCATGTATCACAACGTTAATTCCATCTAATGCCTTTACCAAAGTTTCTTTTTTTGCCACATCAGCATATCTTGCTTCTGCATTGTTTTTTGCAGCAATATCCTTTACTGATTTCACATCCCTTACAAGATAGACAACCTTTCCCCTGTAGGTTCTAGACAAATCTTCAGCTATTACTCTGCCCATTGCTCCAAGGCCGATAATTCCAATAGTGTTATTTTTTTCCATAAATAGTATAATGCCAGGATTTTCTTTTTTCTCCCTTCAAATCAATATAAATATGCTTCAGTGTTGTGTACTCTTCAAGAGCATACAATGAAAGATCCCTGCCGTGGCCTGTCTGTTTCATTCCGCCGTGCGGCATCTCTGAAACAAGAGGAAGGTGGTCATTTATCCATACTTCTCCAAATTTTAAATTGTTTGCAAATTTCATTGCCCTTTGAATATCTTTTGTCCATACACTTGACGCAAGACCATACTTCACATCATTTGCCAATCTTAACACTTCATCTTCACTTCTAAATTTAAATAATGTTATTATTGGGCCGAAAATTTCTTCCTGGCACAGGTTTGATGAATGATTAATCCCCTCAACAATATGTATTGGAATCATCCACCCTTTGCTTTCACCACTATATACAATCCTGCCCTCTTTTTTTGCTGAATCTAAAAAACCCAAAACTTTTTCAAAATGCTGCTCTGAATTTAAAGGACCCAAATCAGTATTTTTATCCAATG
>Ga0209541_10017786_pt1 | contig 10362 bp, 13 predicted proteins | sample RifCSPlowO2_01_FD_184027 | JGI IMG/M metagenome (GOLD analysis project Ga0209541, IMG submission 184027) | Groundwater microbial communities from Rifle, Colorado - Rifle CSP2_plank lowO2_0.1 (SPAdes) (version 2) | ecosystem: Environmental > Aquatic > Deep subsurface > Groundwater | place...
TATGTAAGTTTAGACAGTTTCCGATTGCAGAAAGAAAACTTAAAATGAAGATGTGTGTTTCAAAAGTTATGGATCAGCCTACTTCCGTACTTATTATCGCAGTTTACAAATCAGAGGGGTGGATTTAACCTTCTTTTTACATTATGAAAGAGAGTGGTAACTGTCCGCAATCAGATAATTTTTCTCCAAAACAAGAGAGGCTTTTAATGCCAACTCCCGAACAGCAAAAAGCTGCTGAGGTCGCTTTCTATGTGGAACTTATAGATATTTTTGACAGACAGAGCAAGAAAGAAGCAGGAAGACATTTTTCCAATAGATTGATTAAGCGAAAACAGTTTAAATCAAAAAGAGTTGAATTACGAACGGCGCTACAAGATTTATATTTTTCCGATGGCAATAAAGAATTTCTCGATCGATTTAGAAAAAACCTTGGAGGGGAAGCGCATATTTTGGAAGATTTATTACGCGATCTATCTCCAATAATAGATTCTGCAAAACAGAGGACAATTCATAATGCGCAGAATTTAAGTACGCGAGAAAAAAGAAAAATAGTTAATAAGTCGAGTAAAAAAATATCTAGCTTTACTGCCCAGGAAAGAGTACGGTTATTTGAAGTAGCAGGATATTCGAAAGAAGAAAGTGAAAGAATCAGGGGCAAAATAAAAACTTCATTCAAAATTAGCGTTCCTCTTGAGGTATCAAAAGAAGCTTTAGGTATCGCGGGAGCTTTTGCCCTTGAGAGATTTATCAATCAGACTGTGGGGCAAATGTCCATCCCCGAGTCTTTGTTTTTTGGGAATCTTATATACTATTTATCTATAGCTCCCGTTGCCATAGCTAATTTAAGACTTCTGCGATCTAAAGGCAATAGTCCCAATGGCATTGCTACATATTTGTATTATGCTGGCGATAAAATTTTATCTTCAAAGCCTCATTTTCGTAATCTTCTAACATTTCTTGGATCATATGGCTTCGAACCCATAAAGGATCCGTTATGGAATCTTGTTGCTCTTTATCCTGAAAGAGGTCCAGATTTTTTCTTAGGAGCTTGTTTGTCTGTTGCTTCAGTACATATAATGCAAGCTTCTGTATCTGAAGTGGTAATTAGAAAGAATAAGTGAGATGCAAGTGCGGTTATTGCATACTAATAAGTGTGATATTATAATTAAAAGCGATGCAAAAAAAAATAAAAACAGATTTGAAAAAATATTCGGAAGATTCATATAAAAGCTGGATAAATACACAGCCTGTTTTTACCAAAAAGTCTCTTCTTATAAAAAATTATCAAGTTATGCAACGATGGGAAGATTCATACATGAAGAGTCTTGCTGCCATAGTTACATCGTGTGGGGGAGATGTTTTGGAGATAGGGTTTGGCTTAGGAATTTCCGCAGGCTATATAGAAAAATCGAAAAAGATCCATTCTCATACCATTATTGAATGTCATCCTGCAGTACTTGCTTCTGCAAAGCGGATGTTTAAATACGAGCTTAAAAGCGGGAGAATGAAGCTTCATGAGGGTCTTTGGGAAGAAATAACGCCAAGATTACCCAACGAATCATTTAATGGCATTCTTTTTGACAGTTGTCCTTTAGATTCAGGCGTTGAATTCTTTCAGTTTTTCCCTTTTTTTAAAGAAGCATATCGGCTGTTGAAAGATGACGGAATATTTACTTATTTCTCGGATGAAGTAAGGGGAATTTCAAAAAAACACAGGGAGAAGCTAACGCAGGCTGGTTTTCAAAATATAAATTTCAAAATCTGCAAAGTTCATCCTCCAAAAAGTTGTGAATACTGGAAATATGATACAATTATATCGCCTATAGTTAAAAAATATAGCCAATGATATGAGATTTAATCTGCCGCAAAAATTATTATTAGCATATTTTTTGTTGTTGATTGCTTTTTGGATCATCCTTCTTCAAAGTGGAGATCAAACAAGCTTCTGGAACTATTTTTACTCTTTTTCTTTTAGCATCATACCTCTTATTGGGGGAATTGTTGGAATGTACTTTGCAAAACCATGGGGAATGTTGAGAAGCGCGATCGGGAGATCAACATTTTTTATATCAGCAGGTTTATTTTCTTGGGGTTTTGGGAGTATGATTTGGTCATATTATAATTTTTTTCAGAAAATTTCAGCTCCCTATCCCTCTTTTGCAGATGTTGGTTTTATTTTAAGTCTTCCTTTTTGGCTTGTAGGTATAACAAATTTATCCCAAGCAACTGGCGCAAAATTTGGACTTAAGAGTATTGGGGGAAGAATAATGCTTATTATAATTCCAATAATCGTTATGGTCTTGTCGTATTATCTTCTTGTTATTGTGGGCAGAGGAGGAGTACTTACGGAATCATCCAGTAATTATCTTAAATTATTTTTTGATCTTGCATATCCCTTTGGCGATGTGATAATACTTACATTTGCCTTGGTAATATTTGGATTATCTTTAAGTTTTTTTGGAGGAAAATATAGATTATCCATCTTTGCCATTATTCTTGGTTTTGTCGCGATGTACCTAGCTGATTTTGTTTTTTCTTATACTACGACTACGGAAACTTTTTACAATGGCAATTGGGGTGATTTAATTTTTACAATTGCCCTATTTTTTATTACATTTGGAAATCTTGGTTTTTACCTTAATCCAAAAAAAGATAATTAAGTATGGATATTTTGGGGACAATTGCGGAGAAAATAATTCAGGAGCAGGAGAAGATAATTGGACCAATTGCTTTGGAGCAAGCCCGCAAAGTGCAGGGGCTTAATGTTGACATGCAAAAACACGAGGTCAAATTTACCGGAAATGAAAAAGAAATTCTTGAAAATCTTGTCGGACAATACCAGCATTTATTCGGTCGAGCCTCTGTTGAAGTATGCAGGGAAGCGGTAAAAGGAATTATTTCTGACGCCCCAAAAGAAAAAATACCTTCTTTGCTATTCTAATTTCCCCCTACCCCTACTCTTATTCCTCCCCTTCCCACACAACTTTAGTCCTTGATTTTTCTCTTGGAATTGATAAAATATAGTCATGAATCAGACTGTAACAGTTCCCGTAAAAACTATTAATGATATATTTTCCCGTCTTGACGAGTTAACTAAAACTGTAAAAAAAATCAGCGCAAGACTTTTTGAGAAAGAACCATCCTATGGTTCTGATGAATGGTGGGAATGGTCAGATAAGGAAGCTTTGAGAGAAATTAAAGCGGGAAAAGGTATAAAAATTCACAACAAGAAAGAACTTAATGCTTTTTTTAATAACTTAAAAACCGCATGAACATTACCATATCCCCTAAGGCGGAGAAACAAATCTCCAAACTTCCACAGCATATTCAAAAGAAAACCCATCGTCAATTTTCGTTTCTTATCTCGGATTATCGGCATCCTTCTCTTTTTCAAGAAAAATGGGCGGACAGAATATCTTTGAAGCAAGAATAGACATTCATTACAGATTTACTTTTCAAATTGAAGAACAAAATATCTACGTACTTACCATCGGCTCTCATGACGAAGGGCTAGGAAAAAACTAAACTTTAATGTAAATTAAAAGCTTGACCCGATTTAAATAACAGCATGTAATGCTGATGAAATAAACATTATGGAGAGAAATGGCGGCTATTCAAATAGTTTGGGACCGGAATTTACAGATCAAGGTCAGGAACAAAGAATTTTAAACCTCGAACTTGCTTCCCAAGTAGTCAACAAACTGCGTCAAGGCGGACTTTTTATAACTACTGTGGAATCATGTACCGGCGGTGGTCTTGCCAATGCATAACAAATATCAGCGGCGCAAGCGAAATAATAAAGGGAGCTTTTGTTACTTATTCCAATGAACAAAAGATAGCATTAGGAGTACCGCGAGAAATAATTGACCAATATACTGTTTATTCTACTCAAACTGCAGAAGCTATGGCTCGGACTGGCCTGAAAGCAGCTGCAAAAGCTGATATTGCCGTAGGAATTACAGGGAGTATTTCGAGGATCGATCCAGCTAATCCAAATTCCGTACCCGGCACTATTTATGTTGCTGCCGTATCTCATGATGCTAGCCTTACCCAAGTTCTTAAATTTACGAGCGGTGAACGATGGGAGATTAAGGAACAAGTAATAGGAGAAGCGCTGAAAATGGTCCTGTCAATTCTTAATTCTGCAAATAATGGACCGCACGATCAAGAAAATCTTACAAATTAGCAATAAGGGGTAAACCGTGTTTAAAATTGTTTTTCTTGGCAAATTGCAGCACTCTATCGACTGTAGTTTTTTTTAGATCCCTCTTAACGATCTCCCCTACCGACAGCTTCTTGTCAAAATAATAATAAAGAACTCTGTCAGCATCTTTATAGGAAAACCCGAATTCGCCTTCATCGGTTTGATTTTCCCAAAGGCCAGCGCTTGGTTGCTTGGTCAATATTGACTTTGGCAAATGCATGAATTCTGCTAGCTGATAAACGTGGGTTTTGTACAAATTACGAAGAGGCTCGATATCGCTGGCTCCATCCCCAAACCTGGTAAAATATCCCAAGAGATACTCGCTTTTATTCTCGGTGCCAACAACTAGCGCCCTATGTCTCTTCGCCTGGTCAAAAACAAAAGTCATTCTTATCCGCGCCATGATGTTGCCCTTACGTAATATATCCATCTTCGGATCAATTCTCGTAACTTCATCTACGGGGTTTTTTATGTTAATTTGCGTTATATGATTTCTAGGAATACCAAGTTTTTTAATAAGCTCCAAGGCATCTGCTACTCCCTGCTCATTTAGTTTTCCGTAAGGAAGAAGAATTGGAAAAACTTTATTTTTTCCCAGAGTCTTTGCGGCAAGAGTAAAGGCAAGACTCGAATCAATACCTCCGGAAAGCGCGATTATTGCACGCGAGAATTTGGCTTTCTTAAAAGTTTGTTTTAAAAATCTGACAATAAACTGCAATGTTTTCTCGGGATTTATATTTTCCATATCTATTCGTACAATTGATGTTTTTGAATATATGACAAAACAGGTTTTGAAATAAGTCCCGTAACTGGTCGCCCTTCCTTGATGTTGCGGCGAATTATTGAAGATGAGATATCAGAAGTTATGAATTCAGGTGAAGGAATAAGGAGGAAGCCTTTTTGTATCTTGGCGGGAAAACTGAATCCCTTGCGGGGAACAATAATAAATTTAATTTCCGTAATCAACTTCTCATAATCTTTCCACTTTGTAAAATCCGGCAAGACATCGCCTCCGATTATCCAAAAAAAGACATGAGGGTATTTCTTTTTTAATCGCTTAACTGTTTGAATAGCATAGCTTCTCTTTTTAAATTTTATCTCTTCATCAGAGACGATTATTTCCTTTTCTTCGACTAATTTTGTCATTGCAAAGCGATGATGGGCAGAAGACGCGGACGAATCCCAACTGTGCTCATAGTATGGCATGAGCCAAATTTGATCCAACTTCATAAGTTCCCTTACTTGGCGTGCTATTGAAATATGTCCAAGATGAGGAGGGTCGAATGATCCCCCCAATATACCAATACGCATAAAAATATTTATAGCGTTAACAACAATCTGAATTCTACAATATTTTCAGATAAATTCCAAGAATTGGAATTCAAGCTTTCCATATTTGACGAAAAACTGGCAGTTGAATATGATACTCATTATAGAATATGTCTGAGTTTTATCGCGGCGACCATCAGGGTGACGCCTACATGGCTACCGAGAAAACAAGATTAACTCCGGAAATAGACAGGGCTGTAGCTGAATTACTGCGCACCAATGCAAAAGTTTTCCTTGCGACTGCAGGAGCAGGTGCGGGCATAACCCAGCTTATTTGGAGAACACTAGGCATCTCGCGGCTGCTAATCGGCTCTGTATTTCCATACCATCGCGAGGAATTTAAACTATTTATTGGCGATCAAGAATTCAAGGGGCCGTATGTTTCCAAAGATGCCTCGGTTGCATTAGCTTTAGCTGCTTATAAACGAGCGAAAACCGCCGAAGGTTCATCGTCTGATTTGCAAATTGGCGTAGGTCTTACAGCTGCAGTATCAACACCATCAGGGAATACGAACGAAAATAAAATTTTTGCGGCAATTCGCACTCGCGAGAAATTAACTGCAGCATCTGTGACCATGGAAAAGGGTTATTTAAGTAGAATTGGCGAAGGGGAAATTTCCGATCTAATTGCTCTAAACATGCTACTATGGGCTGTCGGAGTCAAACAAGTCGCATTACCGGATGTCCATCTGATTTCTCAGGACATTCGCAGGCAGGATTCATGGTTTATTTTGGAGCCAACAAGACAATCTATCCAGAGTTAGCTCTCCCCCCACTCCCACAGCAATCCCCACCCCCACCCCAACCCCTGCCTCAACTTGATATTCTTTGATATCCTTAATGCTCTTGAAAATAAAAAATAGCGCATCTATAGTTAATTTATGCTAACAAAATCTGATTTGTCTCAAATTGGAAAGATAATTCGAGATGAAACAACGCCAATTATCCAGCAGGAATTAGCGCCCATTAAAGAAGATGTTGCTTCTTTGAAAACAGATGTTGCAGTTTTGAAGAAAGATGTGGGCTCTCTGAAAAAAAATGTGAGGTATATTAAGAAAACCGTAGGCGTAATGATTGATCTTTTTGACAGGCAAGATATAAAATTAATCAAAAGAGTTGATAAGATTGAAACTCATCTTGGCTTTACAAATCCATAAAACTACTTAAAAAATAAAACTTGACTGCCCAGTCCATATTCTTTACTATAATATTGTATCGTAGATAGTGAGTTTATCGAACTATGGAAGAATATCCGCCTGTTCCCAACAAACAAAGTCCTGTACCGAATGGTACTGGGCAAAGCCAGACACCGAATGGTGTCTGGAAAGTGGGATTACTGGAATTTGGATTTGTAGCAGTTGTTCTTTTCTTGTTATTTGGGGTCCTTAACTATTTCAATATCCTCTCTGTCTCCGACGCATTTCCCAAATACCTCAGCTGGCTCCCAAGACAAAACAACACTTTGACTAATAATCCTCTTAATTATTCTCCTATCCCGACACCTACTCCTACCCAAACAGGTTTTCAATACGACACCAAAAAAGCAGAAATTCTCCTTACTCAATACATTAAAGACACTATTAAACCAGAATTCCTCCCAGAGAAGATTGACATTCAAGAAGGATTAACCATTGACGGAAGAATGGAAAATGTAAAATCCCAATTTGGTTTCTCCCTTACTAACCCTAAAGAAACTGTATCTGCTAATTTCCATTTCAAAGAAAATACCAATACTTCAAATGATTTCTCAATATTTATTGAACCAAAAACAGTAGATGGCACAACAGCAACAGTACCATTGGCTAATTCCCTGCTTAACTCATACTTCACAAATCCATATGCTATCTCAAGTTGCCAGACAAAAGGAAATACTTCCTATTGCGAGAATTTCCAAGCCTTAAACAATGGAAAGCAAGGATATGGCATAGTGTTTGTAAACCAAGGAGCTAAATTAACTCCTCTTGTATTCAATTGCATTGTTCCTAAGGAAAATAAAAATTATGATAGTAGAAATAGCTGTATATCTCCATGAAACTATAAGATATTGACAAGCCCTGTAGTATAGGGATATAATTACAGTCAGATGGAGGATGGTATGGCACGTGAAGTCGTAAGGCCGGGAGGATTTAAGGGAATATTTCTCAGAACAAACACTCCCACAAAAGAGAGGGCTCCTGTTCCTGTTCGCGAACCTAAAGTTGCGCCATCTCAGACCCCCGCTCCGGACAGACCTCTGCAACCAAGAAGAGAGAAAAAACCTCTTGGAAAAGGCGCAAAGGCAGTTCTTAATACTTTAACAGCTTTAGCTTTAATTGAAGGAACTGGAGCTGTAGTCAAAGAGCTTACAAATGAACGACCAGCAAGCGTTAGAACCATAATTCCAGACTTAGTATGGCCATACACAATGGTTAAAGATCGGACTCATAAAGAAGCTCCTGTTCCTTCTTATTTCGACCCAGAGGCAAAGAAGGGAACTGTAAAAGAAGGAGTAAATAGAATAATTGTATCCCAAGATGTTTTAGAAAATGCATATGAAGAAAAAGTTACTGAAAATAGAGATAGCGGACGCCCTGCTGTGGTTTTTCCTGTTAAGTTAAAGTCTGGTGAAAGATTCGGATATGAATACAAATCGCCTATAACTCCTTTCGAAGCAAACCCTGCAACAGGAGAACGATTAATCATAGAGTCTCCAGGAGCATTCGGGATGAATCTTGATAAAGGGCAAAGCATAATAGTTCCTGCAAAAAATGCTCAAATATTTAAATCTACGGCTGTTATAGACGGACAACGATATCTTACTAGCTTATATATGAAATGGGAACAAAACGGAAGAGAATTCGCTTTTGCTTTCGCTAGTGGACACGGTAAAAAATTAGTTCCGCAAAATGGCGTAATGAACGCTCCCGATTTGCCTACCACAAATAATTGGAGAGAAGATACTAAAGATGGATTAACATTGTCGCTAGGAATTGAGGTTGTAACATCAGGTTTTGATTCTAATCTTCCAGACAATGCTAATTTTAGCACAAAGGATCCTCAGACAGGAAGATGGACAAGTATAAAGCCAGTTTATGTTACGGATAACTCCACGCAACAATTACTAGGTCCATAAAATTTACGCTTAAGAAATCTTCTAAAATTTGTTATCTAACAGTAGATTTATGATATGATATTTTCATAATGTTTCATGCTATAAAAAATATTGCTATATCAGCTTTGTCTATATTGTTTTTTTTGCTTATTTTCAATTTGTTTTCCTCTTCTTCTTTTGCTCAACAATGTTCTCCTGTAGCATATCATCCGCAATTTGGTATTGGAGACCAGAACTTATGCACAAATAGTCTCGGTTATGAAGAATTTTATGAAACAGGTTATGCATTTGACCAAAATTGCGAAGAGCCAGGCATTCCTTGTAAGCTATGGGACGATTGTACAAAATACACAGGACAACAGTGTTGTACGGGAGCAGCCGGCGTAGGCAATCTAACCTATGATTATTGCCAACAAAATACTCCTGTTTTTGACGGAAGTAGCTGGGATTATACTATCCAATGCTGCATTAATCCCACCCCCACTCCAATTCCCCCGACACCAACCCCCACTCCCATTCCGCCAACTCCCACCCCCACACCAACCCCTGCTTGCAGTCTTATTGATGCTGATGGACTGGGATGGAACGAAACATGTACGGGTTTAAATGGGCCTATAAAAGACTATTGCAACACTTCATCTTCCTACGCATACTCAAACTGCAATATAATTACAGGCTGTTACTATATTAGTCCGACAGAATGTCTTGCTGGTCAACTCTGCAGGGTAAAAAGCAATGGCGAGCCTGAATGTTATATCCCTCCCACTCCCACTCCTACAGCAATCCCCACCCCCACCCCAATTCCCTGCGAAAATAAGGGAGGAACATATTTCTGCACAGCATCTTCTTGTGATGCTTTTGGAGCCTCTTGTCTTCAAAGCACGCTAGTTACTTGTTCCAATGTTTCCTTAAACTGTTGTTACAATGATTGTTTAGTCCCCACCCCCACCGCAGGCCCCACCCCAACTCCAACCGCTGGACCAACCCCAACCCCGCCTCCAACTGTTACTATTCAGGGAAGACATGTGAATGCAAGCGGAAACCCATTAACCGTTAACATTGGTCAGGGAATAACAATAAGCGGACCTACAGGCGCTGCTGACAACATCAGTCTGGGATCCTGGTATTTCAATAAACTTCCCACAGGCACATATACTGTTACTGCGAATCTTTTGCCGGGATATACTATTTCCTATTCTTATTCCGGAGAAGGTATTAGTCCGCCTGTGGCTCCATATGTTCTAGGAAATGTTGTTTCCAATGTTGCTTTGCTCACAGGAGGAAATTATGCAGATATTTATTTTAAATATGTCCCAATTGCGTGTTCTGTCGCGACTACCCCGACTGCTGGACTTAATCTGGCTGTAGGAGGAACGGGAACGATTAACGCAAGTGTTACTTCGGGATTAAATGGAATAGGGATAACGCAAATGCGTTTCGGTTCATACAATACTTCTATAGCCACTGTTAACCCGGCTTCTGATCCAACAAGCGATCCCTATTCAACAACAGTAACCGCTGTCGCAGGCGGTTTAACCGCGGTATGGGGAACTGCGGATCTAGCTGACAAACGGACTTGCGAAACTACCGGAGGTACAGATACTGATATTAACGTATCAGGTCCCACCCCCACTCCCACCCCAACACTATTAACCAACGGAGAGACATGTAACAATAATGCTCAATGCGCATCTAACTATTGTGATCCCGTAACTAATACATGTCAAAATGCCCCAAC
>Ga0209541_10017787_pt1 | contig 10361 bp, 14 predicted proteins | sample RifCSPlowO2_01_FD_184027 | JGI IMG/M metagenome (GOLD analysis project Ga0209541, IMG submission 184027) | Groundwater microbial communities from Rifle, Colorado - Rifle CSP2_plank lowO2_0.1 (SPAdes) (version 2) | ecosystem: Environmental > Aquatic > Deep subsurface > Groundwater | place...
CAATTAAGCCAAGTTACAACAAGAATCATTTTACATAATAGAAGAAGAATTTCATATTTTAGCAAGCTGGCTCACGCCAGCTAATATCCACGCAACGCCGCCCTGCTGTATCCATTTTTGTAACCGGCCAAAGCACATTCCACAACCATCTTGGAGTCCATGGTGTTTTTGAAGGGCCAACAATCATGATTTCATATTTGGTATCGGAAATAGGCTTATGGTAGATTGCCCAACCTTCAATGTAAAATTCCAAGACTTCTCTTACCATCTCATCTATGCAACCAAACTCCTCAAGCAATCCATCCTGCATTTCTAAAGATTCTCCTAATCTTTGGCTTACAAAGCTAAAATAGAGCTGTTGAGGTAATGGCATTATGAATCACATCTCTGAATCAAATTCTGAAGCGATTAAATACCTCTTTTGAAAACAAAATAATGCCCCCGCCGGGACTTTCATTGCTGAAAATTAGATACTGGTTAGGGGGCTTGAGCGCTTTAGCGCGAAACCCCCAACGTGCCAGCTGAGTTTTCAGCTGTTTTGAACCCGGGTCTTCGGATGTTTTCGGCGAAGCCGGAAACTTAAGGAATCTCCGATTCCTCGCCACGAAAATCCGAAATGATGGTTCCCGTAAGCTGAAAAGCTATTTTTCAGCTAAGCCGGACTACACTACAGGGGCATATAATAAAAGAATAAGCGGCTCATTTAAAAACCTTTTTAATTAGCCAAATGTAAAAGTGTAGGCCATTATCCCTTTGCTTGCTTCAATCTCCAATATGTGCTGTGTGTAGTCATCCCCTTCTGCTATATTGTAAAGGTCATAGTTGGAAACTTCAAGCTTTCCTGCTTCTTTCCCATCAATTTTTATGTTTATTTCTATTGGTTTTAAAGCACCTGCAACAAGGTTTACATTTTTTGCGAAATACCTGATTTTAATATTGCCTTTTTCACTTATAAGTTCCATGCTGTCTTTGTTATTTCTCCATTGGCCTTCAAGATAAAATTTATTGTCATCTATATTATCTGGAATGGAATATGTGACCAGATTTTCTGGAATCCATCCCTGCTCATTTCCAAGTTGCCCTCTTTCAAATCCATATCCAAAATATATTTCAGGAGTTCCTATTCTGGAAAACTCAGTATTGTCTGCTTCAGGATGCGTTAAAGTTGTATTCAGTTTATCATCTAATTTTAGGACATCTGACCTTTCTTTAAGCAATTCTTGGATCTTCTGCTCTGTTTCTAAGTAATCTCCCTCTCCTATATGGTCATACACTATAAATCCATCTATATCAATCAAATATTTCCTTGGCCAATACCTGTTCTGGTATGCATTCCAGGTTAAATATTCATTATCCTGAATAACAGGATAGGTTATATTATATTTCTCAACAGCCCTTTTTACATTATCATAGTTTTTTTCAAAATCAAATTCAGGTGTATGCACACCTATGACGATTAATCCATCTTTTTTGTATTTGTTATACCAAGAGGTGATATATGGAAAAGTCCTTTGGCAATTAATGCATGTGTAAGTCCAGAAGTCAATTAATATTACATTTTTTCCAATCAAATCACTTATGTTGATATGGTCAGTGTTTATATAACCATCAGGTTGTACAAATTCTATAGCTCTACGAAAATTTTTTTCCTTTAACTTTAGTCTTGCAATATCTTCTTGGCTTAAATTTCTGCCATTATTATTTTGTTCAATCACAGAAACGCTTCTTGATGCTAAATTATTTGGGTTTTGAGTTTCAAGATAATAAATTGCGCCAACAATTAATATTATTGTTATACAAAGTAAGATTATTCTTTTTTCCATAGATTACCTCAGCAAAACTTTGCCCAATAGCTCAAAATTTGCAACATAAACAAGATTGTTTGTAAATACTAGGATTCCTAGCAGCAATAAAAGTATGCCTACAATAATGTTGAAATATTTGAGGAATCTCTGGGATTTATTTATCAATGCTATCACTTGGGATGAGAATAATCCGACTAACAGGAAGGGTATGCCAAGGCCAATTGAATAGCTTATCAATAGCCAAAAGCTAATGATTGGCTGGGTTATTGCCAAAGCTAGTACAGCACCAAGAATTGCTCCAACGCATGGTGTCCAGCCGACTGCAAATGCTGCTCCGAAAACAAATGAAGTCACATAAGTTATGCTGAATCTTTTTTTGACATTAATTTTATGTTCTTTTTCTAAAAATGGCAGCTTTAATAAGCCTAGTAGGTATAGCGCAAATATGATTATTATTATTCCTCCGATCCTTCCAAGCCATTCTTGGATTAAGTATGATGATTGTGAGAGTATTGTGTTCAAAAGCACGCCTAGCAGTGCAAACACGACTGAAAATCCTAGGACAAAGAAAAGGCTGTTAAGAAACATCTTGACTCTTGCTGATGAAGATGTATCTCCAAGGCTAGTTCCTGAAAGATATGCTAAAAAGCCAGGTATCAAAGGGAGGACGCATGGGCTAAGGAATGAGACTATCCCTCCTATGAATGCTGCTATTAAACTTACTTCGACCATTTTTATGTATTCCCCTCTATTTTTTTATCATTTGATCCTTCTTCAATCAAGCCCAGCTTGAATGCATCAAAGTTCATAGACGTATCTGGGTGAACTTCACATAGATTTCCATCGATTACCTCGCTTGAATTTGATTCTAATATTTGGTCGATTTTAAGCCTCGAATCAGGAATATTGCCGGTATGGGCGCACGCTGTTATTATTATAGCACTCATTATAATAAATATTGTTATTTTTATGTTCATAGGGGTCTCAAACATAAAATGATTTATTGCCAAAACCTATTTAAAATTGATGTTTAACCATTCATAGCCATTTTAATACAAGAAAAAATGGCCCCGGCGAGACTTTCATTCTGCAAGTCAGCTTTCGGTTAGCGGGCTTGAGCACTTTAGTGCGAAACCCGCAAGTTGCCAGCTGACTTTTCAGCTGTTTTGAACTCGCGACCACTGCTTGTCATAATGTTTGGAACGTACACATATAAGAGCAGCGCTCCATTGCCCGATACAGTGTTCTCCAGGCTAAGCTACGGGGCCATAAACAATTGTTTTTATTACACAATTTATAAAAGTTACTAGTCTGGCATTGTGTTGTGAATAAAAAGTACCACAAATTATTATAAGATCGGGATTTTCAATCATTTAAAACTTGGGTAAAGATTCCTCGGCTTTTCACGACCCATGAAAAGATAATCAAAAGGAAGCTTTGCACCATTTCTGTAAGTTATCATAAACTTATCTTAGAAAGTATATTTACATTACTGATCCTGATCTGGAATTGGGGAAAGAGGGGAGTCCTATAATGTACTGACTAGCCTATTAGCTGAATCCTTGAGGGCCAAGTACAATAAGCAAGTTTCTTATTTCATTTATTGTCTTCTGCTGTGTTCTCTTGTCAGACATGCGCACGAATTGCAGAAGGAGATCTGTCAGCTCTTCAATTTTAAGGAATCTAATCTTAAATGCGTCTGTGATAAAATAGAACCTGTAGTTCCTGTATTTCAACTCTTTGATGATTATCCCGCCCACACTGCCAAGAGGCTTTCCTTTTTTTGGAGACTGCTCAAGAGTCTTTAGGAATTCAAAGACTTCAACAGCATTTGCCCTGAAAACTTGGTTTATCTCTTCTTCTAAAGAGGGCAGGATCTCTACTTTGACCATCTTTGCTTAGCCCTCTTAATGGCATCTTCAATAGGGATTGCTTTCCCGCTGAATAGAAATTCTCTAAGCTGTTGCTGGACAGCAATATCATAAAGCCGGTTGATTATTTCCTCATAAGTTTCTCCTTTCTTCCCGAAAGTCTTGAGCTTTTCCTTTGTTTCAAGATTAACCTGAATTGTTGTTGGCATCTATATCACCTATAGTTACTATAGCTGCTATATTTATAAAGTTTTTGGTTTTTGAGAGTTCGCATGCCGCCTTTGTCTTCAAATCATTCCTATACCACTCAAAATTTGAAGGTATAACTCCTTTTAATTCACTCCCATATGCTTCTTTCTCCCTAATTTTCTATTTTATTCAACAAAAAATGCGCCAGCAGGGATGAAGGACCACGGGTGCCTTTTAAATAAATAGGACATTTTTTATATAGTCGTGAATTTTCATTATCACATGAAACTATACTTAATTAAGCATGGTCAAAGTGTTGCAAACAAGGAAAAACGACATGGAGCTTTTAATGATCCCCTAACAGAAGAAGGGATTAATCAAGCAAAATCAGTTAAGGCTCCTGATTGTGATCTGGTCTATGCTAGTGATATGATTAGAGCACTGCAAACCGCAAAAATAATTTTTCACGATAAAGAAATTATACTTGACTCAAGATTAAGAGAAAAGAATTGTGGAATTTATAGTGGACTAAAAATAGCAGAATGTGATTATTCTAATATTAATAAAATGGATTTCATGAAACGAAAAGTTCTTGGAGGAGAAAGTTTGATTGATGTTCAAAAGCGGGTATTAGCTTTTGTTTCAGAATTACCTGAGGGATCGCACGCTATAGTTGCACATGGAACATTACTTAGAGTTCTTGTTGCATCATTGCAAAAAAAAGATATTAAAAAGTATATTCTTGAGAATCAGATGGACAATTGTGATGTTATTACTATAAAGTTTCGATAATTTTATATAAAGCGGATTATCTCTATTAAGAATGGTGGTGGTGAATGTCCTTTCCAGAACTGCTCTTGTAGATTATTTTAGACAAGCATCTGATATATCAAGATCTCTTGATTTCGCAAAACAGTATAGTGATTCTTATCATGATATGATAAAAAAAGTTGGCTCCGAGATAGAAATTCCCAGAGGGGCCTGTTTATGTTCTTTTGGTTCTCCGTCAAGATATGAGATGATTGGTGAGTCTGATTTGGATTGTTTTATTGTTCATGATGAGACTACTGATATCAATCAGTTTCGCAAAGTATTTCATGCTAAATTAGAAAATGTTGGATATGATAAATTAGATATACCTGTTTGGGGATCCTTAAAAGAATGTAAAACCTATTTACAGCATTCCATAACAGAGGGTAATCAGGTGCTTGAGGCGAGATTCATTGCAGGTGATGCTCAGGTTTGGTCTTCATTATTGGAGTTAAAGGAAAAGTACCTTACATTGGAGCGAGCATTAGCTACCTTTTGTTTTCAATATCACTATTTTGAGCAATATTATCGACAAAGAGAAAGGGTTGCTAGTGATAATCTTAAATATGGTCATGGAGGAACTAGAGATTTTCTATTTCCTGTTTGGTTCAATCAAATCTTTTCCGGAATCACCGAAATTCATATTGATAAGCCTGCCATTATAAATGGGATTGAAAGAATGTGGGCTAAGGGTTTAATTGATAGATCATCAGGATATTTGCAGGCAGCGTCTGATATCGCATTTTTGAGAAATGAATTATTGTTTCAAAGCCGGAAAACTCAAGATTCAGGTCTTACTTATCTAAATCTAGAGACTGCTGCAAAGATAGCGCATGCTTGGCCATGGCTATTTGAAGATGGAGATGCTGTGCTAACCAGAGGGCAGGATGCGCGCAAAAAGGTTTGGAAGCTAAAAGAAATTTGTTATGCTGCATTTACTCAATTACCAGTTGTAATTGAAAGGATGAATGAAGGTTATTCAGGAGAATTGTATTCTATTGAAGAAGTGTGGAAAGTTAATATTTCTCAACTTTCTGATTCTGATCTAATTCGGCTAGTAAAAAGTGATAGCTGGGCAATCCAGACATCTCTTGCATGCAATCCAACTTGTCCTCCTAATGTGCTTGATCAATTATTTGAGAAGGGTATAGTCCCAGGTTACGAATATATTTTAAAAGTTGTTGGGAGAAATAAATATACTTCAAAAAGTACCTTGTTAAGAATTGCGGAGTCAAATGCTGAAATTAGGTTTAGGGAACCTGCAATAGTAAGACTGGAAAAAGGATGGCACAAAGCAAACGAGTTATAAACGACACCGCAGAACAGGTGATACAAACCTTAGGTATAAATAATTATCAATTTGCACCTTATGGGAGGAATAACTGGGTTTTTTTAACGGAAACCGAGTGTATAAGCATTCCTAGAAATCCTAATAAAGTATCGTATAGCATCAGAGTTGCTGCTATTAGACATTTTAAAGAACATAATATCCCAACAACCCCTCTCATCGATCACGGATTTGTGAATGGTATTGAATACATTATTACTCAAAGACTAAATGCAACTAATATTAATGTTAATTCTCTTACATTCTCAGAAGCTGAGCATGTTCATGCGCAATGTGGTCATTGGCTTAAAATTATTCACAATACTTCAGCTAAGAATGCGGGAAGACTTAATTCCGAATTAATCGGCAGTCATAAATCTTGGCAATATTTTGTAGAAGATTATTTTAACATTTCTTTGCGTAGGTTAAGCGCTGATACTGAATTATATCAAAAATATGGCAAAGTTTTTTGTGAAAGATTTAATAAAATGAGTTTTTCAAATAAAGCAGTTTTTTTGCATGGTGATTATCACATTGGTAATATTCTTTTTGAAGGGATCACACTCTCAGCTATTATTGATTTGGATATTGTTATGTCTGGTGATCCATTATGGGATCTTGGTCATTATCAAAGAACATATAACACGGGTAGACCAAGAGGAAATATCGCATTTCTAAAAGGTTATGGTATTGAAATAGATCAGGAAATGGCAACCAATTATGCAATGATTATATGGGCAAGAAAGTTGGCATCTCAGGCTGAATCTCGAAGGCTTGCCTTATCTGAAACTATTGAAGAACTGGAGAGAATCCTAAAATGAAACTGTATATTTCTAGGCATCCGCAATCACTAGCAAATGTAAGCAACATTAATGGAACTCTCGATTCAGGATTGACTTTAAGAGGCAAATGGCAAATGAAACGCACATTAGAATATTACAAATCGAGACATTTAAATTGTGTAATCACTAGTCCTGCTTATCGATGCAGAGTTTTTGCTGAGGCGCTGGCACAATCTCACAATTGTGACTTGATTATAGATCCAAATGTACGTGAAAGAGATTATGGTGATTTGGAAAATCAAAGGGGATATTTAGTGCATTTACTTGGTATGGATGAAAACCCTCTTAATGGAGAAAGTGTTTTAGATGTGGCCAACAGATCTAAATTATTTAGTGAAACAATAAGTCATGCACATGGAAATATGGTGTTAGTGTCTCATGGACTTTTTTTAAAAGCACTTCTTGCCAACTTTCTAGCAATGGATTTGCAGACTTGCCTGAAAACTACTAAATTTAGTAATTGTAGTGTATCATTGTTAGACTATGATCAGCATAGAATCGAGTATTTGAATCAAAGAACACATTTAGGAAATCCGGTGAACAAAGTTCATATCTTTGGAAGTTGGGCATCAGGAAAGACTACATTTGCTAAAGAATTAAGTGAGCGCTTCGATATTCCATTATACAGTTTAGATGAATTGAAGTATCCAAAAAGTTATGATAAACCAGTGCCAGCGGAAAAAAGAATTGAAAGATTAGATGAACTTACTTCTATGGACAGATGGGTGACTGAAGGGAGTTGGACTGATTATGCACAATATGCATTTTACAGGGCAGATTTGCTGATTTATTTAAGAATGTCTTTACCGAGTAACCTAACCCTTGCTATCAAAAGAGAAATATTCAGAAAAAAACCTGAAGGGGTTTCTTTTTATAAATTATTTTCTGAATTGATTAAATATTATTTTAATGATAATCCTGTTTCTCAGCGGGCTCATGATGAAATTTGCAAAAGCTATTCTTCTAAGTGTATTGTTAATCCAGATATGAATTCTGTAGAATTTCTAGAGGATTTAATCACATAATATTTTATTCCAAAACTGTATATCATAAAAAATGCGCCAGCCGATCCAGCTTAATCAATAATTTATTTAGGTAAACACATATTTATGAATCGTCTGATGATTCCCTTCGTGATGGCTTCTGAATCTTTTGATGATACTGCTGCTGATAGGCCTGCTTATTTCACTCTTTTCTGGAAGAAACCAGGAGAGCTAGTCAAAATTCAAGGCCTTTCTGATAGTCAGAACCGAATGTATGGCAAGTGTGTAGATTAAAACAACAATTTTTCTCATATTAATCTATTATTTAGGACTATTATAGCCTTTTATAAATCTCCTTCCTATGGCCTATTTTAAGGATGTGTATCTCCTGGTCTTTCGTATTGATAAAAATTATTGCCCTGTAATCTCCGATCCTAAGCTTCCAGAGCTGGCTTTCTTTAAGTCTTTCAATGTATCTGAGCGGCTCATCCTTAATAGAATTAAGTTTTTTTAGTATGATAATAACAATATGGTTGGGCAGTTTCTTGAGGTTTTTCTTGGCAGTGGGCTGGATCACTACCTTCATAACTTAACACCAAACTCTTTTGCAACATCCTCAATGTTTTCACCTTTGCCTGCATTCATTTCTTTCAGAGATTGCTGGATGTCTTTAATAGCATCATCAGTTAAGTTACCCTCTTCTAAATTATTAAGAAGATTATTAATGATCTCGTCATAGCTCTCTTTTGAGAATTTCTTAAAGAACTTAAGCCTTTCAAGAGTTTTATCCTTTACTTGTATCGTTGTTGGCATGTATATAAGTAGTTATAGCAAGTATATAAGCCTTTCTGTGAATATTTTATTAAATATATTATGTCTTGATTAGAATCTCATTTAGAAAAAAATGCGCCAGCTACAAAATCTTTCTAATCGCCTTCAAATACTCATTCACATCTTTTTCCAACTCTTTTGTTATTGAATAAAAAACTAATTCATCATCTATATTGCCATACTCATGAGCTAAAACATTTCTCATTCCCTTTGCATCCATGATCTTAACAGCCAACTCTTTTGAAATGAAGTTATTGTTTGCAAGATCAATAAATAATTTTTCTCTTTTTTGAGTTTTAATATTCTTATACTTTATGATTTGGTAAGAAATATCGATTATGGTCCCGATTATTTTTTCAAAATATCGCTCGCACGCAGCCTTTGTCTTTAAGTCGGTCTTATACAATTCAAAATTTGTAGGTATGATTTCCTTCAATTCATTCCCATATGTTTCTATCTCTATTATTTTCTCTCTTATCCTTTTGATTGTATAATACTCTTCCTTTTCTATCAATTTGATCCCTTATTTTTTTTGGGAGGTGATTATATACTTGTATGTCCACATTCTCATGGCTTCGTCCTGAAACTTTTATCCTGAATTGAGTTGCCTCTTTGAGGCTTATTTCCAAAAATTTTACACTAATATCTATATCAGAGTCATATGTGAACTTGTTTTCAGCAAATGATCCATAAAGAATTATTTTTTCAATTCTGTTATGGAATGGATGGTTCAAGATTATTTCTTTAGTTTCATCAATTAGCATTTTTATATGTTGGCCTTTCTTTAGCGGAAATTCTTCAGAGAATTGGTAAACTTTCCTGATAAATTCTAATTTTTTTCGTATATCTCTTGATAATCTGTTTTTTTCCGATTGTGATAGCGAAATTCCAAGCAGCTGTTTTTCTATTATGATTAACTCTTTTTTGCCAAAAATTCTTCGGGCATCTGCATCCTCTCTTATTAATTTGAGTAAGCTCATTTTATAACCTTTATTTAGGTTATAATAACCATCATATAGGTTATATTTATATTTTTCGGTTAGATCAAGAAAAAAATGCGCCAGCCGGGACTTTCGTGCTAATAACTAGCTTTTAGCAGGGAGCTTGAGCTCCGAAGGTGCGAAACTCCCAACCTGCCAGCTGAGTTTTCAGCTGATTCGAACCCGGATGGGAACCTTGGCAAGGTCCAATCATAGCCATTAGATCACTGGCGCATAAGCATTAAATTTGCGAAGCCAACTAATAGCTTCAATGTTAATTTATCAAAAGCCAATGGCTTAAAAATGAATGGGCCCAGTCGGACTTTCATCGCACAAAACCAGTTTTCGGCAGCGGGCTTGAGCGCCGAAGGCGCGAAACCCGCAAAGTGCCAGCTGATTTTGCAGCTGTTTTGAACCGACGACCGACACCTCTCTCAACAAATGTTTGTAAGGGTGCCGTCATATGTGGTTTACATAACCACTAGACCATGGGCCCATATTATATGGTGATTTGAATTTGTTTTATAAGTTTTTCTATATAATCTATTAGCAGGCCAATCACTACCTTTAAATACTTCATTTTCCTGGCTATACTTATGGATGAAGAAAGGAATGCTGCATTGCTGAATGAAAGAAAGTCTAGCAGCAATGAAAAGATCTTTGATATTCTTTTTGACAAGGATGAGATCACCTGGCAGACCATCATTTATGAGCTCATCAACA
>Ga0209541_10017789_pt1 | contig 10361 bp, 11 predicted proteins | sample RifCSPlowO2_01_FD_184027 | JGI IMG/M metagenome (GOLD analysis project Ga0209541, IMG submission 184027) | Groundwater microbial communities from Rifle, Colorado - Rifle CSP2_plank lowO2_0.1 (SPAdes) (version 2) | ecosystem: Environmental > Aquatic > Deep subsurface > Groundwater | place...
AAGAATTATGTTAAGTCCTTCTTCATTCATGTAAACTTGAATTTCAGAATCAATTTCAGGTTTAGGTAAATCATCTAGAATTGATTGCAGTGTTTTTCTTACTCCTTCGAGAGTATGAACATGTTCTAAATTTAAGTCATAATTTAATCTGGAACCTTGTTGAAGGACATGATATTTTCTCATTATAGATTATATTTGAATTGATATTTAAGAATTGTTGTGATATTATTTATTTGAAACAACACATTTAAAAACTCCAAAGCATATATTCAATTATATATTTTAAAAAGATATAAGTAAGTTTTCCTTGAAAAACTTTCGTATTTAAATTTAAGATAAATTCAAAAGGAGGTTAAAATGAGTTTTTGTAAGATATGTCAAGCGATTTTGGCGATTGTAATAATTGTGTTTGCTTATCCTGGATTGGTTGAGTGGAACAATGAATGGGTTATAATTGTCGCTGCTGTTTTGATATTGTTTCATACTCTTGGTTGTAGAAATTGTTGTAGTAAATCATATGAAACAATGCCGGTAAAGAGAGCTGCGCCAGCAAGAAAATCTTCTAAAAGAAGAAAGAGGAGATAATTTTTTATTTTTTTATTTTTTAGAATTTTTTCTAGTTTAAGGAGAAGGTAATTGAATTATTTAGATTAAAAATTTGGATTAACTATTTGAATTTGGGTTTATTCGGCTCTGTTGAGATTCTTTCTTTATATTTTGAATTAGTAATTGCCCACTCAATTTACGCTTTCAGCATAAAACTCTCGACCTCACTCCACCATGTTTATTTGAATACCGAAGAACCCAAACGTGAAGTCGTTCGCCCACCCCAATTCATTCCTTGAGTTTTCCAACAAGTTAGCTAATTCAAAAATTCATGTTTTTCAACAGAGCCGGTTTATTCTTCCTTTTGAAATTTATTATTTTCTTGCGATTCAAGTTTCTTTTTTCTATATTCTTCGATTCGTTCTTTATTAGATTTGCATTCAGAATTAAAACAGAAAATCCATGGACGACTTCTTGCTTTTAGGCTCATTAATAAAGGAAATCCACAGTGTTCGCATTTTTTCAAACCATCAGATTCGTTTGAGTCTGTGACTTTTTTGATTGTGTTGTTTGGAGGCAAAGAAAATGTTGTTTTACAATCAGGATAAGCGTTGCAGGCGATGAAATGTTTTTTGAATCTGGGTGAGTAAGTTATGGCGAGATAACCTTTGTTGCATTTTGGGCAGAGCATTAATTTATTTGTTTCTCGTTCTGCTTCTCTTGCTTCCTGCGTTGCTTCTGCTAATTCTTTTCCGATTTTGTTTTCGCTTTTTTTAAATTCATTAATTATTTTTGTTACTGTTTCTTTAGCTTCGTCGATGATTTTCTTCTCTTTTTCTTTAGTGAGGTTAAGGGTTTTTGATTCTTGGACACTTTCCATTTCTTCTTCAAAATGTCTCGTGAGTTTTTCATCAACAATAATTGGAGAGTATTTTTCTAAAGTGTCAATTAATGAAATTCCCAAAGATGTTGCTTCGATTGCACGTTCTTTTATGTAGCCTCTGTCGTATAGAGTTTCAATTATATTTGCTCTTGTTGCTTTTGTTCCAAGGTTTCTTTTTTCTAACTCGGAGAGGATTGATGCTGGAGAGTAACGTTTTGGAGGCTGTGTTTCTTTTTCTTCGTTTCTAACATTTTTAATTTCGGCAGGACCGTTCATGTCTGGAACGTCGACTTCTTTTATTTTTGAAGGATAGATTGACATCCAACCTTTTTTTCTAATTGCTGAACCTCTTGTTGAAAATCTTAATTCATCGCCCGCAAGTTTATTCTTATTGGTGCCCACCCTCCCCTCGTGCGTCCCGGACATAGGGTTGCTGTTATCTTCTATACCTTCTTTTCGAGAGCCTGGTTCTCTGTTTGAAACTTCTCCACTTTTAATATTTCCAGAAACAGTTTTATTATCTATAATTGCATCATTCATAAATAAGGCTATGAAACGTTTTGCAATAAGACCATAGAGTTTTTCCTCGTCGGAGTTCATTGTTGAAATCTCGCCTGTTGGGTGGATTGATGGATGGGCGGAATCAGATTTTTTTCCTTCTATTGGTTTTTCTCTAGTTAGTTTTGAGGGCCCGACATTAAATTGCAACACGACTTTTTTTAATATGTCTTTGTAATTTAAACTTATGGGTAATTTTTGAGAAGAAGTTCTTGGGTATGAAATTGTTCCGTTTAAGTAAAGTGATTGTGCGATTTGCAAGGTTCGTGATGGTGTGAAGCCAAAGAATTTGTAAGCTTCTGTTTGTAATGATGTTAAATTGAAAGGCTCTAATGGCTGGATTATTTGTTCTGTTTTTTTTGTTGAGAGGTTTATTGTTTTTCCTTTTAGTTTATTGAATCTTTTTAATTCTTCTTTTTCGAAAATGTCTTGGTTGTGTTTTAGTTCTAACGACGTCCCTGTTTTAAGGTCGTTTACGAGAATGAAAACTTGCCAAAATGTTTCTGGTTTGAATGCTTTAATTTCTTTTTCTTTATCTACGATTAATTTTAGTGTTGGACCTTGGACTCTTCCTGCGGACATTATTTTGAAACCGCCTGTTGTTTTTATTGCATTCATTAAAGCGCGCGATAAATTTATTCCGTAAAACCAGTCTAAAAAATGCCGGGTTTCTCCTGCGAGTCCCTGACCCCAATTTAAACTTGGGGATTTGTCGTCGTAGGCTTTGTTTAATTCAATGTTTGTTAAGGTAGAGAATTTCATTCGTGATGCGTCTTCTTGTCCAGCGATTAGGCGAACGACGTTTAAACCAATTACTTCTCCTTCGATGTCATAGTCTGTTGCTACTGTTAAACTTCCTGCACCCTTTGCAAGCCTTGATAGGACATCATAATATCTTTTTGTGAAGTCTGCCTTCCCATTTCGTGCGAGGTAATTTGGCGTCCATGAAATGTCGAAGATTGGCGTTTCGTAGCTGTTGCCTGAATTTTGTTTTAATGTAAATAAGTGTCCGACTGCGCAACCGACTATTAGTTTATTTCCGTCGTGGTTTACTTCATAATATGAAACGTTTCCTGGAAGGGATTTTTTTGTCGGCGAATTTGAATCGTCTAACGCAGTTGCAATCTTTTGTGCTGCTTGTGGTTTTTCTGTAATTATTAATTCATAGCCATTTTCTTTTAGTGTGATCTTTGGAATTGAAAATTTTTTTACGCTACTTGGTAGGTGTCCCACCCGAGATATTCTAACTCCCGATCTCACTCCTCCCCCATCGCGCGAGGAACCCAAACGTGAAATCGCTCGTCCACCCTCTTCGGTTTTGTTATTTGTTTTTCTTTTTCCTGTAGTTTTCTTTTTCACCTTCGGCAAATCTTTTTTGGTTCCTATTTTTTCAATTGTTTCAACTGATTTTGATTCTTTGAATGGAACATTTGTTGTGAGTTTTAAGTCGTCTTCGTCTACAGGAAAGTATCCTTCTGCGGATGTTTCTTCTTGCGTTTTTTCGCGTTTTTTTCTTGGCATTTTTTGTTTTTTTGATATTTGCACTCGCTCCAAAGTCGCTCGTATTATCATTGGCTCATAATCGACTTCGTCAGATTATTCGCTTAAAATAAATTAAGCGAAGAAATCTTGGAAATAGATAGGTTTCTAAGCAGTTATTGAGCAACTTGTTGCGAATAGCTTTATTTTACAGAGAAGGGAGGGTTTTTATAAGTTTTTGGGTTAATAGCGCTCACAAGGCTTTGCTCGTGACCTCACTCAAATAAAGTTTTGAGGCGACACTCGTGAAATCGCTCTACTCCCGACCTCACTCCACCACCATCGCTCAAAATCACCCAACGTGAAATCGCTCGGCGTTATCGATGGTTCAGAAATCGGACTTTAACTCGCACCCCGACTTCGTTATTAATAAATAAGTTTGTCAAAGTCAAAATGTTCGGTCACGAACTTTCCACGGGAATTGTTAATGTAAAAGACCTGATTAGTTGGTTGTCATTAATTTAGTGAATAATTATAAATATTAGATTATTAAACTATTCATGAAAAAGAAAACACACCTAATTATTTTATTAGTTGTTCTAGGTTTATTAATTGTGATTTCACTAGTTGGTTTTCATAATAATAATAAAAAAGATGAAGTTAAACAAGTTTGTATAAATGAAATGTGTTTTGAAGTTGAAGTTGCCGACGATGATGAAGAGAGGCAGTTGGGTTTGATGAATAGAGGAAGTTTAGAAGAAGATAAAGGTATGTTGTTTGTTTTCGAAGAAAAAGGGGTTCATAGTTTTTGGATGAAAGATACATTGATTCCTTTGGATATGATTTGGATAAATGAAAATGGAGAAATTGTTTTCATAAAAGAGAATGCGACACCGTTAAGTGAAGAAATAATTTCTCCTAATATGGAAGCGTTGTATGTTTTGGAAGTTAATGATGGAATTGTTGAGAAGTATGGAATTGGTGTTGGAGATGAGGTTGAGATAAATTAGCTTCGCTTCGCGAAGTTATAAATAACTCGAAATCGGACTTCGTCATGATTTCTCGTTGGAAAATTAAGTTAATGCAAAAATATCTTTTTATGTATAGTTATGGGTAATGATAATTGATGAATCTTGTTTAATCCTTTTTGAATTCACGAGCTTGTGAGTGCTATTTATTAAATCTCAAAAATAAATGTTTCATCATCATAATCTTTATATATACTCTTATCTGGTCTTTTTAATGAATTATTATGATTTTATAGAGGAGAGACAAGGGGTTTGGAGAGCTTATGCTGAAGTTATTAAAAATGCTACTCGTTTATTAGAAGCTGTAAGTGTTGTTAATATTGAAGAAGGTAGTCCTCTTTTAACTGACTTAAAACCAGAATTAAGAATGAGGCATGATATGCTTTTTGAAAGATCCCCACAACATGAATTAAATCCAGATCTTATACTTGCTGAATTAAAAAAATATTCTGATTCACAAGTTACTTATGCTAAAGAAATTCATGATGCTCTTAGTGCTAGACTTAAAAAATTAGAAAGACTTGTTACTGAACCTGAAGCAGTGCCAGTTGAAGCTTAAATTTCAAAAACAACTTCTTTCCTGGAGACATTTATGACTCGTGTTTTGCCGATTGTTTCTTCAATGCCTGACGCTTCGTGGATGTGTCCGCAAATTGCAATGTCTGGTTGGAAACGTTCAATTGCGTCGCGAATCGATGTGCTTCCGGGAAAGCCAGAGAATTCTGAATGAGTATTTGATGGATGCATATGGCTTATTAAAATTTTCTTTTCAACATTTTTTAAGTATGCATGAGCTTTTTCTAATGCGTCTGCGAAGTTTTTTTCTGACATTGGTTCTCTTCCGAGATCAGCGCCACCGACTCCAAAAATTCCAATGTTGTTGTGTTTTATTGAATAAGCGTGCATGTTTTTTGTGTCAGGGTACATTTCACTAAGGAAGTCAATTGTTGCAATTGATTCGTGGTTTCCGTGCAAGAGTAAAACTTTTCTGTTTTTGTTTTTTATGAATGGGCCAACTAAATTTTCAATTGATTTTTCCATCCAGGTTAAGTCGCCTGCTAATATGACAATGTCGACGTTTTCATTTTCTGCTTTTTCTGCGAGACGTTTCACTAAAGATGTGTCGCCGTGGATGTCAGAGATTGCGAGGAATTTGGTTGTCATGAAGAATGAGAATTATTTTGGGTTATAAAGGTTTTGGAATTGTTAGTATCCCAGATACTTAAAAAAAATTATCTGAACCTAACATTTATTAGCTTTGTTTATTTTTGAACCTGAAGAGTAAAGTTCACTCCTCTACTCACGTCCACGTTTTGTTATTAATATTTAAATTGTCAAAACGTAAACGCTCGCTTAACGCTCGTCGAATTATATTAATTATTAACAAAAATCTGCGAATGTAATGAGCAGCTAATTTTTCTCTCTTGAAAATGACTAAAATTCATCGGAAATATTGATTTCTTAGCTTCGCGAAGTTATATACGGCTCAGAAATCTTTTCGCGATCTCACTTGAACAAAGTTTTGAGGCGGCACTTGTGAAATCGCTTGGCTTGAATTTTTCACAGGAGAGATTTTTAATGTGAAAAACTTTTTAATATTTAATGAGGATAAATTTGATATTAATTATTAATTCTTGCGAGTTTGCGAGCAATTTTTTCAAATTTTCACCTCGGGCAGTAGTAACTCTTATATGAACACCATTGTTGCGAAACATTTAAAAGGAACACACTGTCTGAATATATACATTGAAAAATAACCAAAATGGATCTAAATTTTAAAATGAAAGACAATTTTGATATCTTTTTTCGAAGGAAGCCGGCTTTAATGTTGGTATCTTTGAAGAAAAATACAAGAATGAGGTACGGTAGTATTTTGGCTAAAGAAGTTGATTGTACTTATAGCCATGCTGTGAAAATTTTGCAGACGTTAGAAGAGTTAGGGTTAGTTGTTTTTCAAAAAAAGGGGCGAATTAAATTAATACAACTGACTAAGAAAGGTAATGAAGTTGCTGAGTCAATTGAAGAAATTCAAAAGCTGATTAAGTAAGCGAACTTCTGAATACTGCCCCTGAAACGATTCAAAGAGAGAGTGGTATCTTTTTTTTGTTTTTTAATTGCTTCGCTTCGCGAAGTTATTGATTGGCCCAGAGATTTTGCTTCGTTTGAATTTATTCGCTTGACGAAATGATAGTGTGGTAAACTTTCCGTATTTTCTAATGCGATTTCATAATCCCACCATCCACTCCCCTACCACCCACCCGAGTCGTTAGTGAATAAATGAAATCGCTTTTATTAAACAATCACAAATTATAAAAAAGAAGTGATAACTTGAAAGGTTTTTTAAACAATAATTTCTTTAATAGTTTATGAATAAAAAAGGTGGTATTTGGTTATTTTTTGTGATTGGAATTATAATTCTAATTTTGGTTGTTGGGGCAGGATATTTTGCTTGGAAATATAATCAAAAGATTTATGCAGAAAAAGCTTTAGATGAGGTTAATGAAGTTTACATATCAGTGTTAAAATGCATGAAAGATAAAGCGATTGAGAATGGAAATGTGGTTACACCACAAATAGGGCTAGATTGTAGAAGATTTGGAAGCGAGATTGTAAGAAATGAATTAAATCCAGAATATTATGGTGGAAAAACCAATGTAGATTTATCTAAAGAATTTCCTGAAAAGTATCAGTTATTAAATTTATTAGTTGAAGCTACTGTAAGAGATGACATTTCTTATGTTAATTCGGCCTTGGAAGAAGCACGAAAATTTTATGATATTGATTCTATAAACTATAAATGATCAAACATTTTTTAAACAATCTTTATTTATCATTAATTAATGATTATCAAAGAGGTTGTAGTTTCTCCAGAGTTTAGGAAAGATTTTGACAAACTCGATACAGACTTGCAGAATAAAGTCAGAGAGATTTTGAGAAGTATAGAGTATGGTGAGAAGATTGAAGGAGTTTCTCACATTCCTTTAAGGGGCGATCTCACAGGATTTACTTCTGTTCATTTTAACAGCAACTCTTACAGATTAATTTACAAACCAATGAAGGATAAATTTAAGGTGTTAGTTTTAACAATTGGTCCGCGAGGCGACGAGGGAGATATTTATGATAAATTAAGAAAACTTAAAGACAAAAGGAAATTATAATTCAAACAAAGGAATTTCTTTTCCTTCTTCAATTTGCTGCAATGAAATTTTAATTGAGTTTATTGTCTCTTGATTTGAAAGTATTTCGCAAGTTTCTTTCCAAGAAGCAATTTCTTCTTTCAATTCTTGTTCTTTGTGTATAGTGTTTTGCATTTAATTTTATAGAAAATATTCCTTAAATACTTTTAGGTTATTCCATAATGGCCCGGAGGGATTTGGCGTCGGATATAAATCCTCGCTCGTCCGCGATTGAAACCGGAAGCGAACGAAACCCAAGGGTTCAACTCAAATAAATTTATGGCCCCGGAGGGATTTGAACCCTCGACACCTAGATTAAGAGTCTAGTGCTCTGACCAGGCTGAGCTACGGAGCCTTAGAAAACAAAGAATTAATGGATTTAAAAAATGTTGGATTTCGAAGAACCAATTTTTATTGCAGTATAATAATCTTTAAAAATTAATTTTGTTAAGTGCCGATATGAATATTAGAGAAGAATTATCTCAATGTGAATTGAAAGTTGTGACGTGGACTTCTCCAAGAGCCGACTTTGTTCAAAGATTGAGTGTCCCTAAATTAGTGAAAGCTTTTATCTCATAAAAGAAAATTTCCTAAGACTGCTAACAGAGTTGTAAAAAAAGTTGTTGAATCTGGTTTTGCTTAGCAGAGAGAAAAACGGAAATTACGAAACTTACTCAGCACTTTTTTCTGATTTTGTATTGAATCCTGTTTTTAATGGTGAAGAGTTATTCTTTGTTAGAGAAGAAGATGCAAAAATTTATGCTTCTAAAATTGGTGTTAGAGGTTTAGTGAGATGCGTAGGAAATTATAATCCTCCAGAAGGAGATTTAAGCGGTGCGGATTGGCAAGTGTTTAGATTAAAATCTTATATTGAAGGAGACGAAACACCTTTGCATATTTTACTTGAAAGAGGAACATTGACTGATAGAAAGAAAGATTCTTTTGGTGTTTATTTTCAAGCAGGAGATTCAAGTCATGGCAGGCGATACATAAAGCCGTTTTTTTATGATAGAAAACGAGATGGAATTGAAATTTATTTTGGTTATCATGATGATGCGAAGAGATTTGCAAATTCATTTCCTGTAGTTGGTTTAAATAGATTAGAAGTTCAAGGAAATTAAGTTCTTTTAAGTAAACATCTTAAGTATTCACATTATAAAAATTTGCTCGCTCATTTATTCGCGAGAATAATTGCTCAGAAATCCCACTTTGGCTTGTGATCCCCCTCGGTATCATAATAAACAATTCACCTTCGTGAAATCGCTCGGCTTGGATTTCTTCGTAAAAACAATTTTAAGACGAAAATCCTGACAAAGTCGGATTTGAGTTATTTATTCATGTGCTTGCGAATGCAAATGTTAAATTTGTAAGTTGACTTAACAATTTCGAAAACTTTAAAAGCTGCATCTTTTCTTAATCTTATGGACCTTGTTGAAAGATTGTATTAATGTAATTAATTCCAAGCCCGATAAATTGTTAATGGAGAGTGATGGATTTTTTCTGATTCCATATTTCTGAAATATTTTTCTAAATGCGTCATTATAGAATCTTTAATTTGATATGCAATAAATTGCCCGTCGCTTGCGAGAAAATCCCTAGATGTTTGAAGAATTACGTCTATTTGTTCCGGAGAAAGAAATGTGAATGGAATTCCTGAAACAATATAATCTATTTCCGAGATTGCTAATTTTTCTAAAATAGATTTGACGTTTTCTGCAGGTTTATTAAATATAGATATTCTTGAATCTGTTCCAAATTTATCTTCAAGTAACTTACAAAATCTCCTATTTTCTTCGATTAAAACTAATTGGGATTCACCCCCTAATTTATCTATAAGATATTTTGTAATTGCGCCTGTGCCTGGGCCATATTCTACAATTTTATTATCGGGAGAATAAGGTACAAAACTGCAAATTTTTATTGCACTTGAATCTGAAGTTGGTGTGGGAGATGCAACTTTTTTTCTATGTTTAAGAAATTCTTGCGCGAACATTGTTCTTTCTTTCATGACTGGTATTGTTGCTCCTTTCATGATTGGTTAAAGAAATTGTTAATTAAAAGACTATCGATATTCTCTACTCGAACACAGATAAGTTATTATTTTGTTGTAATTAGTTCTTATCTGTATTCTCTACTCGGGCATCGATAATTCATTTTTATATTAGATAGTATTATCTATACTCTCTACTCGAGCATAAGTAATCTTATTTTCTTTTAAATTTTACTGATTACCTGTATTCTCGCCAGGTGTGAGAACATTTTACACATTTGAAGAATTTTGTTTCAGCTTCGTCGCCAGAGCGTGTTTGAACTGTCCAAAAAAAGGATTCGGGGTGTGAGCATTTCTTGCATTTTTCATGAACCCTTGGAAGAATTTCAGTATCTTTTTCTTTTACAACTGAAAGTGGTTTTTTATTTAGTGATGGGATTATTTTTTCAGAAGATTTTATTTTTATCTTTCCTTTTGCAGAATAATTACATCGTGGGCAACCAGCGTTTTTTCGTTTTTCAATAAGGATTGCACCACATTTTGGACAAAATTCCATTTAATGGGTTTAATTAGTTGGTTTAAAAAGTTTTCTTTTATTTGTTGTTATTTTTTAGTGGGGGAATAGTTTCGCCTAACTCGCGACCCCGCTCGGTATTATAATAAATGATTCGCCTTCGCGAAATCGCTCGCGCTCAATTATT
>Ga0209541_10017792_pt1 | contig 10359 bp, 19 predicted proteins | sample RifCSPlowO2_01_FD_184027 | JGI IMG/M metagenome (GOLD analysis project Ga0209541, IMG submission 184027) | Groundwater microbial communities from Rifle, Colorado - Rifle CSP2_plank lowO2_0.1 (SPAdes) (version 2) | ecosystem: Environmental > Aquatic > Deep subsurface > Groundwater | place...
TTCCTAATTCGGGGCATATTTCTTCTATCAAAGTCCCTAAATATTTTTCCTGTGACTCTAATAAACTTCTTAAATTTTTAATTTGCCCAACGATTTCTATCATTGACTCTAAATCTTCATTAGTTAAATCTAAACCCATTTCTTCTTTTTTCCTCTCTAAAACATTTTTTAAGAAAATATCGATGTTTTCTTCTCTTGAAATTTTTGGGGCATAATAACCATATCTTTCTCTTAAATTTGCTACTAATTTATTTATCATTTTTATAAGTTCATCTACTGTATGTATTGTTTGTATAATTAAAATATCCCTCGTAGTTTGTTCTTTTACAGCTTTCTTTGTCAGCTTAATATTTAATTCTCTTAAATTTTCCATACTTATAGTAATTAGCAAACATATAAATAATTTTGCAAAACGAAATCATTATTAATCGATATTGAAATGTAATTAATATGGTTTTGTCTATAAAAATAGCTGAAAAAAAACTTAATCTAAGAGATGGTCTTTTTAATCTTGATAATATCTATAAAAGCTTAAGAGGAAAACTACTTTCTATGGGTTACATTATGGTTGAGAAAGAACAAGAATATAAAACTACACAATATGGTGAAGGTGTCAATTTTAAATTTCTTTACTTTAAGGCATTTGATGATTTTGCCAAAGTGGATAGTGAAGTACTTTTTAAATTTGAGAACTTGAAAAAAATAAAAGGTTTACATAAAGGAGATTTAGCTTTGACTATTAAACCGGCACTAACTTTAGATTATAAACACAGATGGGGAAATAATGCCTTTAATAAATTCTTCTTTAATCTTTATAGAAAAGTTTTTCAAGATGATTTGAAGAAAAGATATTTTGGTAATGTTGTAAGAGATACTGCGGAAGTTTATGATTATATTAAAGATTTGTTAGATGAATATAAACATTAAATTTATTAAGTTGGAGGAGCAAATTTCCTTATGTCAAGAGACGAACCTGTAATTCCTGATGTTGTCATAAAGTATAGAGGTATTTTCGATTTAACTTTAATTTACAATAACTTAAAGCTTTGGCTAATTGATAGTGGATATGCTGAACCAAGGGAAATTAAATATGCTGAAAAAATTAAACCTGGCGGTAAAGATATAGAAATTATCTGGGAAACAGATAAATTGGAAGATTTAGGTTTTTTTAAATTTAAAACTTCTATAAAATTTTACGCTCAACGAATAAATGAGGCTGAAGTTGAAAGGGATGGAAATAAGCTAAAATTACATAAAGGGGATCTATGGCTAACTTTTAATTCACAACTTTCTATTAACGCAAATAATAAATGGCAAGATCATAGTATAATGTATAAACTTTATGAAAAATATATTATAAAAGATAGAATAGACTATTATAAAATTCAGATTTATGAAGGCATGAACAAAATTATGACCGAAGTTAAAAATTTCCTAAATTTATATACCTTCTAACCGAAAGGATTATTAATTATTTAATATGGATTTCAGACATGGGTTTTAAAGAAATAATTTTTAAGGAAACTGAAATTCAAACTGCTGGTGTTCTTGACTTCAAAGAATTTCTAAGCAATCTAAGAGAATTTTTTAAGAGATATGATTTTGGTGTTGATGAAAAAAAATATGAAACTAAAGCTAAAGAAGGCTTGAAGAATACAAATCTCAAGTGGATGTGCGACAGAAAATATAATGACTATAGTGAAGGTATTATTAATGTAACTATAGAATTAACTAACTATAAAGAAGGTTATGCTGATGGAAAAAAAATAGTTGAAGGTGATTTGAAAGTAAAGATTAATGGAGAAATGAATAGAGATTATGGAGATAAATGGAAGAATAGTACTCCCAAAATATTTTTTAGAGCAATATATGATAAATATGTTGTTAATGTGAAAGAAGGAATAGCAGACTCAGAACTTAAAAAAACTATAAAAAATCTAATTGCAGAAATAAAACAATATTTACAGATTTAATATTTTATGAGTTTCTATTAAAATTTCTTCAATGTTATGAACTAAAGTTTTTACGTCTATTCCACATTGATTTTCGATGACTTTTGTATTGCCTGCAGTTAGTACTACATTTACCACACCATCGCTACCAGTGTCATTATTACATATATACCTTATTTTTGCAGGATCGATAATATTATCCCCATTTAGATCTTTACCTCTATAATCTGCGCTTTTGGCATCAACATATAATTTTCCATTCGGCATAAACATTGTGAAGCTGTAATTAGTTATTTTATTTTTTTCAATCTGAATCCAACTTCCCTTTTCTATATTATAACTCAATACTTTTTCTGGAAATGGGATATTTGTTCTAGAATTACAAGCACTTAGTGCGACTAGAAATATTAAATTATATAAGCTTTTCATAATTATAGGTTGTCTTTTAAACTTAAATAAACTTATATTTACTTTATATGCTTGTATCAGATTCAAGGCCCTAAAATTCAAGAAAATAATACAAAAACTTTAAATATATACCTCATTTCTAAATATTCATGAAGAGAGTCGGTGGATTTAGAAGGAAAACTCGCCATAAAATGGCGAAGAACGTAAGGGAAAAAGGAAAGATTAGCTTAGTCAGATATCTACAAAAATTTAATGAGGGAGATAGAGTTTGTTTAATAGCTGAACCTGCTGTACAGAAAGGAATGTATTTCCCTAGATTTTATGGTAGGGCAGGTACAGTACAAGCAAAGGTTGGCAGATGTTATGAGGTGCTAATTAAAGATGGTAATTCCAATAAAATTGTAATTGCCCACCCAGTGCATCTTAAGAGGCTTTAAAATGGATATTGAATTGATAGAACAAAAACCAATAACTTTAGCGGAAGTTGGAGTTACTTTGGAGAATATTAAATTAATTACAAAAGAACTTGGATTTAGAGCAGAAAAAGTAAATACTTATGTTACTGAAACTGCTGGTTTGAAAAAAGAAGAAGCAGATAGCATGTTTAAAAAATTAGAAGAATTGAAAATCCCTAGACTAAGGGACAGACATTTAGTTAAAATTATAGATATAATGCCTGAAGATATTGAGAGCTTGAAGACGCTATTTTCAGGCGAAGCAATAACTCTTAAACAGGAGGAACTAAGTAAAATTTTAGAAACCTTGAAGAGTAGATAAAAATGTTTAGTGATATTTCAAATGGCAATAAAAGAAGATTATGCAGTAGTATTGGACTTCTTACCGAATGGTTATGCATTCGACAGAAGACCTGTTCACATAAAGACACCTATAGCTCAAGCTATCGGAAAACAGAATTTAGTTCTATTAGAACTTGTGCCTAAGAAAGACTTTTTTTTACAACCCCATGAAGAAGTTTATATTGGTGAAGGGAAGAGAGATAAAATTCATCATATTGCAGGAAGAATAAGTCCAAGCAAATTAACAGAAACTGCTAAAACAGAACTTAATTTTATAGTTGAAGAATTAGTTCAGAAAGATGAAACTAAATTCGTTGAATTTTTCAATAATGCTGGTCCTATAAATACAAGAATGCACCAGTTAGAATTACTTCCAGGTATAGGAAAGAGACATATGTTAGCACTTTTAGATGCTAGAATAGAAAAGAAATTTGAAAATTTTAAAGATATTAAAGAAAGAGTCCCATTAATACCTGATCCTGACAAAGTTATAATTAAAAGAATACTTCTTGAATTAGAGGGTACAGAAAAACATTACTTATTTGTAAAGGGTTAGGTTTAAATTTTTTCCCCGCTTGTGTTTTTTATGCTTAATAAAAGTTTTTATAGTTTTCTTAGTGATATATCAAACGTGACAAAAAAATTTAATATAATTTTACCTGATTCAAGTAAAGATCCTTACATACTTTTGCGTTATTTTGGTTTAGGTAAAAATAGAAAGGCTGTTGGTTTAACTATTCATTGTTATGATCTTTTAGATTTGGAAACTACTATAGAATTATGGGCTATGATAGAAGGAAAAACTCCAGAGAATATTATTAGCATTTCTCATTTATTTATTCAGAAAAGAGATAAAATTAAAGAAATGAATTATAAAATCGGCGATTATGAATCTAGTCTTGGTAAACTTAGTTATAACTCTATTTATCAATTGAATAATGATAGAGATAAATTAACCGAAATTATTCAAGACTTTAGTTCTTTATAACTATCTTTCTGAGGAAACCTTTATAAATAAATGCTTAATCTTTAAGTTAAAATGACAGAAGATAAAAATCAAATTAAGCCTTTTTTGAGAGTATTTAATACGGACTTAATTGGAAATAAACCAATTTATCACGCTTTATTGAAAATTACAGGTGTTGGATTTAGTATGGCTAATTCTGTTTGTAATGTTTTAAAATTAGATAAAAAAACTAAAGCTGGTTTATTATCAGAACAAGATGCAAGAAAAATAGAGGATGTTATAAAAAACCAAATGCCTATATGGATGCAAAATAGAAGATCAGAATTTTTATCAAATGAAACAAGACATTTATTAGGTGGCGACTTAAAATTTGAAGTTGATAATGATATTAAAAGATTAAAAAAAATTAAAAGTTATAAAGGAATTAGACACGCTACTGGACAGCCTGTAAGAGGACAAAGAACAAGATCTCACTTTAGACATGGAAGGGCAGTAGGTGTACAGAAAACTAAAGCTCCTTCTTCTGCAGCTGCAGGCGGAGATAAGAAAGCAGGAGATAAGAAGAAGTAATATGGGCGATCCTAGAAAAATAAGAAAAACTTATAGAAGACCAGCTCATCCTTGGCAAAGAATTAGAATAGAAACTGAAAAGGCTATAGAAAAACAATATGGATTAAAAAATAAAAGAGAAATCTGGAAAGTTGTTTCTGAATTAGGAAGAATAAGTGCTCAAGCTAAAAGATTAATCAGAGAAAAAAACAAAGGAAACAAACAAACAGAAATAGAAGAAAAACAATTACTTTCAAGACTTATGAAATATAATTTAATAAATGAAGGCGATGGTTTAGATATTGTGTTAAGTTTGAAACCAGAGGATTTACTTGATAGAAGATTACAAACTTTTGTTTTAAAATCAGATTTAGCTTTGACAGCTAAACAAGCAAGACAATTTATAGTTCATGGGCATGTTTTAGTAAATGGACAAAAAGTTACAGTTCCTTCTTATATGATAGGTAAAACTGATGCAATAAGTTTCAATCCTTTGTCTACTATATCGGATCAAAATCATCCTGAAAGATCTAAAGAGAAAAAGAAATCTAAAGGTGATAATAAAAATACTAAATCTGAAAATGCAGGCGAAATGACAGAAGAAGAACTTGCAAAAATTGAAAAAGAAATTGTAGCTGAGGTTGATGTGAAATGAGAGACGAGAAATTTAGATGGGGAGTTGCTCATATTTATTCTAGCTACAATAATACAATAATTCATATTACTGATGTTACAGGGAGTGAAACTTTAGGTTTTGGTTCTGGTGGAATGGTTGTTAAAGCTCATAGAATGGAAAGTTCTCCTACTGCTGCTATGAATGCTGCTAAATTAGCTGCTGAACAAGCAAAAGAAAAAGGAGTAAATGCCTTACATATTAAAATTAGAGCTCCTGGCGGACATAATGGTCCTATGAATACTGGCCCTGGTGCAAATGCTGCTGTTAGGGCTTTGTCAAGATTTGGTTTTAAAATTGGAGTTATAGAAGATGTTACTAGATTCCCTACTGACACTTGCCGTAAGCGTGGAGGTAAAAGGGGTCGACGTGTATAATACCATATATATTTTCTACAATATAATTAATTTTTAATAAATTTTATATACTTTCTTTTAAAATTAAATTTATGAGATTAAGAGAATTAATTCTTTATACTGGAATAGCTTTGGTAAGTCAGTTAAGTTCTAATCACCAATATCAGTTAAATGAAAAAATAGATTCTAAAGATAAAATTGAATGTGTTGATTTGCTTGCTCATTATAAACAAATATTTGAAAGGGAATGTAAGGTTGATTATTTTGAAGAAGCAAATGATGCGAGATATTTTCCCTGCAAAGAACTTGCGCTCTTTATGGAAGAAAATTCAGTAAGATTAGATCTTAAAGTTGATAGTGCTGTCGCTTATTTAGATTCTGGAAATATTGAAACTGTTGTAGCTCCTGATCTTCGTAAAATTTCAAATTCAATGAGAGATTTAGCTGATTTTTTATATAATGAAGCGTGTCAACAATATAAGTAAGATTTATAATTCTTTACCTTTCAATTTTTATAATGAAATTAAAAAATACTTTATTAAAATTTGCAACTTATTTTGAGCCTACTGGTTTTTCCCACATTAGAACTGCTGTTTTAGCGGCAACTTTTAGTTTATTAATTTCTTATTCTTACTATCAACCTCTAACACATTCACTTTATACTACAATTGGAAAAATGAGTGATACTATTGATCAATTATTTGAAAATAATGAAAAACTATCCGAAAGAAATGAGTATATTTATGGTTTATTTAATACTTGTCAAGAAAAACGTGAAGATTATTTATATGAAATTGATGAATGCAATGCTGATTTAACTGAATGTAATAATATCTTAAGAGAATGTAATGGAGTATATAATAAAAATAATAAACTTTTAGAAAATTGTTTGGATAATTTAGAAAACGGATTGGATTATTTGAAAAAAGAAGTTGCTGATGCAAATATTCAACATTTATAATCTTTCTTCTAATTTTGATTTTGGAATTCTGTATAATTCATTTGGTCCTGCTAAAATTTCTTCTCCAGCTTTAAATTTTGCATGATTTCCACGATAATTTTCTTCTAATTTTACAAATATAGCTGTAGCGCCAGCTTCGAAAGCTTTTGTTACTGTGGCTCTTGCATAATTCTTATCTGCTTCGATTTTATAAAATACATTATCTCCTTCTTCTAAAAATTCAATTCCTTTGTATCCTATTTGTTTTGGTATTGTGTTTTTCATAAATTTTGCATATTGGATAATTTTATAAACTTTATTTTCTCAATATTTTTGTAGGTAGGATACTTAACCAACGCATCCTTATCAGTGCATTATGCTGTAAAAGGCATGGTATTGCGGGATTGTGAGGAAAGTCCATCCACTAACCTTTATGGATCCACTCTTTGAGTTCCAGAAATGGAAGGCAACCTTATAGAAATACACGGCCTGTAAGATTGGAATGATGCAGTGAAGGTTTTCGCGAGAGAACTGAGTCCTAAAAGTTTTGAACTTTTGGGCGCCGAATTTATTCGTGCGTAACCTGTTGACGTCCTTACAAGGAAACGATGAAACAAAGGACCTGGATGTGCAAGTCTTATGACGCTCAGTAGAATGTTAAGATGAATCATCGCCATTATCTACGATACTGGTTCGGGTTCAACAAAAGATGGCTTATTTCCTACCTACAATTATTATTTTTTATAATCTAAATGTTTAAATTCTGAATTGTTTTTGAAATTTTTAAATGACACAATATTCAATTTTTAATTTAACTTACCATAATAGCATACAAGCTTACCAAAAAGCAGTTGTTGCTGCTCAGACAAGGGAAGAAGTTCCAAGTTTATTAGAAATTGAATTATTATCAAGATTACTTCCTAATCCTGAACAATATAGTATAGACTTGGCGAAACCAAAAGTAGATTTGGAATCTATTAAGGATACTGGTTTCAAATCAGACAAGAAAGGCATTATCTATGCAAGTGGAATATAATATGGTAAACTTAAATGATTTAGTTTTGGAAGATTTAAGAAATCGTGGATTAGAAATTTATTCTCCTCATAATGAATCTATAGAATTAGAGATGGCAAATACAAATTATGTTTCAACAAAACCTTCAGCAGAATTTAGACCTTCTGATTATTTTCCGGCATCTATAACTTATAAATTTAAACTTAATGAAAATAGCAATTTTGAAAAAATTGAAAGTTCAGAAAAATATATAGAATTAGTTGCAAAAGAAGGACACTTTATAGGCCGAGAATTTCATAGCGTTATTTTATATTTTAATAAATAAATGATTAAATAAATTTATATAAATAAAGTTCTAATATTGCTATAATTATAATTGCTACAATAATTACCATTGGTTTTATTTCTATCTTGCTTTTGAGTTCTTCGGAATATCTCATTATTCCACCGCCAGAACTTGGTAAGCTTATATTTGCCATAAAAATTAGATTTTATATTTGATATTTAAACTTATTTAATTTATGGTCCCTGTTAATTTTATATAACTAGCTTTGCCTAAAAATCCTTCCCTATTAATTTCATTGATTATATAATAAATTTCTTTTCTTTCAACTCCAAAACTATTTTCCAATTGTTCTACAAAAAATTCTACATCTCCTATTTCTCTAAATACTACTTCCACCATATAATCATAACCATTATTTATTCTGTATAATGAATTAACGTATTTATTTTCTATTAAGAATTCTTTTAATCTTTCTCTAAATTCCTTTTTAACTCTTAAAATTAATACTGCCCTAGTATTATAACCTAATTTTGTGAAATCTAATAAGGCAACGTATCTTTTAATTACATTATTTTCTAATTCTCTTAATTTTGAATGTATTGTAGTTATTGGGATATATGTTTTTCTGCTCATATTTGTTAGGCTTTCTCTTGCGTTTTCTCTTAACCTTGACATAATAATTAATTCGTTTTGTTCCATTACACTATATTATTTATTATTAACTTATTATAATTAATCCTTAAAATTTATATAACACCTTATAATTTATTAATCTATGAAGAGAAAGGTAATACAGCTTGCTGGTAAGACTTCTGTTGTTTCATTGCCTAGTAAGTGGGTTAAGAAATATAATGTAAAAAAAGGTGAAGAATTAGATTTAATAGAAAATGATAAAGGTGAATTATTAATAAGAACTTCTTCTTTAGAATCAAGAAAAAGTATAACCTTAGATATAAAGGATTTTAATAAAAGATCTATTTTTTATGCTATGTCTGCTTTGCATAAATCTGGCTATGATGAAATAATTTTATTTTATTATAATAAAGAACAAATTGAAGCTATAAATGAATTATTACGTGTTTTATTACTTGGGTTTGTAATGGTTGAACAAACAACTAAAAAAATAGTTTTAAGATCTGTAACTAATGATATTAGTTTAGAATTTGATTCTACTTTGAGAAGAGCATTTTTAGTTACTTTATCATTAGCTGATTCTAGCTTAGATTATATTAAAGATAAAAATTTTAAATCTTTAGGATCTTTAATTAATTTAGAAAATACAAATAATCAGTTAACAAGTTTTTGTTTGAGGTTAATAAATAAAGGTTTGTATTCAAATGAAAACACTCAATTTATTTCTATAGTAATCTGGAGTTTAGAGAAAATAGCTGATGAATACAAATATATCTGCAATAACTTGCTTAATAATGATACAGAAATAAATCTTAACTTGTTATCTATTTATCAAGAAACTAATGAATTTCTTAAAAACTATTATGAGCTATTTTATAAGTTTAGTATTGAAAAATTAAATTTACTTTCAGATAAAAAATCTCAAATTTTGAATTTAATGAGTGAATTAGAATTAAAAAATGCAAACGAAATTAATCTGCTTAATCATTTAAATACTATTATAGCAAAAACTTCAGATTTATCTTCTTCTATTTTTGCTATACATCACAAATTAAATTAATTGATTTCTCTAAGTTATTGTATTGCTCTTTATACTTGTTATAATAATTTGGGAAATTCTTATTTATTTCTTCTATTGCTATTAATGAATTTTTTAACATAATATCCCATACAAAACTATAATTAATTGACCCACGGAATTCTAATGCTCTTTCTATCGTTGAGTTTAAATATGCTAAATTGAAAAAATCTTTTTTAATCCATGATCCACCATAATTTCTTATTGCAAGCCTATGTCTATTAACTATTTCATATTTTTCTTTTAATGATAATCCTTCCTTGAAGTCTAGTAAATTACTTGTATCGAATGTTGGAGGTACTGGTCTTGGATTTTCTTTATCTATCATAATTATATCATCTTCATCTATTATCCAGTTTTTTGGATGTGCATCTAAATTGCATACTTTCGGAAGAATATCAAAACTTTCTATACAAGGATATAAATTATTACAAATTGAATCAATTATTTCTTCTTTTATATTTACGCTATTTAATTTATCTTTTATTATTTTGATGTAATTTCTATTTTCGCCTTTATAATTAATTTTAGCATGAACTAAACCCATGAAATCTACTGCCTTAGATAACAATTCTTTATTGATTAGTTCATATAATTCTTTTCCATCTGCATATTCTGCAACGTAAAAATTACTTTTATCAATGTTAATTATACCTATTGGATTTGCTACATAGTATTTTTCTTCATTTCTTATTACTTCTTTTA
>Ga0209541_10017793_pt1 | contig 10359 bp, 11 predicted proteins | sample RifCSPlowO2_01_FD_184027 | JGI IMG/M metagenome (GOLD analysis project Ga0209541, IMG submission 184027) | Groundwater microbial communities from Rifle, Colorado - Rifle CSP2_plank lowO2_0.1 (SPAdes) (version 2) | ecosystem: Environmental > Aquatic > Deep subsurface > Groundwater | place...
GCCCCTGCCACGGAGACGCAGCCGGCCGTGACGGACCCGACCCAGTGGGGCATTCCCGAAGATACGGGCGCGGGCGGGACGTCCTCCGCCAGCCCCGGCGAAACGCCGTCCGCTGCCGCGCCCGGCGAAGCGCCGGCCGATGGGACGAAGAATGACGGGGATGAATCCCCAGCGGCACAGCCCGCGGCGGAGACGGCACGTCCGTTCGATTACGTCTCTCTCGCCGTCTACGGCGGCGGAACGGTGATCGTCCTCGGCGGCGGCATCTTCGCCATCCTCGTCAAACGGAGGCACCGCCGCATCGTAGCGGCACCCGCTGCGGAACAACCGCCCCTCGCCGCCCCCCCGAACGCGCAGAATCCCCAGCAGAAATCCGAACGTCTCGAGAAGGCGCTGGAGGCGATGAAGGAGGAGAAAACAGAAAACTGACAACCTCCACACCTACCTGTTTCCCTTACATACACATGGAACGAGAACACCGCCTCATCCGCTTCCGCGTCAGCATGGAGTCCCCACCGGAGGCGCCGAAGGAGAAACTGGAAGAGAAGAAAACGAGCATCACACCGACACAGGAATATGAAACAGATCCGCCGCGAAGTCCAGCCGCAACCCCAACGCCGGAACCCGTCGTTCCAAGCGCAAACGCCCCGGTACAGCCGACTCCGCCAGATGCCGATCCCTTTACTTCTCCCCAGATGCCCGATCCCGCACCAGCGCCTGCGCCGGCTCCGGAATCTGTGCCTGTCGCCGCACCAACGAAAACCATGCAGCAAACATTCCTCGGGAAAATGGATACGAACCATGACGGACGTATTGACGGTGATGAAGCCGGGGCTTTCATGCGAAACGCGCAGCTCAAGAACGAGTTTCTATCGATGAGCGAAAGCGATAAGGAGGCGCTTGTGCTCCAAATGATCATGGCAGACACCTCAGGGAAATTGCTGACCAATCTGAAAGACGCCAGCTATCGCTGGAAAGGATCGTTCCATGGTACAGTCGTTCAAAGTCTCAAAGACAACGGCCTCACGGAACCGGAGGGCAGGGAACTCGTGCGCATATTCCGGTCACTGCGCGGCAAAGGCGCCTTCGAGCTATCCGGAATTACGAAAACGGAAGGTGTAAACGAACATCCACTCACGTAAAACCCCCTGTACGCACAGGCCAGAGAGGATATAATGACGCCCGTCATGCGCCGCCGCCGCGCGCCCGTCATCGCCGTCTCCGTCCTCGCGCTCCTCCTCGCAAGCGCGGTTGCGACGTACGTGCCGGAAGGCGGTGACTCCATCGTCGCGCAGATCCGGGAGGGCGCACTCGAGGCGCAGTTCACGGACGGCATCCCCGCGGAAGAATCCGCTGAGCCGGCATCCGCCGCGCAGGAGGAAAACGCGGAAGCGCCGGAGACAGAGCCCGTCCGCTCGGGCCTCCTCCCGGACGTCCGCGGCCGGACGATCGCCGCCGGGATCGTCGTACTGGCGGTCGGATTCGTCATCCTGCGCTATTCCAAGAAAGGAGAATAGACACTCAAGCGCACGCCTGTCTGCCAACAGGCAGGCTTGCTGTGTGCGCGCACAAACAATCGCCTTCGTCTTCGCGCAGCCTCTACCCGATTTTATGTACAACTTTTTTGTTGTATATTTATTCCGCCAGGACAAACTTATTCCGGCGCCCAGCGACCATCCCCTCCTTCTCAAGAACAGACAGGATGTCCCCCAGCCACTTGCGATGTAACGAGAAGGACCAATCGCCGCTAACGCGCGCGCCGATCCTGTTCAAGGTCAACCCGTCCGCCGCTTCCCGCAACGCGTCCACCACCCGCCCCCGCGTGATACGGTTGGGAACGAAGCGCGCGCCGATCATGCGCCCGGGTTCCGCCGATGCAGCCCGCACCCGATGCATCGGACGCACCCGGTGCGCCGCCTTCATGATCCCCTTCTCCGTCAACGGACACTCGTCCCACTTCGGATCCGTCTTCGTGCAGACGATCGATCCGAAATCCATGAGCGCCGCATGCCATTCCGCCGTGCCCGGCAATAGGAACGGGCCCGCCATCGCTTCCTCCAGCACTTCTGCCGCGAGCGACAGGAGATACCGGTCGTCCTTCGCGAATGTCCCGTCGGCCCTCTCCGGCCCGACGAACGTCCGGTGCAGGATCCGGCGGATATTCGTATCGAGGCACGGCGTCGGGAGATTGAACGCGAAATTCCGTATCGCCGCCGCCGTGTAGGGGCCAATGCCTTTAAGGGAAAGGAGATCTTGCATTTCAACAGGAAAATCCACTGCATCGTTCGCGCATCCCGCACGCCACAGACGTTCGCTGGATGCGCGAACGATATCCGCCGCGCAATCCCTGAGCGCCAGAGCGCGCCTGTTATACCCCATCCCCCGCCACGCGAGGAGCACGTCCCGGTTCGAGGCGCGCGCGAGCGCCCCGAGCGACGGGAACTCGCGCAAAAACCGCGGATAGATCACGGCCACGCGGGAAACCTGCGTCTGCTGGAGCATGATCTCCGACACGAGGACGCGGTAGGCACGCGCCGTATCGTCCACGGTAGAAAGATCCCGCCGCCACGGCAAATCCCGCCGGTGCATGGCGTACCACTCCGCGATCCCAGAAACGAAGGCGGTAATGCGTGCGGCGCGGGTCACGGCGTTGCATTGTAGCAAAACAGGGACAGGCCCTGTTTTCCCGCCGATTTTCGCAACGCGGACCACCTTTTTCCGTTTTAAGGCATATGAGGCTCCTCCTCGCAACCCTCTGGCAGCAATTCCGCAGGTGGCCCCGGCTCATCGCCGGGTACGTCGTGACGACGGTACTGATGCTCGCGACCTGGATCGCCGACCCTCTGCTCGGCGGCAGGGTCATCGACAGCGTCAGCCTCCTCGTCCGCGACGCATTCGACCAGGACACGTTCCTCGCGCTCTTCCTGCTCTGGGTGGCCGTTTCCGCGTCCATGTCCGTCATCCAGGCCATCCATAAGCTGATTTGCTGGCGCATGCTCAATTACACGTACGTTTCCTTCTTCGAAGAGAGCTACGAGCACGTTCTCGCCATGGACGTCGCCCAGCACATCCAGCGACGCGCGGGATCGATCATCAAGAAGATCGACAACGGCGCGGACACGCTCTGGGACCTCGGATTCCAGATGTTCCAGGTCATGGTGCCGTCCATCGCGGCCGCGCTCGTTTTCCTCGGCGTCGCCTTCGCGGTGAACGTCCGCATGACGCTCGTCGTCGTCGGAATGCTCATCCTCTACGGCGCGGCCATGGCGCTCTTCACGCGCCGGGCGTACCCGCTCCAGAGCACCATCTCGCGCATCTACGTCGGCATCATCGGACGCGCATACGACACGGTCACGAACATCCTCACCACGAAATCCGCTCCGGGGGAGGAACGCGAAGTGCGGCGCATGCGCTACTGGCACCGGCGGACCATGAGACTCCAGAAACGGGCGGACGTTCTCTGGGCGATGCTGGAGGGGCTGAACATGTTCGTCCTCCTGCGCGCCCTCATCGTCGGCCTCGGCATTTTCCTCATCAGCCGGAACGAACTGACGCTCGGCGAACTCTTCTTCTTCCTCTTCATCGTTTTCCGGCTCGTCGCACCGATCGAGGTCGTCGGAAGCTTCCTCCCGAAGTGGAACGAGAAAATCGAGAAAGTGCGTATGGCCCTCTCCATCCGGCAATTGCGGTCCATCGTGCAGAATCCGAAGAATCCCAAACGCATCCCGAATCCCGCGGGGGAGATCCGCTTCGAGCGCGTCTCCTTCTCGTATGCGAAAGCGAGCGCGTACGCCGGGACGGAAGCGGAGAAGGACGAAGAGGAAGAAATCAATATTCTCGACCCGCGCCTGTCTTTCGAGGAGGAACAGGGGGAACGGGAGCGCCACATGCACAAAGATCCCATCCCATTCCCCGAGCCTCCGCGGGAGATCCCGCATGCGGCGGAAGAGCAGAGGCGGGATGCGATCTCAGATTTGAGCCTCGCCATCGCGCCCGGGGAGCACATCGCGCTCGTCGGACACTCCGGCTCCGGCAAGTCCACGCTCGCGGCCCTCCTGAACCGTTTCTTCGATGTCACCGGGGGCGCGATTCTGATTGACGGAATCGACGTGCGCGACCTCGACTTGCAGTGGTACCGCCGCCAGATCGGGCTCGTCCTGCAGGAAAGCACCATGTTCAATGATTCGGTCATCGCGAACATCCGCTACACAAAACCGGGCGCGAACGACGCGGAGGTCATGGATGCCGCGAGACGCGCATCCGCGCACGATTTCATCTTACAGATGCAAGACAAGTACGAAACGAACATCGGGGAACGGGGCGTCCGCCTTTCGGGAGGGGAACGCCAGCGCATCGCCATCGCCCGCGCCATCCTCAAGAACCCCCTGATCGTCGTCCTCGACGAGGCGACGAGCGCGCTCGATTCGGTGACCGAACGGAAGGTGCAGGAAGGCATCGCCGCACTCATCGCCGGCCGCACCGCCATCATCATCGCCCATCGCCTGAGCACGGTCCGGCGCGTGGACCGCATCGCCGTCCTCGCAAAGGGGAAGCTCCTCGTCTGCGCACCGCATGAGGAATTGATGGCCATTTGCCCGGTTTATCGCGAAATGGTGGAGTTGCAGAGCCGCGGGATGCTCGCCGAATGAACTCCCTTCACCTTGACTCACTTTTTCCTCCCCCCTAGACTCGTACGGCTTTCAGAGGCTATTCTCTCTGCACATATCCCTCATTCCCCCATTTTCCCATGGCTGATAAGAAATTCGACCGATCGAAGCCGCACGTCAACGTCGGCACCATCGGACACGTCGACCACGGCAAGACGACGCTGACAGCCGCGCTGTCGCTCAACTTCTCGCCGGAGGGGGAAAAGAAGGCGTTTGGGGATATCGACAACGCGCCGGAAGAACGCGAGCGCGGCATCACGATTGCCACGGCGCACATCGAGTACGAAAGCCCCAAGCGGCACTACGCGCATGTCGACTGTCCGGGGCACGCCGACTACGTCAAGAACATGATCACGGGCGCGGCGCAGATGGACGGCGCGATTCTCGTCGTCTCGGCCTCGGACGGCCCGATGCCGCAGACGCGCGAGCACGTCCTGCTCGCCCGGCAGGTGAACGTCCCGCACATCGTCGTCTTCCTCAACAAGGTGGACCTCGTGTCCGATCCGGAACTCATTGACCTCGTCGAAGTGGAGATCCGCGAACTGCTGAACAAGTACGAGTTCCCCGGCGACAAGACGCCGATCATCCGGGGATCCGCCCTCAAGGCCATGGAAGGAGACCCAGAGCAGATCGCCAAACTCAGGGAGCTCCTCGACACCCTAGACAGCTTCATCCCCGTGCCGAAGCGCGAAACGGAGAAACCGTTCCTCATGCCAGTCGAGGACGTGTTCTCGATCAAGGGGCGCGGGACGGTCGCGACGGGCCGCATCGAACAGGGGAAGGTCAAGATCAACGAGGAACTGGAACTCGTCGGCATCAAGGACACGCGCAAGGTCGTCGTGACCGGCGTCGAGATGTTCCACAAGCTTCTGGATGAGGGAATCGCCGGCGACAACGTGGGCCTGCTCCTGCGCGGCATCGAACGCGAGGAGATCCAGCGCGGGCAGGTGCTCGCAAAGCCGGGGTCGATCACCCCCCACACCCAGTTCGACGCCGAAGTGTACGTCCTCACGAAGGAGGAAGGCGGACGCCACACGCCGTTCTTCAAGGGGTACAAGCCGCAGTTCTACATCCGCACGACCGACGTCACCGGCCAGGTGGAACTCCCCGCCAACGTCGAGATGGTCATGCCGGGCGATAACGTGAAATTCGTCGTGACGCTCGGCGCGCCGATCGCCCTCGACACGGGCACCCGGTTCGCCATCCGCGAAGGCGGCCGCACCGTCGGAGCCGGCGTCGTAACCAAGATCGTCAAATAATCCTCCCGCGCCAGCCCGTCCTGTCCGCTCAAGTGGACAGGACTTGTTCCTTCTCTCCCCCGCCGCCATGATCCCCCCGAAGAAAGAACCACCGAAGACCAAGGCCGTCAAAGCGAAGAAGTCCCCGGCGAAGAAGGCGGCGTCCGCGGCGAAGAGCGCAAAGGACATCGCGGCAACCGCCGCGGTGCAGGCGAAAAAGGAGCCGGACGAGAAAACGAAGAAGAAGGTCCCGGTCGAATCCATCCGGATCCGCCTGAGCGCGTTCGACCACATCGTCCTCGACGAGGCTGCGCGGAAGATCATCGACACCGCGCAGCGCAGCGGCGCCGTCGTCCACGGGCCGACGCCGCTCCCCATGAAAATCCGCAAGTTCACCGTCAACCGCTCGACCTTCAAGCACAAGGACGCGCGCGACCAGTTCGAGATGCGCACGCACCGGCGACTCATCGACCTCCGGGAGACGACGTTCAAAACGATCGAGAGCCTCCAGAACCTGAGCCTTCCCTCCGGAGTGGATATCGAGATCAAGATGGGGTGATTATTTCCACCCCTTTATTTTCAGCCCTTCTTTCGCCGCATCCTGCTCCGCGCGCTGTTTGCTCAAACCCGTGCCGCGCGCCACTTCCTCGTCGCTAACGTACACGGCGCAGGTGAATGCCTTCTCGTGGTCCGGACCCTCCTCCCGGATCACCTCGTAGTGCGGCGTGACGCCCAGGAGCTCCTGCGCCCGTTCCTGGAACAGGCTCTTCTCATCGCGGTCCTTCCCCGACGCGATGATCCGCCCGAGGCGGATGAGGATGTGCCCGTTGCAGAACGCGCGGGCCGCGTCGAACCCCTGATCGAGATGGATCGCCCCGATAAGGGCCTCGAGCGCGTTGCAGAGCGTGGAGTCCTTCGTGCGCCCCCCGCTCGCTTCCTCGCCGCGGCTCATGGAGAGATAATCGCCCAGCTGGATATCCCGCGCAACGGTGGAGAGGTTCTCGCGGTTCACCAGCGCGGAACGCAGATTGGTCATCTCCCCCTCCGTCTTGTCCTCAAACTTCCGGAAGAGGTACTCCGTCGCGACGAGCTCCAGAACGGCGTCGCCAAGGTACTCGAGCCGCTCGTTATGCCCGTGCGCGCGCGACTGGCGGACGGCGCTGCGGTGTGTGAGGGCCTGCGCCAGCAGGTCTTTGTCGCGGAACGCGAAGCTGATGCTCTTCTCGAGGAGAACGAAGGACCGGGGGTTCGACATAGGATGACAGTGTAACAGAATTTATTTCTCGTTTCGGTGCGCAATCGCGTTCAGCACCCCATTCACGAACTTCCCCCCCTCGTCCGTCCCGTACTCCTTCGCGATGTCGATCGCCTCGTTCATGACAACCGCGGGCGGCGCATCGTTCGCGAAGAGGAGTTCGAACGCGCCGACCATGAGGACGCAGCGCGAGATCGGATCCATCCGTTCCAAAGACCAGCCCGGCGCGTGGGTGCCGATCGCGTCCTTGATCTTCGCTTCATGACGAAGAACCCCCTCGAGAAGACTCCGCGCGAAAGCCGCGTCCACCTCGCCGAGTTCCGCCATCCTCCGGACAAGCGCTTCCCCCTCGTCACCGCCCGCGCGGTGCTCGCGCTCGAAGAGCGCTTGCATGACGGCGATGCGGGAGAGGTGGCGCTTGCGGGCCATGGGGACAGTGTACTACGCCTTGATCCGCGTGATCTTCTCCAGAGCCTTATCTTCCCGCCCCTTGGGCTTGGCAGGAACCGCATACGGCGAGTTCTGCCTGTTCCCGAGGCGTCGAATGTGTTTCTGATCGTAGATCGCATGCTGGTGACGCCCTCTCGATTTTTCGCGCCGTTTCTTGGGGGTGGGACGTTTGGACATCGGGAAAAGGGTAGGGAGAGGCAATGTGGAAGTAAAGGAAAAACGCTGAAAGCTGGAAGCCGGGGGGAATATCTGCATAACTCCTTCGCGTGCTTCGCAGGCGTGCATCCTCCCTTGGTGCACGCATGCCTAAGTTTTAAGCCGTCTTGCTCTGTTGTGCCGGCGCGCTGGTGCTCCGCGCACTGCAGGAGTCAGCAGATATTCCCCGGAAAATGTCCCAGCGCACGCCGCAAGCGTGCACTGGAGGAGCTTTCTATCTTCTATTTCCCGAGAACGCCAGCATGAACCGCAGGATGTACAGGAAAAGGTTGAAGATGTCGAGGTACAGGCTGAGCGCGAGGAGGAACGGGTTCGCGCCGGCCCGCCCGAGCGCGGAAATGCGCTGGAGGTCGTACGCGGTGAAGAGACCGAAGATCGCGATGCCGGCGCCGGAGATCATCAGCTCCGCCCGCGTTGTCCGCAGGGCGGGGACGAAGATCTGCAGGAGCGCGAACGCGACGAGTCCGAGAAGCGCGAAGAAGAGGCCCCGTCCGAGTACCCCCAGGTCCCACGGCGTCGTCCGCGCGAACACGGCGGCCGCGGCCGCCATGAAGCCCGTCGCGACGGCGGCATTGAGGAGGATCGTTCCGCCGTTCGCGTAGCCCGCGAGGACGAAGAGAAGATACGGCGTCACGGTGATTCCCGAGAGAACGGGGAACAGCGCGAAGAGCAGGTAATTGAGCGGCGCCCGGTCCATCCACAGACGCGCCGTGAAGACGAGGACGAGCTCCGCGACGAGGAGGACGACGTGGACGCCCGAGGAGAGCAGAGCGGGAGCAAACCGCATCCCGAGGAAGACCCCGAGCGCCGTCCATCCCAGCGCGAGCGCGAGGAGGCCGTATGCGACGGATTCGGTCGAGCGTGCAAGGGCGAGGGGACGGCTGGTGACGGGCGCGTAGGAAAGCATGGGAGCGCATTCTAACTGATGGAGACCGATCTGGCAACGGAAAGCCTTTTTTGCTATAATGGAACGATTTATGCACATCAGACGGTCCATCCCAGCGCTCCTCGTGTTCGCCGGCGCGGCGCTCCTCGCGCCGATCCCGGCGCTCGCCGGATTCGGACTCAATACCAGCATCCTCGGCGATTGCCCGATCGCGAATCTCTCGTGCAGCACCGGCGGAGCGTTCACGTCCCTCGACACGATCTTCGAAGCGGCGCAGACGAGGATCTTCCCCGCGCTCCTCTTCGCGATGATCGTCTTCTACGGCTTCAAGCTCGTCATCCAGAGCCATGATGAGAGCGCGCAGACGGAAGTGAAACAGGCGTTCGGGCAGGCGATCTTCGCGACTGCGCTCGTCGGGGGGGCGATCCTGCTCGCCGACGCCTTCGCCCAGCCCGGAACGATCGCGAATACAGCGCAGGCGAACACGGTGCTAGATTTCGTCATCAAGTCGCTCGTCGCTCTCACATTCACCGTCGTCGTCGTGAACGTCTTCATCCAATCCTACCGCCTCATCGCCGCGCAGGAGGACAGCGACACGGACGCGGCGAAGAAGCGGCTGGTCCACGGCGCCATCGGCGGCGCCGTCGCGATCCTCGCCGTCACCATCGTGAACGCATTCATGTCGCCCGCGGGGGGCAGCTCGCTCCTGAGCGACCAGGCCGTCGGCATCGGCAACTTCCTCGCCACGATTTTCGGCGGCGTCGCGGTGCTGGGACTCCTCGTCTCCGGCATCTTCCTCGTCCTCTCCGTGGAAGAGGGGCTGAAGGACCGCGCGCGCAAGCTCTTCTTCGTGAGCCTCGCGGCGCTCGTCGTCGTCATCGTCGCCTACACGATCATCCGCTTCTTCGCAAACATCTGACATGGCCTGCTTCCCCTCCGCACCGGCTCTCGCGCTCGCTCTCTACAGCTTCGCAGCGCATGCGGGCACGGCGCTCGCCTTCTCCGCGGAAACGCCCGGGGCGGGCATCGCACGCGCCGGGGGGGGCGGGGGACTCGCGCTCTTCGGCGGCGGCACGATCGAAGGGCTCATCACCGAGATCGGGGACACATTCACCGGCAGCAGCCCCCTCTCGATCATCAACGTCCTCGCGGCCCTCGTCATCGTCATCGCCGGCCTGATCCTCGTCATCAGCCAGGAGGAGGACCGGCTCGCGAAGACCCGCAAGGTCATGATCGGAACCATCCTCGGCGTGATCGTCGTCAATATCGCACGGGAGATCCGGCAGGGCATCCTGCAATCCTTCGACGCAGGCACCCCGGGCGGGGGGGGAGACGTGACAATCCTCAAGGACCAGATCCTCGGCGTGATCCAGTTCCTTGAAACGCCCGCGGCGGTCATCGCGGTTATTTTCATCGTCGTGAACGGCATCCGCGCGATCCTCGCGCTCGGCACGGAACAGGGCCCCTCGCACCTGCGCCGGGCGATTCTCGCGAGCGGCTTCGGGATCTTCCTGCTGGTCGTCAAGGAGGCGCTCAGCAGCGCGGTCGTCGGGGACACGCACACGGGCACCACCAACGTGAGCGCAGTCGGCATCGTGGACATCCTGAGCAACCTCGTCAAGGCGTTCGTGCTCCTCATGGGACTCA
>Ga0209541_10017795_pt1 | contig 10358 bp, 13 predicted proteins | sample RifCSPlowO2_01_FD_184027 | JGI IMG/M metagenome (GOLD analysis project Ga0209541, IMG submission 184027) | Groundwater microbial communities from Rifle, Colorado - Rifle CSP2_plank lowO2_0.1 (SPAdes) (version 2) | ecosystem: Environmental > Aquatic > Deep subsurface > Groundwater | place...
TGGCAAAACATGCCGTATAAGAACTCACCAAGGAAAACTTGTTTATTTCTGCATTGGCTGTAAATCAATGACAAGAGTGCCAATTAAAAAATAGTTATAAATATCTTCTAACATAATCTTTTTGTAATAATAGAATGTAGATGAATGATACTACAATTGCTAATTCAAAAAAGCCATTTATATAGACTGGAACATCTATAAACTCTTCAGCTCTTATGACGCTTAAGAATTCTTGAAATACAAATATTAGAACAGCAGCAAACATGAACTTCCAAGGAGTCATGTATAGTTTTTTATTTTTTGATTTTGTTTTTAACAATTGTATGAAAAGAAATACAGCTATGAAAACCATTGCAAGATTGTAAACTGGTGCTGATTGCGCTATTGCTAATGATAATTCAGTCATAATGTCCTCTATTAATGTCTATTTGTACTACTAATGCAGCAATTAATAATGCAAGTATTACCGACGGCAATAAGTGTGTCAGATATGGAATTCTATAGATTCCCAAAACTGCAATTGCTCCAATAACCTCTTCAACAGCAAAAACAAATAATGCCGCCAGCAAATATTTCCATGCTCGCAGCATTTTTTTCTGCTTAGAAATCTTAAACATTGATATTGCAATATATGCAGCGATTATCGAGAGTACTGCTGCAGCCATTTGTATTGTTCCATAAAACCAGTCGTATGTTGATAATGGCAAATTACACCTCTCTGTTAACACTTAACTAATTTAACCATATAAATCTTTTTCACTACCGTATAATTCTATACTCATTCCAAAAAAAGCTTTTTATAAGCCAAAAAAATATAATGTTCATTATTCCTAATTGCAAGATTCTTCTTGAGCTATGGGTTATTGACAGGTCTTTAAAGCATTTATAATTAAAAACTATTTTATTTTGTTTCATTCGCTTAAACAAATGATAAAACTCTTTATGCTTTAAACTACCGTCAAATAATCCTGTTTTGTAGAATTTCTTTCTTGATATAATAAGGCAGGCATTTATTCCTTTTGTTAATCGGTTTGTATACATATTTTTTGCAATTTCATAAATCTTTGCATCAATAATTCTTGAGTCGGACTTTAGCTTTACTGTTGCAACAACATTATCATCCAGTCTTCTGCTTAGCGTTTTTAAAAAATCTTTCTGATTGATATAAGTATCAGAGTCAAGAAATACCAAATATTCCTTTTTTGCAAATCTGCTCCCAAAATTTTTTGCCTTGCAAACCCCTGCTTGGGGAATGTTAAATATCTTGTAATTTTTTATATTGCTTTTTTTTAAGAAATCATTTGATATTTGAAATGTGTTATCAATACAACCATTGCATACTATTATTAATTCATAGTCTTTAAAGCTCTGGTTGCTAATGCTAGATAAAGTTTTAATTATGTATCTTTCTTCATTACAAGCTGGAATAATTATTGAAAACCCCACCATCTTTTAAGGAAAGATTTTTATTCATTGATATTTAAACTTTACTAAATGATTAAAGAATTCAGAAAAATACCAAACCAGATTACACTAGTTAGAATATTATTAGTTCCTTTCTTGTATTATTTTGCTTATTATAATAATAGAACTGCATTCATATTATTACTAGTAATTACTGCAATAACTGATGCATTTGATGGTTTTTTGGCAAGAAGATTAAGACAAGAGTCTGAATTTGGCAGAAGTTTTGACTCTATTGCCGACAAGATTATTTATTTTTCTTTAATGCCTTGGTTTTATTTTTTGGAAAAAGAACTGTTTTTGGAAAAAATCAATTTTATAATAATACTAGCCGTAACTGCAATAGTCTCTCAGATAATAAGCCGGTTAAAGTATAAAAAATTGGTTTTCCGCCATACAATTCTTGCAAAGACGGCTGCAGTTATTTTATTTATCTCAATAATTTTTGGTTTTTTAACAAGCTTTAATGACTTGATATTTTTTCCAGCCTATTTACTTGCAATACTTGTTTTATTTGAAGAGATAATTTTGTCTATTAAAAATAAAGATCCTGATAAAAAGAGGCTGTTTTAATGATTTTAATAATTAAGCTCATATATTTCATGCTTCCAACATATTTTGCTAATATGGCTCCTGTTTTTGGAAGGTTTGTTTTCAAAAGATTCAATCATCCCATAAGCAAAAGGTTTTGTGGCGAGCATAAAACTTGGAAAGGCCTTATTCTTGGGGTTTTAGCAGCAATAATAATCTCATTTATTCAATACAAACTAAATATTCAAGAATTAAATTTATACAATTATGATGATTGGTTTTTGTTTGGCTTTCTGATGGGATTTGGAGCTCTTTTTGGTGATGCTTTAAAGAGTTTTTTTAAGAGAAGATTTAATATCAATCCAGGAAATCCTTGGATTCCCTTTGATCAAGTTGATTTCGTAATTGGCTCATTATTGTTCTCATCATTTGTTTTCTTTATTGGCGGGACAAATACATTTATCATAATAATCATTAGCTTTTTGCTTCACATAATTACAAATCATGTTGCTTATTATCTAAGAATAAGAAATGAAAAATGGTAGAATTATAATACCTCTTTGATTTGATCTTTGTACTTGGCGTAAATAAAAGATATTGAAAGTAAAATTATTCCCAATATTATGAAGGATAATGTCCTGTAGATAGTTTCTAGCTCTCTTGTATCATACAAAAATACTTTTAGTATTGTCATTCCCAAGATAAATAATCCTTGAAGTCTGAATAGCTTCTTTTTGAGTCCAAAGCCAATTCCAGATATCACTAGTGCAAGCACTGCCCAACCTATTGATATCCAGTACTCGTTCATTTCAAGAGCTATAAGAATCAAAGCAAGACCTGTTCCAGCAAAGCTATAACTATCAAGTATCCATAATTCTGCTTGATTTAATCGGTCTTTATTTTTATTATACCAATAGAATATAAAGTAAAATACAATGATTGCTGATAAGTAAGTTACTAATCTGTATGTGTGAACGTCATAATAAATATTAGTTCTAGAGAATAATCTTTCTAATTGATCAAACAATTCTCCAAATAATATGGCCAGTATTATCCATATGCTTAGAATATATCCTTGTATTCTGAATTGTAGGTTAGTTATTTGAATTCCCAGTAAAAATAGGATTAATGCAAATAATGGCCAGAACACGTTTTGCCAATATGTTTTCATTTCAAGCCCTATAATCATTACTGTCAAAAATCCTGCTGCCCAACTGTATAATTCAGAAATAATCTCTTCTTCTTTCCCAAGCTTGTCTTGATTTCTTTTTAGTTGCCAGCAAATGAAATAAAGTGAAATTATTGACACTAGGTATGCTAAAGGTCTTGTGCTGTTCATAATATTATTAAAATCAAATGGGCGCAGCCACGAGTCAACAAACAATGTTTTGAGTACTGTTACTCCTGCAAGCGCATATGCTGCAAACCTTAATTGTTTTATTTCAAGATTTATCCATAATAATGTTAGAATAATAGCTTCTAATGCCCAAACTATCGTAATCATTTCATTGTTTAATTGCAATGGTATTGTTATTGTCAGGTATAATATTCCTAAGTAAAGACTGGACATTGATAATTTTTCCAATGATATTGTTTTTGAAGCGAAATATAGTGCAAAATAAAATACTGCAAGAAAAAGAGTGAATAATGCATCATAATTAGGATAATGATCTTGTATTTGAAAGTAATAAAGAAGAAAAAAGAATGCTGAATTTATCAAATTGATTATAATTGAATAATATTCTGAATATGTATCTTCCTCAGATTTTATCAACAATGTTTGTATTGTGTAAATAAAAAAATAAGTCAGAAGGAATATTGTTGATATAAAAAAATCAGTTGGATTTCTTTGATACCAGAATAAGTAAACAATATATGTTGCTACTACTCCACCTATACCTATGTCAGCCCATTTTTTAATTATTGATATAATAATAAGTCCTATTGTTAATAACAGAGAATAAATTAAAGTTAGCAATTGAAAGTCTGCACTTAATAAAGAAGTTATATAACCAAGGAAAAACGCAGCTATTACAGTTATTCTTGAATTGTTAATTATTGACATTGTTATTGCAAAAATAACAACTATTGTTAAAAGAATAATATCTAATGTTTGTGAAATTCCAATAGCTCTTCTGTATTCCTCAAAATGATATGCAGCATATACTGAAAAATAAGTTATTGCAAATCCACCTCCAGCCAATGTTCTTGCCCATAATTCATACTTTTCTTTTTTTGCAAACAACTCTCCAATAATTATTAATACAATTCCAAAAACAACGCCAAGAATTATTCTTGTTAAATAACCTATAAGATTATTTTCAATTGCATACTTAATAAAATATCCAACTCCAATAACTAATGCAAGTATTCCTATCCAACTAAACAATTTCAAGCCAATGTTTTCTTCTAAATTTAATGCTGCTGGCTTTTTAACTGAAGTTGAAATATCCGACGGAGAAACGATCTTTTTATTAATCAGTATTTTCAAAGTTTGAGTGTTATTTTTAGATTTTATAACTGCCTCTTTTTTAGATTGAACTACCATTAAATTTTATTAGATTAAAATACTTTATAAATATTTGCTTTTAAACATTGAAAACTACTCTTGAATAAATTCACTAACTTTGGCCTGTGAATAGTGACTAGTAGTTTTCGAGTGTGATCAAGAACTACTTGATAATTAAGTAGCGGCGTGTAAACATGCTACCTACTTTAGTAGGTAGTTCTTGACAAAATCAAAAATATATTTTATTCAAAATTCTTAAAACAACAAATATAATCAGACTTAAAGCCAGCCATAAAACAACAACATAGCTTAAAGGTCTTTTCTGAACAAACATTAAAGATCCTCTGATTAATAATATAAAAAACAATAATGACAATATAATTACTATTTCTTTTGTTAATAATATAATTGCTAGAAATAATGCAAGCATGAATATCTTCTCAGCAATTAAAAAAATTCTTTTGCCTTGTAATACTTCTTCTTTTGTGTATTTTGCAATAAAAAATCCAATCAATATTCCTAAAGAAGTTAGCAATGAAAATATAATATTTTTCACAACCATTCGCTGTGTCCCCATTGAATTATCAAGTCAACTCCTAAACTTTCTACTTGCAATGGAATATCGCAAGCTCCATAACAGCTTCCAAGCCATACAACTATTGTGGCTCCTGTTTCTTTTTCTATTGTGTCAACTATTTCAGGAGTTCTTGTTCTTAATCCTTCTGGCAGTTGCAAACAAACTATTTTTGCATTTTCTTCTTTGATCTTTTTAACTGCCTTTTCTAGTTCTAAATTATATTCCATGATGACAAAAGTCTTATCAGAAAACTATTTAAATCTATGCTTAATAATTAATAATATGCTCGACATTAATTATATTAGAGAAAATCCGCAGATAATTAAGGAGAATATAAAAAAGAGAAACAAGCCAGAGTTAATCAAGCTAGTTGATGATTTCTTAAAGTTTGACAAAGAGTGGAAGGTAGAAAAACAAAATAATGATGATTTAAGGCATAGAAGAAACAAGGTTTCAGAGGAGATAAATAATGCCAAAAAACAAGGCAAGGATGCTTCTAAATTTATTAAAGAAGCAAAAGATATTCCTCAAAAGCTGGCTGAAAGTGATAAAATTATTTCAGAGCTTCAGGAGAAATTGAATTTTTGCTTGATGAGAATTCCTAACTTAATGCATGTTTCTGTTCCTATTGGCAAGAATGGAGATGATAATGTTGAGGTTAAGAAGGTTGGCAAGCCTAAAAAGTTTGATTTTGAATTATTAAATCATACAGAACTTGCTGAAAAACTAGGCGTGGCTGATTTTGATCAAGGCAGAGAAGTAAGTGGTCAAGGTTTTAATTATATTTCAGGACAACTTGCAATGCTTGATAATGCATTACAAAGATATGGTGTTGATTTTATAACAAAAAAAGGATTTAAGCTTGTTATTCCTCCAATGTTGATTAATAAAGAGACTTTATCAGGAGCTGTTGACCTTTCTGCATTTGAAGAGGTTATTTACAAGGTTGAGAATGAAAACCTTTATCTTATTGGCACTGCAGAGCACGCTCTTGTTTCAATGCTTAAAAATAAAACAATAAAAAAAGATGATTTGCCATTAAGGTTTTGTGCTGTAACTCCTTGTTTTAGAAAGGAAATAGGAGGCCACGGTGTTGATACTAAGGGATTGTTTAGAATGCATCAGTTTAACAAGGTTGAGCAGGTTGTTTACACAACTCCTGAAGATTCTTTTCACATGCTTGAGGAAATGCAGAGGATTACAGAGGAATTTTTTGAAAGTTTGGAAATTCCTTTTAGGGTTATTGAGATTTGTTCAGGTGATCTTGGTGGCAAGTTTGCAAAGCAGTATGATATTGAAGCTTGGTTTCCAAGGCAAAACACTTACAAAGAAGTGACCTCTGCTGGAAATTGCACTGATTATCAGGCAAGAAGATTGAACATTAGTTATCAAACATCTGAAGGTAAAAAGGTTGTTCATATTCTTAATAACACAATGGTTGCTACATCTAGAGCTATGGTTGCTATTTTGGAGAATTATCAAAACAAGGATGGCTCTGTTACAATTCCTAAGGTTTTGCAGAAGTATTGTGGATTTAAAAAAATAGAGAAAAAATAAATTACAATGGACATTCATTGGTTTTTTTGGTTATTGATTGGAATAGCTGTTGCAGTTAGTTCTTTTATTGTCGGAGAAAAATTAATCATATTCTTTTACATTGGACTTTTATTCATCGCTCTTGGAATCGGCAAGCTCATCTATAATTATATCACAAACAAAGATGTTAAAGAAACCAAGACCATTGCAAGAGATATTTATTACAGGCCTGAAAGCTTTCAACAATTTCATAAACAACAATTATCTGGATCAATATTCTGCAGGAATTGTGGCTCTAAAATAAAAACAACAGATAACTTTTGTTACAAATGCGGATTTAAATCAAGACATGTTTAATAGTCTACAAATCTTTATAAACAATTAATTCTAACATTAAAACAATGACTTTTTTTGATAATCTGGGGGATTGGGAAAGTATTTTTAAAAATGAAGATGCGCTTGATCTAGACTGGGTTCCTAAGCTGATGCCTTTTAGAGAGCAACAGCAATTTCACATAGCCAACTGCATCAAGCCTTTGTTGCAAGGCAGAAATGGCAGAAATCTTTTTATTTATGGAGCTCCAGGAGTTGGCAAGACCTCTGCAACAAGATGGGTTCTTAGAGATCTTGAAGAAACTAGCGAAAATATCTACATTATTTATCTTAACTGCTGGCAAAAAAATACAAGCTATAAAATCATTGTCGAGATATGCTATCAACTGGGTTACAGGTTTACCCAGAACAAGAATACAGAGGAGCTTTTTGACATTATTAAAAACATGGTGAACAAGAAAGCAGCTGTTTTTGTTTTTGATGAAATCGACAAGATAGAGGATTTTGATTTTTTGTACTCCATACTTAATGATATTTACAAGAAAAGCGTTCTTCTGGTTACCAACTATAAATCTTTCCTTGACGAGCTTGAAGAAAGAATAAAATCAAGGCTTATTCCTGAGATTGTCGAGTTTCAAGAGTATAATAATCAAGAGACAAGAGATATTCTGAAACAAAGATGTGACTTTGCGTTTCACGAAAATATCTGGGATGATGAGGCCTTTAACTTGATTGTTCAAAAATCAGCAGAGCTTAAAGATATCAGATCTGGATTATTTTTATTAAGAGAGGCGGGGCTTGCTGCAGAAGAATTAAGTTCCAGAAAGATAAAAACAGAGCATGCCGACAAGGCAATACAAAAAGTCAAAGATTTCACTATTAAGAATCCTGATGAATTAGAAGATGACACTAAACTTATTCTGGATATTGTCAAGAACAATACAGGCCAGAGAATAGGAGATTTATTCAAAGTATATAAGGAAAAAGGCGGTATTGGTATTTATAAAACATTTCAAAGAAGGATTGAAAAGCTTGAGAAAGCCAAATTTATCACCACTAACAGGATTATTGGCGGCAAAGAAGGCAATACCACTATTATAAACTATGAAAAAAAGCTAACTGAGTTCTAATATTTGCCACTGGACACTGGACATGCTCGCGTAGCGTATTTAAATGGCTTTTTTCTCAGGTAATTTAGAGGTGATATATATGAAGGAGATAATACCTAAACAATTTGAAAAGTTTTTCTTGCAGCACATGCAGAAAGTAACTATTGATTCCAATGCTCAACAATTATTAAAAGAGGTGACAGAATGAAAAATGATATATACACAAAAAAAGGAATAATATATTATTTAGATAATGACGAACTTGATGCAGAAGAGCAAGGTTTCATGTTTGGCTATCTAGAAGCCTAAATTTTTTTTATATTTTTATTTATCTGCCACTACCTTTTGAGCTCCGAAATGATGAGCTCTGAAAATAGCACTGTCACTAAATCCAAAGAATAACAGCCATCTTGGATATTGATATGTTCTGAATAATTCAAATTGTCGGTCTCCTCTTAATGTATAGACTGGCTCGTCTGTTTCTTCATCTATTTCTTCAAAGCTTGCAGGATCCCATTTTGGGCTTCCAAAAGAGCTGCCGCAATAAACAGCATATAACTTTCCAGGCTGTATATAAGAGTTATAATATGCATCATACATTAGTATTTGTCCAGATCTAGCGCCATTTTGTCCTTGAGTAAATGTTTTAAATGTGCTTTTTCCAAAATTAAATCCACTGCACCCTTCAACAAATTCAAAGAGTTTTTTGCTCGCCATATTGTTTCTGGTTGGTATAAATGTTAATCCTTTAGCTACAAGTTTTTTATTAAATGGTCCTGGATCGCTTCCCTCTAGTGAAACTGTTATTTTTGAATTATCACATAAAGCAAAGTATGCTGTTTCAGGAGATAAAATATCAGTCAAAGGTGCAAGGTCAAGATTGTTTATATCTATTGTTTTTCTGCTGCTGAATGATTCTGATTTTTCATTTAATTGATGTATTTCACAGCCTGTTTTTTCTCTTAATTCATTAACACTTGTTTTTGTCTTGACAGGAACTGAAAAAGGATTTAATCCTCTGACAAAGTTAAGGCTTGCTTTTTCAGGAATATAATTATAGCTTACCTTCATTTTATGAACATAAACATTATTTGTTTCATCACTCTCTAATATTTCTCCCCTTAAACCACTTCTTGAAGTGCCTCCTTGTCTGGAAGCTCCTGGAGGATTAACAGTTATTGTAAATGTGTATTCTCCTTCATTCAAGGGATTAGTGCATCCAAAAACACCTTGTGATGTTTTATCTTTTCCATAATCACCTAAGTTTACTACAGTTCTCATTCTAGCTCCAGATGCTATATATGCATATCTTCTGTCATTTGTTATTCCTGCAAGCCTTTTATCTGCTATTCCAGTACGAGAACCACCTACAAAAACATCTTTTCTACAAGTTGGAATTCCAATTCCATCAAACTCAACTCTAGCTCTTATTCCGCCATCTGCATCTCCTAAACCAATGTTAACAACATCAAATTCAATGTCATATACTTGAGTACCGACACCTACTTCTTTAGGAAGCTTTACATCTTTTATTACAAGATCAGGAAGTGAGAACTTTGATTTTTGAACATTTTTTTCATATGTACTAACATCTAAATCCGCTTTACTATTGTTTTGTTCAGGAGTTCCTGATAAGTCATCTCCATGATTACCAATTACACTTGTGCTAAGAATTAATAATACAGCAATAACTATAACAAGTCCTCTTTTTTCCATAGCAATATATTTCTCTCACTGGTATATAAATCTTTTTGTTGCCAAATACAGTAAAGCTTTAAATATAATTAACTATTTGAATTTATTATGGGCTTAACAAGTTTTCAAAAGTTTCATTTAAGAAAATCAATAAAAGAACTAGGAGAACACAGGGCAAGGCATACTGAACTAGTTAGTGTTTACATTCCTAAAGATTATGATATTAATAAAATAATAAATCATTTACAGCAAGAGCAAGGAACTGCAACCAATATAAAATCTGCTGGAACAAGAAATAATGTTATTGACGCTCTTGAAAAAATGGTTCAGCATCTTAGATTATTTAAGCAAACTCCGCCTAATGGCTTGTGTGTTTTTTCTGGCAATGTTGCAAAAAGAGAAGGCCAAAGCGATGTCAGGGTTTGGAGTATTGAGCCTCCAATACCATTAAAGACAAGGATTTACCGTTGTGACAAGGAATTTCAGCTGGATATTTTAAGAGAAATGATGGAGGTTAAAGAGGTTTATGGCCTTATTGTTCTTGATGCCCGAGATGCAATTATTGCGTTGCTCAAGGGTAAATCAATCATTCCATTGGTCAAGA
>Ga0209541_10017796_pt1 | contig 10358 bp, 12 predicted proteins | sample RifCSPlowO2_01_FD_184027 | JGI IMG/M metagenome (GOLD analysis project Ga0209541, IMG submission 184027) | Groundwater microbial communities from Rifle, Colorado - Rifle CSP2_plank lowO2_0.1 (SPAdes) (version 2) | ecosystem: Environmental > Aquatic > Deep subsurface > Groundwater | place...
CTAACCCCTACAAATCTCAGAAAACGATATTTTGATACCATAATGGCATAAATGAAGGAGACTATTTAAATAAACTGTGAAAGTTTAGTTATACTTCTGCCCTAATTCCTGCACTTTTGACTTTTGCTCTGCGCTTAATTGCAGTTTGTCAATATCATTAAAAATTTCATGCAAAACTTTTTTTATAGTCAAACTGGCTAGATTCTCTTCCTGCTCCCTTAGCTCATGCTGGCTTCTTGGAAGCACCCTCATCAGCCTATGCTCTGATAAGACATCTTCTTTTATTTTATCGGCAGATGAAACTGATTTATTTGCGCTGTCCTCTGGATTATGTGCTTCTTCCATTCTCATTTACTATAATTTAAAATGGTTAAACTAATGTTTTTATTAAGCTTTTGCTTCAAATGATAAGCTTTATATTCCAGAGGTTATATTAAAAAAGTCATGTGCCTTGCAATACCCGGCAGGATAGTAAAAATAAAGAGCAATGTTGCAATTGTTGACTACAAAACAGAGCAGAGAGAGGGAAGAATAGTTGAAGGCCATTGCAAAAAAGGCGACTATGTGATAGTTCAAGGCGGCCTTGTCATAGAAAAAATACCTAAAAAGCAGGCAGAAGACTGGCTTAAAGCATTCCAAAAATGAAGCCAGAAATACTTTTTCTTAAGTATGCATTTCCTTGCTCTTTTGTTTTGAAGCAAAGAGGCGAAATAAGCCAAGAAACATTGGATATGCTGGAAAATGCCGCTATTAACAGCATGCCGCTTGGCAGAGAAATTTTAGAAAAAATTTATTTTAGGGCCATTGCAAGAATGAAAGCGCTTGCAAAAGAGCTTCATAAAGATTATTTTTCTGAGGATTTAATAAGGGAGTATTTCACAAAAAGGCACAACGAGCTTTTGGATGGAATGTGTAATGGCATAAAAGACAAAGGACTTGATATAGACAAAAATGCGCCTCCTGCGCTGAAGCATTTATGCAAGGTATTTTCATCAAAGATAATCAAGAAAGGCGAGGATTATTATGTAGTACATTATGATTATGGCGGCCAAAATAAAAAGACGAGGGTTGTTTCACGCTCATTGCTACCTGATGCGGAAATAGGAGACTTTGTTGCAATTCATTATGGATATGCTGTTGAGAAAGTTTGATGAAAATACATTACAATAATTCTCCCAACTCCATATAATTATTCATCATCCCAAGCGCCTCAGCAACTGGCCTATAAGCTATATGCCCATCGTGAGTGTTCACTCCTTTGGCCAACCCTCCATCATTCTTAATTGAATCAGCAAGCCCGTTATTTGCCAATTTCAATAAATAAGGCAGTGTTGCATTTGTCAATGCTATTGTAGATGTTCGTGGATATGCCCCAGGCATGTTAGTCACGCAATAATGAGTTACTCCGTGCTTTACAAAAACAGGATCACTGTGCTTTGTTGGCCTTGAAGTTTCTATGCAGCCTCCTTGATCAATGCTGACATCAACTATAACAGAGCCTTGCTGCATTGTCTTGAGCATTTCTTCTGTCACAACATAAGGAGCTTTTGAGCCTGTAACAAGAACCGCTCCCACAACCAAGTCAGCATCCTTGATATGCTCTGCAATATTTTGAGGCGTTGAAAGCATTACATGAGCTTTTCTTCCAATAATGTCCCTTAAATGATCCATTCTCTCCTCATGCCTTCCAAATAAATAGACATTTGCGCCTATCCCATAAGCAGTTTTAGCAGCATGCCTTCCAACAACTCCATCGCCTATTATGACAACCTTGCCGTAAAAATGGCCAAGCACTTCCCCAAGCATCATTCCCTTGCCATTGTTGAACTTCGCAAGATAATAAGCGCCTATCTGAACAGCCATATTGCCTGCAACAGCGCTCATAGGCGCAAGCAAAGGCAGCCTATGGTAACTGTCTTCCACTGTTTCATATGCAATGCCTATTGTCTTGGATTTAAGCAAAGCTTCTGTCAGTGTTTTTGTCACGCCAGCAAGATGCAAGTATGTAAAAAGAATTTGGCTTTCTTTCAAAAATCTGTATTCATTCTCCAAAGGCTCTTTTACCTTTGCAACAATATCGCAATCCCATGCTTTAGATGTGTCAACAATTTGCGCGCCATTTTTAATGTACTCTTCATCCTTAAAGCCGCTTCCAAGCCCTGCGCTCTTCTCAACAAAAACCTTGTGGCCGTTTGAAACAAGCTGTTTGGCCCCGTCAGGAGTTAATGCCACTCTGTTTTCTTTGTCTTTTATTTCTTTTGGAATACCTATTCTCATTCATAATCACCTTTGTATTATTGAAAAATTCGATTTCTTAAAAAATCGAATTTTTCAAATTTTTATTTAAGAGTTCAATTGGTAATTAATAAGCTGCTCTAGCCTTTTAACACCTTCTATAAGCCTCTCTTCTGGCTGCACAAATGCAATCCTAAATTCATTAAATCCTTTTCTTGCGCTGTTTTGTAGATAAAACCCACTTGCAAATGCATAACTTATTGAACGATTATCATTAGCACGAAAAAATTTGTCTGATAAATCTGTCCTAAGCATCTCCTCAGTATCAACTTCAAGTAATGGGCATAATCTACTCATGGCTTCACATACTGCTTCAACTCTTGTTTGATAAATTCCTAAAGTCTCTTGAATATCCTCTTCTTTGATATGCTCATAACATTTAAGGGCCACTTCAACGCTTGGCCCTGCAACAGATAATCTTGCTGACAATGGCTTCATTATTTCTCGGCCAAACTTCTCAGACAGCGTTGCTATATACCCAATTCTAATTCCAGGCTGGTTAAATTTTTTTGAGAGAGAGCCTATCTCAACAAGATGCTCTTCTATTCCATCTACCTCAAACGGATTTATGTAATTACCATTAAAGGTTATGTTGTTGTAAGCGCTGTCAAACACCAACCATAGGTTATATCTACGTGTTATTTCAGCTAAATCTTGAATATCTTTTCTAGATAAGATTTTTCCATCAGGATTTGAGGGGTTTGTAACTATCATTGCTTTTATACTTGGATTTTTTTGAATAAGCTGCTCTATCGCTTCCGGACTCGGCATTTTAAATCCATCATCAAAGGTTCTAGGTATAGGCACAACCCCTACACCATTCAAGTATGCCAAAGCAAGAGTATTTGCGTATGCAGGCTCAGGAATAATGACCTTATTGCCATAACCAACTACTCCATAAAAAAAATTTATAGCCTCAGAACTTCCTTGTGTTAGCCATACATTGTCCCTCTTTATTTCATACTTTATTCCAGATTTTTTATATTCTTTAGCTATTATTTCACGCAATTCTTCTCTGCCAGGAGATGGCTCATACCCAAAATGACTTAAAGGAATAAATAGGCCTAAACGGTTCAGTTTATCTGGTTTATCTGGATTGCCTATCTGTGTCTCAATAATATCTATACCTCTTGTCTTTGCATCACTAATCACAGAATCAAATTTCCCTATTGGAGAAATCCCAATATCCTCAAGTGTTGCTGAAATCTCTGGCATTTACTCAATCCCCATGCTGTTGTTAGTCATCTTTATTGACTTATTGCCGTCCTTAAATCCCATCACTGCCCTTATTGCATCAACATTTTCAGGAACTACATCTGACTCTTGATGGACCGCCTGCAAGTAAAACAGCTTTTTTCTAGATACGCCAATGCCTTCTTCCCAAATGCAAATCTCAGGCATGTCCCCTCTTAGCCTTCCAATATCTTTGGCAAATTCCATAATTTCTGCAGTAGACCTAACTCTTTCAGAATTCCTTACAACCCTTACCCTTGTTGTATTCTTAAACAACTCTAGAACATCTTTAGTCTCAACATTTTTCTTAAGGTCTGCAATTATGCTATGAACATGCATTAAAGTGGTAGGAACGCTCATTGCAGTTGTAAAAATTTCCAGATTGTGAAGCACTGTTTGCGCGTCTGGCCCATGATGGCTTGGCAGCTCAAGAACAGGGACAATAGCGTTAATAGGCCCATGATAAATATCCCAAGGGTCAGCAGCCCTTCTCACCATTGTTGCATGCACGCTTTCTATTTCATAAGCCTTATCAACAGCGTTAAGCGTCCTGCATAAGCCTGTTGTATTGCAGCTTACAACCCTCACATAATTCTTGCCAACAGCCTCGTTGTAATTGCATTGCGCTACAAAACTGCAGTCCACGCTCTTATGTTTCTCACCGCCTTGAAATATTGCTTTTACTTTTCTCGGCTTGTAAAACTGCTCTTTGTATTTCTCAGCAACCCCTTTTGGAGTAGCATCCACCATTACATCAACCTGCTCAAGCATATCATCAAACTTGCCCTCAGGCTTTATGCCATTCTCCCTTAAATCATTGGCTTCATTTGAATCATCATCAATGCCGTCAAGCTCATAGATATTAATGCCCAATTTGTGCGCAGCATCAATTCTATAATTATAAGAATGAGCAACTATGCCAATAAGTTTCATGTCCTTCTGAAGACGTACTGCATCAGCAACTCTTTTTCCTATTGTCCCATACCCTATCAATCCAACCTTAATTACCATTTTTTCTATAATTATTCATAAATCTTTATTGCATGCTCAACATCTTGCAGATCTATAGTTATTGCTGATATTGCATTTGCAAACCTTATTGCCTCATCTAAAGGCTTTTGGTGTATATTCCTGCCAGTTGCATTTCCCCTGCAGCCACTAACATTAATCTGCTCCCATGTTTCCTGCAAGAAATCCTTCACGCCTTTTGAGCTGCCTCCTGCTGTTATTACTCCTGTCCTATTTCCAGCTGCAAGCACTGCTTCCTTAAAAGATTCTGCTGCCTTGCCTTCTTTTGGCTTAGGATAGTTCACTTTAACAAAATCAGCGCCTAAACATGCGCCTGTGCCCGCAGCTCCTGCAATTATATGCGGGTCTTTTTCATCAGAAACAGCCTTGCCTCTCGGATACATCCAAAATACAGCCAGCAATCCATTCTGATGAGCTTGAAATGCTGCCTGCGCAGCTTCTCTTATCATCTCGCTTTCAAATTCACTTCCGATATAAACAGTATATCCAATTCCAGCTATGCTCAATTTTGAGTCCTTTTTTAGCTTAACAGCCTGCTCAACATCCCATGCTGCATGGCTTAAAGGATCTTTTTGAGCTGATTTGACAAGATGCGACTTTGAGTTAAGCTTTACGAGATAAGGCACATTCTTATATGATGGCCCGTATTTTGCGATCAATCCCAACTGAGTCGCAAACACGCCAATCTCGGCCTTGCTCGCTATCCTAAACAAGTGCTCTGGATCAGCACCATCAATAGGAATATTAACCTCTTTATCTCCAACCTTTATCCTGCCGTAGAAATCATCATTAAGATGCTCAATCTTCTGGTCGCCTGCAAAAAGCATCAGCCTTCCAGTGTTATGAGTCACCCTAAGATAATTCTTTGTGTATTCCTTCTCCATCTCAGAAGGCACATCAGCTGGAACTAACACCTCTTTTTCTGTTATTCTTTTCAACATTTTTACACCCCTTATATAAAAAATTTTTAACTTTCAGTTAAAAATTTTTCTGTCAATAATCTGGAAAATGCTCAAACCTATGGTGTGCTTCTATAAACCTGACTGTTTTTGTTTTTGCGCGCATTACAATTGAATGTGTGACTGCGCCATGGCTTAAAAACCTTACTCCTTTTAGTATTGTTCCGTCTGTTACTCCTGTTGCTGCGAACATCGCTTCATCAGTGGCAACTAAATCATTCATCAGAAGCTTTTTGTCTAAATCACCCATACCCATCTTTCTTGTCCTCTCCTTTTCCGCGTCATTCCTAAATTTCAAGCGCCCTTGTATCTCTCCTCCAAGGCATTTTAAAGCGACAGCTGAGATAACCCCTTCTGGAGCGCCCCCTGTGCCAAGCAAAATATCTATGCCAGATTCTTTAAGCGCAGGCGCTAAAGCACCTGCTATATCCCCATCCCTGATTAGCCTTATCCGGCATTTGCATTTTCTTATTTTTTCTATCATCTCTTTATGCCTATCCCTATCAAGTATCATTACAGTAACTTCTTCTATATCCTTCTCAAGCCTTTTTGCTACAGCATTAAGGTTATCCTCAATAGAATCATCAAGATCAACAGCGCCAACACATTTTGGGCCGACAGCAATTTTGTCCATATAGGTATCTGGTGCGTTTAACAATCCTCCAGACGGAGCCGCAGCAAACACAGACATTGCGTTTGGATCGCCGCGTGCAGTTATAGTAGTGCCTTCCAACGGATCAACCGCAATATCAAGCTTGACCCCTTTTCCAGAGCCGACTTTCTCCCCAATATAAAGCATTGGAGCTTCATCTCTCTCGCCTTCGCCTATTACAATAGTCCCATCCATGTCTATTACGCTGAAGGCTTTCCTCATTGCTTCAACAGCAGCATGGTCAGCGGCTTTTTCATTGCCCTTTCCTACCCAAAAAGCTGAGCTGATAGCTGCCGCTTCTGTTGCTCTTACAAAATCCAAAGCTAAGTTCCTATCCATTTGAAACAAAAAATTTCAGTTTTCAACTGAAATTTTTTATAATGTTCTTATATCTGAAAATTTTTTACTCTAAGTAAAAAATTTTGCTCTTGTATTTAAAGTTTTCTGTTTATCATACTTCATCATACAAAAAACGAAAGATTTATAAATGAAAAATTTTCAATCTCAAATTGAAGATTTTTACTGACAAAAATGAAAGAACGAGTTACTATAACCCTAGATAAGGAATTAATCAGCCAGATAGACAAAAGAATTGACGGCATAGGCATAAAAAACAGGTCGCAGGAGATAGAGATATTGCTTGCAGATGCACTCGGCGCCAACATACCGGGCAAAGCAGTTCTTCTAATTGGCGGGAAAGGCACAAGGCTAAAGCCGCTCACCGACAAAATACCCAAATCTCTCCTAAAAGTGCAGGAGAAGGCCGTTACAGAGCACATCTTCGACCTCTTAAAGAAATATAGCATAAGGGATGCTATTCTATCAGTCGGCTATTTGAAAGACAGCATAAAAGAGCACTTTGGAGACGGAAGCAGTTTTGGAATTAATTTAACTTATGTTGAGGAAGATGAGCCGCTAGGTACAGCAGGCCCTTTAAGGCTGGCGAAAAAATACTTGAAGGACAGCTTCATAGTCTCAAATGGAGATGAGCTGAAGAATATTAATATACCCAGAATGTTTAGGCTGCATAAAAGAAAAAATGCATTGGCTACCATAGCATTAACAACAGTTGATGATCCGGCACAATATGGCGTTGCGCGGCTGGACGGCTCAAGAATTATAGAATTTGTTGAAAAGCCAGCTAATCCGCCTTCAAATCTTATTAATGCGGGATTCTACATTTTAGAGCCTGAAGTTATTGACATGATTCCTGATGGATTCTCTATGCTTGAGAAAGACGTTTTCCCAAAACTTGCGAAGCTTGGAAGATTGAGAGGATTTCCGTTTGCTGGCCAATGGTTTGATATTGGAACATTGGAAAGATACAAAATAGCTGAAAAAAAGTGGAGAGGTATAGTTCCTTTTGAAGAGGATGAGATGGACTGAATGAGTATTGATAAAAGATTGACAGAGAGCCAAAGATAAATAATCATTTCAATTTCCAGTTGAATATGGATGGTTATACAGCTACTGCAGACACAACAAGGGTTTATGAGCAGCCTCCTGCAATTGTGCAGCAACATGTAGGAAGTGCAAGTGTTGATTCACTTCAACTTAGAATTTTTGAAGTTCTCAGAGAAATGAGGAAAGGGGCCGAAATTTCTAGAGCACTTTCAGAAGAAATTGCGAGAAAGCAAGCATTGGACGATTCCCTTGCAGTAGAAAACGCAGTTCGTGGGATTGAAGCTGACTCCCTTGCAGGAGAAGTCCAAAGAAGCCAGGCAGAAGTTCGAAGAAATCAAGCAACATCTGATTCACTTTTGAGATTAATTGAAAAAAGACAGGCAACATACGATTCGCTGGATGGAGTAACTAAATCAGATAGTGTAAAAGCTTATTTACGCAATATGGATATGAGACGCCAAGAAACAATCGGCGATTTTGTAGAGGGATTTTATGGGGCTTTAAAATCCATAGAGGGTAACTTACGAGCGAGAGTGCGGGATGGAGTTGATTATAGGCATATACAAATAGTAACTGGAATTAAAGATACATATTTGGGTGTAACTAGATTTTCTGGTACAGATGGACAAGAAAGATACGAAGTGAGTCTTAGAACACCTTCTGGAAGTATAACAGTTTATGATTTAAATGGAGATGAAAAAATAGGTCGAGAAGATTCAGTGACTACAGACATGCCTCAGGATAAAGGAGGTAATGAGAGCGCTACTACGCAGGGTAGCGGGATTGGCAGCAAAAATTCAAAAAGATTGGGGAAGATGATAGAAAGAATAAAAAAATTATGTTGGTTTCCATTAACTAATCCTGTATCAAATTACGGCAGTAGTGATGTTATATACACATTCCCTACTATAATGTCGGACACAAATAATTAATCGAAAATAGTTGTGTCCGACTGATATAGCGGCGGATTATTTATGCTCAATTATTTACTTCCGCCACTATAAATAGATGGTATTTGTTTTTTTTTCGCAACAGTCTTTTCAACTAAACTCCGGATACGTGAGCTTAGTGCTGTTGCTAATTCTCAATTTATTTTTTAGAAGTTAAATTTTTTCTTGTTAGCGTTCACCCACTCATTTCGATTTGAGCTCAATGAGTGGCACGACTTTCAGTCGAAGCCTTTGTTGTTGTTAAAATTTTCAAAATCAAGAATCACTTTGTTATCTACTGTTTTTTACCTAATTAACAAACTTAAACAGCATTTCCTTGTCAAAGTTCCACTGGTTCTTCCAGTATCCAGAAGATGCGAGAAAATCAACATACCTGCACTTCTTGTTTATAGCATTCTTAATATTTAGTATGGTCATAAGCTTGCCAAGGTTGGGTATTTTCTGGTTGTTTGACGAGCCTGTCACAACATGGTACCACCTGCCAAACACAATGCCAACATCAATAGCCTCTATTTTTCTGTTTATCTCAACGCTAACCATTTCCAAAATGCCCTTCTTATGCGCCAAAGCAACCATCTTGCGTATGCTTTCCTTAGTAGACTTATTATTATAGATAGACTCATCATCAAATTGCTTGATGTTAAGCTCAATAAGCCTGTTAAAATCCCTCAGCCTGTTCTTATAAACCTTGTACTTGGGTATATTTCTTATGTCCCTTTTGAAATTTTTCTGCTTCTTCTTGTCAAATGAGCTAAAGTATTCCTCAAAGCTGTTTCTGTATTTTGATAGGTCTATGTAATATGTGTACTCATCCTCCAGAAAATCATGGTACCTCCCTTCTTCAGGAGATATTCCTTCCACAACGGTATTGTCAGGGCATTCCTGCAATAATCTTGACAGCAGTTCTCTGTCCTTCAAAAAAAATGAGTTCCTTTCAGGAAACCATCCTCCAAAATAATTGTATTCGTTGCTGCTTTTTACAAAATAAAGCGGAACGAGGCCAACTATTTCAGCCCCTTCCTTGCCAGCAAGAAAAAAAGGCTTATTATTGCTCCTGCTATAAAAGCACTGCCGAAAATCCCATAAATCAAACATGCTCCGGTTAGGGCTTAAGGTTTCCCATACCCTGCGGCATTCGTTAATGTTTTTGTATGTTTTTAATTCCATAAGGGGCTATAAACTTGAAATTGAGTTTGAAAAGGAAAGAAAGAACCGGCTAAACATGGCTCAGGATTATCTCTCGCGGGAAATCAATTCCCCTCTTCAAGATATTTTTCTCGTACTTAGTTGCTCCGAAAGCATCAACAAGGTATTTTATGGCTCTTTCCGCATCAAAGTTCTTGCAGGAAAATATGTCCATAAATACATAATCTTGGTCAGGGAAAGTATGTATGCTTATATGGCTTTCTGCAATCATCACAAATCCTGAAATTCCCTCTGTGCCATTCGCAAACTTGTCAAGCCATTTAACAACATAAGGCAAAGTCATCTTTGTCATTCCGATTTTCTCTGGAAGCTTATTCAGAATGTCATAAACCAAAGTTACGGACATAAGCTTTCTTTTATTACATCCAGAAGCATCAATTGTAACGTGCAATCCAAATTCGCTCATTTTGATTTCACTGTTTAAAAATCCCTCTTTTGAATTTTAAAGTTATAATTAAGCTAGTATTTAAATCTTTTCTTTTTTTTAATTTTAAGACGATATTTTTAGGAAAAAATTTTAAAAATTTACTCAAAAAATTTTTAAATTTTTTTCTTTTCAAATTCTCGACGATAAAAATCTTTTTAAAAAAATTTAAAAATTTAAAATTTTTTTAGTTTTTTTTTCTTATG
>Ga0209541_10017798_pt1 | contig 10357 bp, 8 predicted proteins | sample RifCSPlowO2_01_FD_184027 | JGI IMG/M metagenome (GOLD analysis project Ga0209541, IMG submission 184027) | Groundwater microbial communities from Rifle, Colorado - Rifle CSP2_plank lowO2_0.1 (SPAdes) (version 2) | ecosystem: Environmental > Aquatic > Deep subsurface > Groundwater | place: Rifle...
CGCGCGTTTTTCAGCCAAGCCCCTGATTCAAAGGCTTGGCAGCGCAACTGCCAAACCATAATTCTCAGAAACAGAATTTAAACATCCTCACATAACTTTACTTTACCCAGGCATACCAACCCTTCTGAATCGTGACTTTGTAGCGCAAGCCCTCTTCTGGTGCTGGCTTGGAATGTAATACTCGCCAAAGCCGTCTTTGACAGGCTCAACCCCACTGCTCAACATCTGAACACTCTTAGCCTTCCGAACTTCATACAATGCTTTTTCCATTGGTATCACCTCGACCTTATATTAATAACCATTAATGCTCAAATATTTAAACTCATCTATTAATGATTACTAATAATCATAAACATATTTTGGATTACCACAAACTTTATATATGACAATTAACGGTTATTAACGATATGGCAAAGAAACTTATATTAGATTGCGATGATGAGCTTTGGAAAGAGGTCTTGATTTTTAAGATTAACAGTAATTTATCCAACAATAACGAAGCTGTAATTGAGTTGATTAAAAGGGGCTTAAAGAAATGAATGATGAACTTCAAACGAAGCTTGTAAAGACCTTTGAAGAAATAAAAAAAGTAGATGAGGAAGGTATCGAATACTGGAGTGCAAGAGAATTAGCTCCGATTTTAGATTACGCTTCTTATGATTCGTTTCAAAGTGTGATAGAGCGAGCTAAGGGATCTGTAAAAGTCAGCGGAATTAATGCGGTTGATGCAGAAAGACAATTTGTTAAATTTGCAGCCGTGATTAAAAATGGCGGCGGAAAAGAGAGGGTAGTGCCGGATTACAAGCTCACAAGATATGCTTGCTACATCATTGCACAGAACGGCAGTCCAACTAAGCCAGCAATTGCGGCAGCCCAAATGTATTTTGCTGTTCAAACCAGAAAGCATGAAGTTATGAGTGCAGAAATTGGAGAGATACAACGCTTGGAAGCAAGAAAGAAATTAACTGAAACCGAGAAAAAGTTTAGTAAAACTCTGATGGAACATGGAGTTGATAGCTATGGGCTTAAAGAGATAAAAGCTGTTGGTGATGAAGCCTTATTTGGCGGGAACACTACTCGACAAATGAAAAATAAGTTGTCGGTTAAACTTGCAAAACCACTTGCTGACGTTCTCCCAACTGTAACAATCAAAGCAAAAGATTTAGCCGCTGAGATGACAACGGTTAATACTCTGGAGCACAATTATCAAGGAAAAGCACCTATAAGAAAAGAACACGTTACGAATAATGAGGAGATAAGAGCATTACTCCAGAAAAGAGGCATTACGCCTGAAGAGTTGCCTCCAGAAGAGGACATCAAAAAGTTAGAAAGGAAATATAATGGCAGAGTGACTCAAATTGCTGAAACTTCGGAAGAAAAAGTTGATTCTGTAGAATAACCCTACTTTTACCACCCTTCACTTACCACCAGCGGGCTTACCAATGCTCCTTCAGCAAAAAAATTATATAGTGGCTGCAAACGGTACCAATCCCATGGTTGAGCGCACACTTGTATTATTCAAGCCCGACGCCGTGCAGCGCGCAATAATGGGAAGGATACTCTCAAGGTTTGAGGACGCGGGCCTTAAGGTAGTTGGCATGAAAATGGCGTGGGTGGACAAGAAATTTGCATTGAAGCACTACACCGAAGACCTGGCAAAGAGGGCTGGCGCACATGTCAGGGAGATGATTGCAGAATTCCTGACCACAGGCCCGGTTGTTGCAATGGTCCTGGAAGGGGTAAATGCCATTGAGAACGTGCGGAAGCTTGTCGGCTCCACAGAGCCAAAATCAGCCGCTCCGGGAACCATCAGGGGGGATTTCAGCCACGTCAGCTATGCCTATGCTGACGCCAAAAAAGCAGCCGTGAAAAACCTGGTCCATGCTTCCTCAGACAAGGAGGATGCTGCTGCTGAAATCGGGCTGTGGTTCACTCCCAGAGAGCTTCACTCATACAGGACTGTCCACGACATCCACCTTCTGTGATTGACCATGAACATCGTCTTTCTGGGCCCACCCGGCGTTGGAAAAGGGACAGTTGCGGCAATCCTGTCCGCGAGGCATAGCCTGCCGCACATCTCAACAGGCAACATGCTGCGGGAGGATGTTGACAAGGGCACGCCCCTTGGCGTGGAAGCCAGGGGATTCATGGATGCAGGCAAGCTGGTGCCTGATGAGCTTGTCACTAAAATAGTCAAGGAGCGCGTCTCGCAGCCTGACTGCAAAAGCGGCTTCATCCTTGACGGCTATCCAAGGACATCTGCGCAGGCCAGGGCGCTCCAGGAGTTTGCAGCGATTGACGCCGTCCTTGACTTCAAGGCGCCATTCAAGACGATAGTTGAGCGAATCTCGGGGAGGAGGACGTGCAGGAAGTGCAAAGCCACGTTCCACGCCAAGTATTCACCTCCGAAAAAAGAGGGCGTTTGCGACAAGTGCGGCGGGGAGCTTTACCAGCGCTCCGACGAGAAGCCAGGCATAATAACAGAGCGACTTAAAGTATACGAAGAGCAGAACAAGCCACTGATTGACTACTACCGCAATGAGGCGCTCTTGTCAGAGATTGACGCTTCCTTCCACATTGACAATATTGAAAAGATAATCGGACAGTGCGAGAAGGTTATCGTGCAGCATAAATGATTGGCTTTCTGCAAGCATGAATGCGTGCATTCCGCCATTGGCGGAATTGCACCGGTCCCTGACTGGTGGTTCTTGACATACAGGGCAGCCCGCGCCCGAACCAATCAAAAACCGCTATTGTAGATACAACAGAGTGATATCTGAATCTGCGCACGGCACAACCCAACAGCAATATTTTTAAAGAAACAGGCGTTAGCAACGTCGCTACTTTACGGGGGCGATGTGGCTACTCATGGAACAAACTCAGCTAAGAAAGCTTGCAGGCCTTGACAGGCAGGTACACGAACTAACGAAGGATTTCCATAATTCAACCCCTGTTGCATCATACGCTGTCAAAGGCAGCGGCGGCAATTCCCACGGAGGCCGTTCTGTTTCCTTTGACATCAAGGACGCGCTGTTGATAGCAGCAGTCACAGAAAGCCCGGTGCTCATGATTGGGGACACTGACAGCGGCAAGACAACGCTTGCAAAGCTTGTGATGAACGCCCTCTTCGGCCAGCCGGGAAGCGGCTTCAGCAAGCTTGACATTGACACCTCATTCTCAGATGAAACGCTTGCAACCATAGACTTTGGGGCAATATCAGGGGGCAAAACTTCCGACCAGCTTTACTCGATTGCTTCCGCCCTCAAGATGCCCGGCCTTATCATTGATGAGATGAACAGAACAGACCCAAGGCTTGCTGCAAAGCTCCTGCACATCCTCCTGGAGAAGGAGGTTACCATAGCCGGCAGGCCTCACAGGATAGGCCATATGCTCCCCAACGGAAGCACCTACCAGTTCCAGATTGCAGCCATCAACTCAGGATACAAGGGCACGTTTGAGATGGACGAGGCGCTCGTGAGGCGCGCAGTAATGGAGCTGCCGATGAACATGTTCCCGCCAGGCATGGCCGACTTCAGCATGCTGCTCAGCTCGGTTTACCGCGACATACCGCTAAGGGAGACAAAAAGCCACCTTGAAGACGTGCTTTCAGTCAAGGATGCTGTTTCCGGAATCGCCCTTGACCCGGAGGTGAGCCACTTCCTGCTCTACCTCCACGCCATGGAAAGCTGCGTGAAGTCGGCAACAGGCACGAAGGGAGGGATTGAAATGCGGCAGGGCAGCTCGCTCAAGCCGTTCTGCATCAACAATGGCAGCGGGGTAGCGTGCCACTTCCTCAATGAATATCAAAACGAGATGTGCCCAAACGTCAGGGGCTTGAGCGCAGGCGTAGCAAAGAACCTAATCCTGCTGTCACAGGGATTCGCAGCCCTCAGGGGAACAAAGATGGCTGCTGGAGAAACCAATGAAGAGGACTATTCGGCAATTGCCGGCAACCTCAAGGTTGAAGTTCAGGACATGGTTGCGGCAGTGCCGTTTGTAGGATACTCAAAGATGGGCATGAGCGCCGAGTGGGTGATAAAGCAGTTCAGGACAAGCAGGTGGCATGCAGTCAAGGGCGTTGTTGAATCTGCTTACCAAAAGTTCTCCACGTTCTACCTGCAGAATTTTGACGCGCTGTCAAAGGCTGGAACCCCCGGCCTTTCAAAAGAAGAAGCCATGCGGGTGATGAGGGACGCCTGGCAGCAGGACCACTTCATGTATTTCTCGCTGGTTCCCTATTTTGCAAAAATTTTCCCGGAAATCCTTTCAATACAGCGCAACGCGCAAAGCCCCAGCGGCAGCCAGTGAAACTACCATGTTAAGCCCTTCTGACATTGGAGCCATAGCGCGAAGGTTTCCATTGGGAGTCTCGTTTGAATGGAAGCCTCTCTCCATTGAGCAGATAGTAGATATGCCGCTTGTGCAACTGAAGGAAAGAGGGATAAACGCCACAGGCGCCTTTTTCGCCTTTGAGTCGGCTCAACACGGCAGGGAATTCCATTTCAGGATAGGAACGGCAGGCCGCAACATCTCCTTGTTTGAGATTGGCGGCGAAACCCCGGATTGGCAGGGCATGCTCCATGCCGTTGATGGCGAGGTGCAGGTTTACTTCAGCGACTTATTCGCTTCGGAACGAGAGTTTCCAAAATCAGGCATCTACTTCAGGAAAGGCAGGGCATACCTTGAGCATTTCCGGAATCCCTCAGGAGACGGGGAGAAGATTGCCAGGGCCCATTTTTACAGGGTTTCAAATTACGGGGAGATGACGCCTTTGCCGCTCAGCGCCCTCCTCCCATTTACAAAAGATGAACAATGGCTTATTGACCATGCGGCAGAGGTTGGAGTGAAGGAGAGGTACTTCCAGGGGAACAACCGTGCAAACCCATCATATTGGAGCGAACTGAGACTACAACCAGGCAGGTTTTCCTACAGCCTTTTGCCTGCCTCAGGGGTTGCGCTTGACATCGCCTCAAGCAGCCGCCCAAAAGATGTCCTGGAAGCGGCCAGGGACTGTATCCCTGTTGAACTGGTTTATGTGACCGAACTGAGGCCTGCCTGAAATGCAACAAGCCGACCCGCTCAGGGCAATGTGCGAGGAGATACTCAAGGAGAAAGGCTGGGACTGGCAATACCTCCTGGACTACAAGAGGGTGCCAAACTCGCCGCATGCCCTCCTTGCAGCCATCACGCTTGACTCATTGTGGAAGATTATCATGAGGCCCTCTGCCGACCTTGAAGAGCGCCTCGGCAGTGTTGCCAAAAGCTCAAAGCTTTCCGGCGTTATCACCCAACCTGAACGCTCACTGATATATTTCGCAAGCTCCCACGAGCACGGCCACTGGTTCATCTGCCCATTCAACGAGCAGGGCTACGCCGCCATCCTGAACGGGGCAAGGGAAGTGCTGGCCAAAAAGCTCACGACAGAGACGGCAATTGAAACGACAGCGCAACGCGCAGCCAACATCGTCGGGGACTTGATAACAAACGCCGCAACCAGCTATACAGACCAGAGGGCTTCCGAATTCGTTGAGGGGTTCACGCTTTTTTACCTCATGAACGCGCAGGACACAAGCAGAGGAAGGCACCTGCTGCCCTCAAAATTCCCGGATGACTTCGCTGTTTTTGTCAATTCAAACCTCACAATGATGCAGGCGCAGCCGAATTTCTATTCGCGGCTGAGGAAAACATTCAGGTCGTTCTCATCGCCTGTAATTGACCGGGACACAAAGGATGTTGCCAGCATACTCCTCGGAGATGAGCTTGGAAAAAAGGCCGCTGCATTTTCGTTAACCTCTGAGGAAAAGCGCCAGGCGTTCTACATGCTGAGGGAAAGCAGCAGGTGGTATGAGGTCTCAGGCCGCCTCACAGAGATATTCTACCGCTACCTGAAGGACAACAACTCCCGACTCGGCCAGCATGATATGAGCAGACTGTTTGATAAGCTCAGAAAGGAGGCAGAGAGATTGAAGGAAGAGCATCCTGAATACGCCCAGCCGCAAAACCAGCCTTCAAATCCCCAATCCGGCTCTGGCACGCCTTATGATCTCTCTGACGACTTTGAAAACCCCGAAGGGAAGCGGCAGGGCGAAGGCGCTGGGGAAACAAAAGAAGCCAAAAGCGGCTCAAACAGGGAGAGCAACACAAACCTGCCCGTACCTCAAAAGGGCGCCGGAGGAAAAAAGGATGAAAAACGCGTGAACGCCGGAAGGAAGATGCTGGGTGGCTCGGGCGAGGAAAAAGAAAAGGAAGAAACACCTGCCGGCGAAATCATGAGCTCAGACACCACCCCGACAGGCAAGCCCGCATCATTCAGTTACCCGCCAACAGTCATAGAGCGGCTTCGCCAGATGCTGGGTGAAGGCGCAAGCATTTTTGATGAACTTTTACACCCTGAACTGGTGAAAAACTTTGAAGAGCTGGACAGGATGTACAGGGAGAGGGCAGCCCCGCTCATAATTGACCTGAATGACCCAAGATTTAAAACGCCGGAGCACAACTTCGCTTACCTTTCAAAAGGGCACGCTTCCGGCATTACCGGGATTGACTGGGCTAGAACGAGGATGCTCAATACCCCAAAAGGCAGGAAGGTGCAACTGTTTGAGAAGCAGGTGCCCCTGAAGCTTGACATTCCATCCTCATTTTCCAGCCACGGGCTTCCTGACCTTGCGTGGATTATTGACAGCAGCAGCAGCATGAACTGGTACCCCGCCGCAGGAACCGGACCGTATGACACGCTGCTGAGAATCATGTACTCAATCCACCTCTCGCTGGAGCGCGCCGGGAGAGGCGCGCACATGAACTATGCCGTGCTGAACTATTCTGGGAAGACGTCGTTTTCCGGCTGGCAGCCCTACCAGCGCCTTGACGACATACACCGGGCAGCGTTTGCATACCAGGCCCTCGGCACCCACCTTAACCACGATGGAATAAGGAAGCTGGGCGAAACGACAAACGACGCGTTCATGGCGTTCATGATAACTGACGGAGGGTTCAACTTCCTTACAAACGAGGATGCAATAGTCAAGGAGATTTCAGCCCTTTGCGACAAAGGCAACTACTTCGCCCTCTTCCAGATAAGAGAACATTCCAATTTTTCAATAAAAATAAAGGCAATGGGCTTCCCGGTTTACGTCGTGAACGGGCCAAGCGACCTTTACAATCTGACAGTGTCATTCGCCAGGGAGATGTGGGGTGGAAAACTATGATTCCCCACCTGACGAAGCATTACACGATGCCGCTTGCCGACTGGATTTCAATCGCCCTGAACCGGGAACGCCTTGAGGCGGCTGCCGCGGCAATACGCAAGGGGGCGCCGCTTGACCAGCAACTTTTAGGCGCCACTGAAGGCAACCGCAGGTACCTCCTCAAAATCCTCGACGAGGAGGTAACCAGGCAATTCAAGGACCAATACCAGCCGCTGGTGCAGATCATCAGCAACAGCATAGACGCGAGGCCGACAGATGTGAACGAAAAATACGCTGTTGAAACGCGCCTTCGCTTTGGCGGCCATTTCACAACCAGTGATGAGGGCAGGTCAATGTCACTGGAGGAAATACTCACCCTGCTGATAATCCCGTTCAACTCAAACAAGGACCCGGGAAAGGACATAGGAAGGTTTGGCGTTGGCTTCCTCTCAACCCTCAACTACTGCCTGCAAAACCCCGGAGAGAGCGAGGTGCGGGTTGCCGCGCACACCGGCTCAGAGTCATACATGGCTGTTTTTTCAAGCGGGAGCAGCGAAGTGGCAGGCCTGAACCTCTCCATAACACCACACAAGGCCAGAAGGAACAGGCACGGCACGACGGTTGAAATAAGCAGTTGCATCAGGCATCGGAACGTGGCTGAGCGCTACATAGCCGGGCACTTTGCCGAGTTCTCCCCAAGAAGGGCCATAATCCGGGTTAACAAGAGGCAGATAAACAAGGAATTTAAAGGCACAGCATACTACCAGCCGCAAAGGTTTATCCTGCGGGGAACTGAAGTGAGCCAAAGCGTTGGCGTTGTCATACACCACACCCGCGATTTCGACGGGAGGATATACTCCTACGGCCAGATGCTGCTGACCTCCCAGGGAGTAAAGATAATCACAAAAGAGATATCCAGCGCCAACATCAAGGTTGACCTTCCGCCAGCCGTGCTGCTCGTTGAGGGAAGGGACGAGTTCAAGCAGGATGCAAACTACCGCGCTGCCATAGAGACAGTTTTTGGCATCCTTGCAGGACACATAACCCGGCAGCGCTCCGACACCAACACACTTGCCGCCCTGCGCGACATGGTGCCCTCAATTGCAACAGCGCTCGGCATAACAAAGCCAGAGTACATCCCGCACTTCAACGATGTCTTTGCAGCGCTGTTTAGCGGGCAGAAATATATCGCCCCAGCCGGGTATTACAACCGGCTCAGACAATTCTTCGGGCCTGAGGCTGCCTCTGCAATTTACCCGGCTTCCCTTCTCGGCCATGCATTCTGGCAGCTTAAATTTGAACACATCGGCACATTCATACGCGAACACGCACAGGAAAAGCACACGACAAACTTCAGAAGCCTGTCCAACAGCTCATACACACGGAGCATATATTATAACAGCGAACCCGCTCAAACCAATCCTGTCCTTGCAGGATTGATATCAAACAAAACATTTGAGTTTGCATTGAAACATGTCCCGGACAAGCTACAGGGCATTTCAGGCGGTGTGGAATGCCTGCTCGTAGATGCAGGCACCAGCGGGGCTTCACCATTCATGGCCTTGCCTGGGAAGCTATACATAAACCTTGCCCACCCCTGCTTTAAATCAGACGGCCTTATTAACAGGTATACTGCCTGCCAGCGGTTGGCAGAGGCGATTACAGACAACGAGGAGAAGGCCGAGCAACAATTGTGGGGGAGAAGGTAATGGCCTCCGCAGTCCATCCAGGGCAGGAGGTTGCGCTGGCAGACCTGCTGATGCTCCAGATGACCGGTCGGCTTGATGAATTCCTCGGCCAGCTGAACAATGGAACTGACACGTCGCGCTTTTTAGAGGCTGCCTGGGGAACGGTAACAACCCCGAAGCTCTTTGAGGAAATCGTGAACAGGTCTGTTGAAGCGCAATTTGGCGAGAAGCACGTGGCCCTCAGGGAGCTTGTACAAAACGCACTTGACGCTTACGTCTCCAAGGACAACAGGCTTGTTGACATCACCACCTCAACCGGAGACAGGGGATTTCAGGTTTCAGTCACCGACAATGGCGTTGGGATGTCAGACCGTGAAGTGCTTCGCGACCTGCTCATACCATACAACTCAGGCAAGGAGCTTGACCCTGAAAAGATTGGCGAGCACGGCATTGGTTGGTTCTCGGTGCTGGACCTTGCCGACAGGGTCAATGTTTACAGCAGGAAGGCAAGCCACGCTCCCGTGCACGCGCAGGTGCAGAGAAAAGGCGGCAGATGGGTTACAGATGTGGACCATACCTCAATGGACGGACTCGCAAGCAAGACAGGAACAAAGGTTGTGCTAGACCTCCCGCCCACGTCAACCGTTAATGACATTGCTGATTTCCTGAACCTGTACATTGGTTATGTTGACAGAAGCACGGCAGACATCCGCTTCAACGGCCTGAAGATAAACACGCTGATGGACGGCTACACGCTTGGCGGGACTGCAAGGATTGTCAGCAGGGACCTTGAAGGGAAGCTAAGCGTTTTCCTGTCAACAAGGCATTTGACAGCCCACGCCTACTCAAATGACGGGTACAGGCTGCGCGACGTCAACATTGAAAGGATGCTGTACACACAAAACGGGCTGTTCGTGAAGTTTAACCTCGAACCGTTCAATGCCGAAAGCATACATTTCTCGTTTTTCAGGCAGCTGGCAATGAATGGGATTGACTTCTGGGTTGACCTGCCGCCAAACATCCGGCTCACCAAGGGAAGGAATAATGTCATTGCTGATGATGAGCCGGCGCTCATGAAGGCCATTTACACTGCGTTTGAAGACACGATTATTGAATCTGTGCTGTCAAATGACGCGATTATGGACAAGTGCCGCTACCCAATTGAGGCTGTCCTTGCACAGTTGTTTGAGAAGCGCTACAGCAAGCTTCTTGAGCAATTTGAAAGGAGGACATACTCGCGCACAAGGCGCTTTTATTCAAAGGCAGCTTATGTCGGTATGGAAATGGCACGCATGGCTTCAGGGCTGGCCCACGCCGCAGCCACAGGAATCACCTTCCTGCCCATTGCAGCGCGACACCTCTCCGGAGTCCCCCATTATGTGGGCAATGCAGTCAGAGGAGCGGGAACTGGAATGGCCGCCATACCTGAAGTTCTTTCCGAGTCCATACCAGGTATCCTGCGGGGCCTTGGCTCTGCCGGCCAAG
>Ga0209541_10017799_pt1 | contig 10357 bp, 13 predicted proteins | sample RifCSPlowO2_01_FD_184027 | JGI IMG/M metagenome (GOLD analysis project Ga0209541, IMG submission 184027) | Groundwater microbial communities from Rifle, Colorado - Rifle CSP2_plank lowO2_0.1 (SPAdes) (version 2) | ecosystem: Environmental > Aquatic > Deep subsurface > Groundwater | place...
AAAATGAAGCAAAACGGAAGCTGTTCTCTGTCATCCTTCCCAAACTTTCTGCTACCATTCCTCCGTCCCTGACTCAGTGAGATTCATGCTCATTCTTGGATGAGAAAAGACTAATGCTTCCCGCATGATTGATTCCCACTGCCACCTTGCCGACCGGAAATTCACCCGCGATCTCGATGCGGTGCTCCGGCGGGCGGCGGAGCGGGGAGTCACGGCGATGGTGACAATCGCGGATGACATCGCGGAGGCGAAGAAGTGCGTGGAGCTCGCGGAGAAATACGATCAACTATTTTGTACGGTTGGAGTTCACCCCCATTGCGCGAAGGCGTGGCGTCCCGCACGCTGCAAGCGTGCGCTGGACGGGCGAGACAGACAGGATTCGCTCCGCGAGTTGCGGACGTTCTCCGGTTCTTCGGATAAAGTGAAGGCGATTGGAGAAATCGGTCTGGACTACCACTACGATCACTCCCCGCGCGATGTGCAGCAGGAGGTGTTCAAAATCCAACTGGAGCTTGCGAAGGAATTGCATCTTCCGGCCGTGGTGCATTGCCGGGAAGCCCCAAACCAGTCGATGCAATGTACTGCACATACGCGCGATGCTGTCGCATCGCGTTGCGTCTCCGGTTCGGGGCGAGCCATCGATGATATTTGCCACATTCTCGAAGAAGTCGGTTACTTCCGTCTCGTCATCCACTGCTGCACGGAGCGGTGGGAGGATGTGCGGGATCTCGTTTCAAAGAGGGGGGTGTTGCTCGGGTTCACCGGCATCGCGACCTACCCGCACGCGGGGCATATCCGCGAAACGATTCGCAACTGCCCCATGGGCCAATTGCTGGTCGAGACGGACGCGCCGTATCTCGCTCCGCAACTTCTGCGGGGACAGCGCTGCGAACCGGCGCACGTTGCCGAAGTCGTGAAGCTCGTGGCGGAGGTGAAAGGCATGAGTCTCGAGGAAGTGGATCGACGGACAACCGCGAATGCCGTTGCCTTTTTCGCATTACCTTTTTGATGGTGCGCTTGGCGGGATTCGAACCCACGACCTTCAGCTCCGGAGGCTGACGCTCTATCCAGCTGAGCTACAAGCGCACGGTCCCAATCTTACGCAGGTGGGCGGAAGAACTCCACACGCGTTCTTGCGTCCGGTTCCGGGCGTCATATCCTCCGCAGATTGCCGTTCAGGAACTCGAACGAGTTCACGGCGCGGTCGTAGGCCGCCCGCAGGCGGTCGCCCGCGCCCGCGGGCACGAGGATCAGGTCGATCTGCTTCCCGCCGCTGATCGCGGTCACGATCTCATTGCCCCCCAGCTTGTACCGCGCGGCGTCGCGACCGCCGAGTGTCATCGAGCCGATGTCGGATCCGCCACGCCCGCGTGCGAGCCCTGCGGAAGTCGCCGTATCGGGCGCGGGCCGGACGACGATCTGAATTTCTTCCTCCGGCGCCGGGATGCGCTTGAGTGCGCCCGTGGCTTCGTTCCGGAGGAACGGCGCGAAGCCGGGGCTGAGGAGAGCTGTGTCGTCAATGAACGGCCGGCCCTGCCACCGCAGGGGCAAGATGAAGCGGAAGAGGTGCGCCGTGCTGTAGTAGTACCGCTCCGTCCCGTCCATCCACGCGGCGTACTCCGGCGTCGCAACGACGCTGTTTTCGCGGGCCGCGGCGCGGCGAGAGCGTGTCGTGGACGCGGCGGGGTCCGTGAGTCCGGCGAGGAGGTTCCCGCCTGTCGCGGTCGCGAGGACGCTCGCAATGGCGAGGAGGAGGACGCTTACGCCCCGGATGGTGTGGGTGTGGTTGGAAGGCATGTTTTGTTACTATTATAGCAATTATTGTTACTTGTGTCCATAAGCGTTTGCGTCATTGACAGAAACATAATTTAGTTATAAACTATATCAAGGTGTTCTTTCAGAGCATCGTCAAGGTTTTTGGATCAGAGACAAGCATTCTGCGCCCTTTTAGAGGGCATAGGCTGCTTGTCTCATTCCGAGGCATGCCCGAAGCCAGCGGTACAACTGGTTCCTCATAGCTCTCGAAAGGAGTGTCAGTCATGGGTATCTCCCTCAAGCGGCTCGAGCAGAAGAAGCTCCAGCTCGGCATCAACAAGCTGTCCGATGCCGGTCTGGACGTCGAACGGTGGCTCGCCATGTGCGACGCGGACGCGGCAGCAATGCAGCGGCTCGTGGACGCGTGGCCGATCCTCCGTCCCTCGTTCTGCTACGACGCCGCCACGATCCTCGGTCTCGGCAAGGCCAGCGACGAAGCGTTGCCCGATCCCGCCCCCGGCGAGGTCGTGGTCCGCGTCGGTGCGTGGTCCCTGCAGGATCTGCGCACCTGCGAGACCGTCGTGCGTGGTAACCTCATGTGGGATCAGGGCTGGTACAAGGAGTACCCGTTCTCCCGCGAGAAGTTGACCCCTGGCGTCTACCGCGTGCGTCTGCCGATCCCCGACAGCAACCGGAAGAACTACAACGAGCAGCGCAAGCTCCTGTTGTCCGGTGAAGAAGTCACGCCGGTCGCGCTCGCGACCGTCGCGCTCCTCTGCCATCTGAAGCAGTCGGGGAAGGATCTCCTCGACAACGACTGGACCCGCTGCGCGGAAGCGCTCCCCGACGAGGACCGCGTCGTGCTCACGGTGCGCAGGGGTCGCGTGCGCGTGGACTACTACTGGGGCGGCGGCCGCGACGACGACCTGTGGCTGTCCTCGGCCTGCCGGAAGTCCGACACCTTGAGGGCTTGAGCCTTCTTGACGCCTTGAACCTCCGCGACATTTTTTCGCGGGGGTTCTTTTTGGTATGCTTCGTCTGTGCTTCGCTCTTGTAGCTGGGAAATGCAAGATTTACCAGTGGATCAATTCTGCTCTCGTCGATCCTGCCTACCGATGCAAGGTACTGCCACTGATTCTCCATAGGCTTGCCATCTTCATCGATGAAGCAAGAATTTCCTTTGAGGAAATGTGCACCGCTCAGAGGAAGTGCTATGAGGTTCCCAAGTCCTTTCCCAGCGTGCTCATCTTGGCTCGGGAATAAACGGTCGAAGGTCGATTGTCTCGTAATGCCGCTTTCCGTGAGCAGATACTTCCCCCACTGACGCGCCTTCCATGCTGGTATTGGCTGTGAAAAAAAAAGAACCAGATGTGGTCGCCATTGCCGGACTTCGAACGTTCAAGGGAGCAAGGAAACTGATGGGAGGTAGCGGTATGCATCAAGGTAATCGCCTCTTCGCGCCATTTGTCTCCGTCGAAATCGACAGCGAGAAACCATGTCGTATTGTCCCTCAAGAGCGGATAGATGCCGATGAGGGCATCTCCTTTAAGGTGCGAAAGCAAGATCTCGTCCATGAGCGGCGCATAGTCGCCGGTGTGGAATTTTGCGGGTGCGTACCCGAATTTCCCCGTGCGCGGACTGTGCCAGTACCGCGCAAATACGTCATTGCGACCACGGAACAAAGACTGGAAAAGCCGAAGCTGAGTGGGGCTACAGGACAACATTCTGCGGTAAAATATACGGCAGGTGGCCATTTACTGCGAACTTTGCGCTCAAATGACCAATGCTGAACGGTTTGTGCCGACTTGCGCGAGAAAGCGCAGAAAGATAGCCAAAAACTATACAAAACATACCCTTGCTATCATATTTCACATATGATACACTTTAGCTATATTTATGAAAAGCAGCGCAAACCTCCTCGAAGGCATGAAGCTTATGCCCTATCTCAGCAAAGACAGCGTGCAGCAGTTGGGTACGCAGCTCGATTTGAATGAGGGCACCATCAATAGCTACATCAGTCGCTACTTCAAGCGCAGGCAGCTCCATAAGCTGAAGAGAGGATTCTATGTATCCGCAGACTTTCTCGAAAGACACGGATTGGAGACATCGTATGTATTCTATTTGGCAAACGTTCTGCGCACACCATCGTATGTGAGCTCTTGGACTGCCCTCCAGTACTACGATCTCACGACGGAGGCGATTCTGACTATCACATCTGTCACTCCCAAGATCACCCGCACCTATCAGACGAAGGCAGGGACGTTCATCTATCAGTCCATCAACAAAGAGTTGTTTACGGATTTTTCCCTCGTCAAGGGTACGTTTGAGTTCTTCATTGCCTCTCCCTCGAAAGCGCTCTTCGACCTCCTCTATTTTCGCACCCATCAGTTCCGTGGCACCTCACGCGACAACGTGATGGGATTGATTGAGGAATTGCGCATCGATTTCGATGAAATGGATAATTCGGAACAGAAGAAATTTCATGCCATGCTTACCCCCTACATCCATGAGTGAACAGCTGCTCTCCATTCTCAAGGCCAGACTGGAAGAATTCACCGGTCAGGGGGATCCCGAAGTGCGCCGCAATGCGCTGAAAGAGGTCTTGCAGCTCTACATTCTCAATTTCCTCTACCATCATCCCGACTACAGCAAGTGGGTCATGTACGGCGGATCAGCTCTCCGCATTATCCATGGCCTCGACCGCATGTCGGTGGATCTGGACTTTGAAGTGCCAAGTCCCATCACGGAGAAGTTTCTTACATCGCTGAAAGAAGACATTGAGCATCACTTCAGGGACACATACAACACGGACGCTGACTTTCTGGAGATCAAAATCACGGGCACGAGAGGACTGACGCTCAAGTTCAAGGTCGCATCACTGGATCTCGGACATGCATCAAAGCAGGTCCATGTGAAGATCGATCTCAATCACTTCACGGCTCCGAAGACCGTCACAGAACGCAGACCCATTACGCAGGGACAGCTCTCGTTCGTGATTTTGACCTATAACATGTCCGCTCTCATGGCGAGCAAGATTGCCGCGATCTTCCTGCGAGGAACGCGCGGAGTTGGCGAAGCGATCTATGAGGAAAAGGGACGGGATATCTATGATCTGCTCTGGTACATGGAACGGAAGGCCACGCCGGACTTCGGGTACCTCGCGGCCAAGGGGATCGACGTGCGGGATCCCCGAACACTGTTTGACAGGCTCACATTGAAAATGAATGACGTCAGCGAAGACAATCTGAAACAGGATTTGTTCCCGCTCTTCATGAATCGCTCTTTCATCGAGAACTGGATCGGGAGCTGGAGGGAAAGTTATCTACAGCTCGTCGAACAGTACAAGATCCGCACCGTCACGGAGCTGGAGCGCATCACAATTGGCAAAGACTTCTACAATGACAATTACTCCTTCACATTCTGGTACAAGACGGAAGATGAAGGCTCTGTGCGCATTACGTGCATCATAAGTGAGTACTGGATCATCTTTGCGGAGGGGAATTTGCGGATTGATATCGATACGAAGCTCGATGGTAAAATCCAGCTTTCTACGAGTAACTGGCCACCGAATTCTGAGACACCCGAGAGACTCAAGAAATACTCCACTCTCTTCTACCGGAAGATCGAAGGGTACCTCAAAAAGACTAACAGGGTCATGCTGGGGGGAGAGATTGTCACGAAGCTGATTCGTATGTCGGCGGACAACTTCAATCCTCGGGAGCAGATCATCCTGAATCCATCGGCATTGCTGTCTTCTGAACTGGAAGATCTGTTGAAATGAAGCGATAATCACGCTCTATGTCCCGCGTTGCATGGCTCACGGATCTGCATCTCAACTTCCTCAGCGATAAGCAAGCTGAGGCGATCTACTTTGGGGAGCAGTGTCATGGAAGAAGACAGATGGTCTTCCTGAAGATCGGAATCGATTCACAGACTCATACGACCGCCTGATGCGAATTTGGAAGACAAGGTAGAACTTGGCGCGAGGAGTTCATCGATACGCTGGATTTCGTCGAGCGAGCTAGGGAGAAGTTCGTCGAAGGAGATCCCACTATGCGGATCACCATGCTCGTGAAAGTGAAAGATTGGTTAGAACTGAACGGAAGAAAGCTTGATTTCCGCTTGCAGGAGCCATTTCTCACACTCTCCAATGGGAAGAAGCGCATGGAGGAGAAATTGGGCTCATTAGAACCGATCAATTGTGGCTTACAGAAGGTAAAAGCAGAGGTTTTGGAGAAGGTCATTCCTATATGGAGCGGGATACGGGAATTGAACCCGCCTCTCAGGCTTGGGAAGCCTGCGTACTACCGATGTACTAATCCCGCACAACGATGGGTAAGAACGAGATGGAGCGGATGGCGGGACTCGAACCCGTGACCTTCGCCTTGGCAAGGCGACGCTCTAGCCAACTGAGCTACATCCGCGCGTGCGCACGCGATCCTACGGAGATTGGGCGGGGGGCGCAAGCCTCGCGTCCGGCAGGGGAATATGGTATAATGATCCGATGCCCCTCCGTCTGTCTCCACGATGGGTTCTCGCCGCGCTCTCCGCGGTGGCCGTCGCTCTCCCCGGGGAGGCGCTGGCCGATCCCGTGGTGCATCGCGGCATCGGCGATCCGGCGCAGGGGATCCCTCTCCTGCAGCCGTGGTCCGGCGGCGGCCCGACGACGACGCCGATCCTCCCCGGCGTGCAGACGTTCTTCGCGTACTTCAACTCGGCGATCCCGTGGATGTTCGAAGTCGCCATCGGGTTCTGCGCGATCTGGATCCTCATCGGCGGCATCCAGATCATGGTCTCGGGCGGCGGCGGCCAGAAGTCGTCTGGGCAGTCGCACATCACGTGGGCGCTCGTCGGGACGCTGATCCTCGTCTTCGCCGGCGCCATCCTGAAACTGCTCAACAATATGTTCTACGTATGATCGCCTTCGCGTCTCTCCTCCGGCTTCTCCTCCCGATCCCGTCCGCGCTCGCGGTCGCCGATCCCTGTGCGGGCCTCGCTGTCCTCGGGTGCGGTGCATCTCCGGATTTCCAGAATTTCGTCATCGTGCAGGTTCCGAAAGTACTCCTCCCCATCGGCGGCGCTGCCGCGGTTTTCTTCATCGTGTGGGGCGGAGCGCAGATGCTCCTCAACCTCGGCGACGAGGGCACGATGTCGAAAGGGCGCGTCTGCATCCTGAATGGCATCCTCGGCCTGATCCTCGTCCTCACGGCACAGTCCATCGTCTCCTTCGTCGGGTATCAGGCCACGGCATTCACGATCTCCGACAACGTCTTTGTTGACTACTTCCTGATCGGCGTGCGCATTATCCGAATCCTCATGAACGGCGCCTTCGCGGCAATCATGGTGTACGCCGGTTTCCGCATGGTGATCGCCCACGGGCAAAGCGACCAGTTCGGCAAGGCGAAGACGGCGCTCATCGGCGCGATCGCTGGCGCAATCGTCATCAATGTCGCGTACAGCGTCGCGGACGCGGTCATCGGCCTCGGACTGTGATTTCCCCATCTTCCATGCACTCCCTCTTTCCTTTCCTCGCCGGCGTCCTCGTCCTTTCTGCGCATGCAGCCACCGTTTTCGACCAGTACTGCGAAGCGATCGGTCTCTGCGCGGATTTCCTGAACGGCGGGGCGCAGGCGACGCTCGCCGTCGTCGCACTGCGGGTCGGCAACTTCGTCCTCGCGCTCGTCGGCGCCTGCGCGGTGCTCGCCGTCGTCTACGGCGGGATCAAGCTCTCCGCCTCGGGCGGGAACGACCAGGCGCGGGAGGACGCGAAGAAGATCGTCTTCTATGCGCTCATCGGCCTCCTGCTCGCGTCGGGGGCGGAGTTCGCCGTCTGTCTCGTCTGGGAACTTGTGACTGCGACGACGGGTGCTCTCATCGCGAACCCGTTGCTGTTCTGTCCGTAGCGGGGAAAGATGCTATCCTGAGCGCGTGTCCCGCCAGTACCTCACCACCGCCATTGATTACGCCAACGCGGCGCCGCACATGGGACACGTGATGGAGAAGGTGCTCGCGGATGTCTGCGCGCGGTGGATGCGGCTCCGGGGGGACGAGGTGCTCTTCCAGATCGGCATGGACGAGCATGGCGTGAAAGTCCAGCGGACGGCGGCGGAACAGAGTCTCGCGCCCCGGGCTCTCGTCGACCGGATGGCGCCGCTGTACCGGGATCTCTTCGCGCGCCTGCACGTTTCCCATGACCGTTTCATCCGGACCTCGGATCGCGCCGCGCACTGGCCAACCGTTGCGGCGCTGTGGGGAAAGCTCGCCGACGCGGGGATGCTCGAGAAGCGCTCGTACCGCGGTCTCTATTGCAGCGGGTGCGAGCAGTTCCTGACGGCCCGGGATCTCGAGGACGGGATGTGCCCGCACCACCAGCGCGCGCCCGAGGAAGTGACGGAAGAGAACTGGTTCTTCCTCCTCTCGAAGAAGCAGGGGGCGCTCCGGAAACTGCTGGCGGCGAAGAAAGGCGGCTACCGGATCATTCCCGCGTCCCGCGCGCGCGAGACGCTCGCGCTCCTCGATGAGGGTCTCACGGACGTGTCTTTTTCGCGGCCGGTGAGCAGTCTCTCGTGGGGAGTGCCGGTGCCGGGGGATACAGGCCAGACGATGTACGTCTGGTGCGACGCGCTCACGAATTACCTCTCCGGCCTCGGGTTCTTCACGGACCGCGAGGAGCGCGCGTTCTGGGATGACGCGGAGGTGACGCACGTGATCGGCAAGGACATCACCCGCTTCCACGCGCTCATCTGGCCGGCGATGCTCTCCGCCGCCGGCGTGCGCGCTCCGGACCGCCTGCTCGTGCACGGGTTCCTCACATGCGACGGGCGGAAGATGAGCAAGACGATCGGGAACGTCGTGGTGCCGGGCGAGGTGCTCGACCGTTTCGGCGGCGATCCCGATCCGCTCCGTCTGTACCTGAGCGGGATCCCGGTCGGCAGTGACGGGGATTTCTCGTGGGAGCGCATCGGGGATCTGTACGACGGGGTCCTCCGGAACAAGATCGGCAACCTGCTGAACCGGGTGCTCGCGATGCTCGCGAAGGAAGGCGGCGTCATCGTCCCGCTCGCCGGGAAGGGGGACGTGCCGTGGGAGGACTACCGGAAGGCCATGGACGCGTTTGAATATTCCGAGGCGCTGAAGATCGCCGTCGCGTTTGCGGATGCGGCGAACACGTCCATCGATCGCACGAAGCCGTGGGCGCTGCCGACCGGGGAGAAGAGGCGCGAACTGGCCGTCCTCGCGGAGCACGTGCGCCACCTCTCTCTCATGCTCCTCCCCTTCATCCCGGGGACGGCCGGGCGCATGCTCGCGCAACTCGGTCTTGGGGTCCCCGGCGTTCTCCCGGGGGAGACGGCGTGGGGCGCGAAGACGGCGTGGAAGGCGGCGGGAGCTCCGGAAATTCTGTTCAGACCTCTTGAATAGGGCGGGGGGTGCGGTATAGTCCCTTCGCTCACCAACCTCGTCATTGGGGGTGTCCCGTGTCCGGTGGGGGAGGGGAGCGATTCCTACCATTTTCCACTCTTTCCCATGTTCGATCCTATGTCCGAGCTTTCGGGCGGCGCGCAGTCCGGCGGTTCTTCCGCGCCCGCCGGGACGGCGGCTTCCGCCGGATCCCGGAACATCAGCGGCCGCTTCGCCGACGAGATCCATTCCATCACGATCCACGCGCGCCAGCGCACGTTCTACGTCGACCTCAAAGAATCCGGCAACGGGAAGTTCTTCAAGATTTCCGAGAAATCCCGTGGCGGGCAGAAGACCACGATCATGTTCGACGCGGAGGATCTGGATCAGTTCATCCAGGCGTTCCAGGAAATGAAGGGCAAGGTGTAAGGAAACCCTGAAAACTCCTGCGTAGATCAAGTCCTTGCGTTCGCGCGCTCGCCCTGCAGCGTCTTTACGCGAACACCGAACAGTACCCCTCCGTGGGTGCGGATTCTGTGCATGAGCCGTCGCACCCTGGAAGGGTGCTGCTGTGATAATGTTTCCTGCGTTGTTGCGTGATATTTCTCGCGCGACCGGGCTTCGTACGCTGCGGGGGTTATTTCGCGCTTCCTTTGAGTGGGAAAGATGTGAGATGCGTGAGCGTTACAGTCCCAGATCATCCAGCGGGATCACATACCCGTTCACCTTCGGGTTGGTGATCATCATGAGGAGGACGAGCTTCGCGGCTTCGGCGCGCGTGATGGGATGCGCCGGATGGAAGGTCCCATCCCCGTACCCTTCGATGAATTCGTAGGAGAGGGCGTTCTCGAGGTATGGGGCGTACCATGCGCCGTCGTCCGTGTCGGAGAACCTCCCGCGATAATCCCCGTCGTCGAACGGTTCCAACCCCGTAGTTTCGAAGAGGATCTTCAGCGCTTCCACGCGGTTGACGGGCGTGTGCGGGCGGAAGGTGCCGTCGGGGTAGCCGTGGACGATCCCCCGGTCGTGCGCCCGGTACACGATGCGGCGCAGGAGGACGTCGTCGTCCGTCTCGTGCGGGCGCGGAGCGTGGGTGATATCGCGGAAGGCGAACACGGATCCCGTGCCGCTGTCCCCGGCGGCGATGCAGCCCGAGAGGAGGGCGAGTTTCAGGAATTCGAACCGGGTGATCTCCCGGTCCGGC
>Ga0209541_10017800_pt1 | contig 10357 bp, 15 predicted proteins | sample RifCSPlowO2_01_FD_184027 | JGI IMG/M metagenome (GOLD analysis project Ga0209541, IMG submission 184027) | Groundwater microbial communities from Rifle, Colorado - Rifle CSP2_plank lowO2_0.1 (SPAdes) (version 2) | ecosystem: Environmental > Aquatic > Deep subsurface > Groundwater | place...
GGCTAAACCCTACAATTTTGGGGTCTCTCTGCAAAATTAGATTAACATATTCAATAGTTTCTTTTCTGCCCTCATGATATGAATCAAAAGCAATCTCTTGGCACCGCAGTTATCAGCCGGAACTAAAATAGTACGTAATTGCAACATATTTAATCGGAAATAATTTCAATAACTTTATAAAACTTGGTTTTGGAATAAGGTTTGCAGGATACAAATTTGACCCGCTGGCCGGTTTTGGCTCCCAACTCGTCATGAGCGTGATATTTAGTGGTCTGGTGTAATTGCTTGTGATAGAGCTTGTGAGTAACAAGCCTATCTACCACAATAACCACTGTCTGTTTCATTTTGTCCGATGACACTTTTCCAATTAAAACTTTCATAGATTTTTTGATTTAATAATTGCTAATTGTTTTCGCAAGTTAAACACCGTCCGCTTATTTGGCAATTTGCCGGCCCTCAATTCTAACCTACTTTTGGCAATAAGCGAATAAATATCCCGGGCTTTGACCCGTAACTCCGGTCCGGTAAGACCGATCAGTTGCTTTTTGAACTCATTTATTTTCATATTTGTTCTTTACTGACAAATTTAACATCAAAAGGCAATTTGGCGCTGGCTCTGGCGAAAGCGGTCTTGGCAATCTCAGAGCTGACTCCGGCAATTTCAAAAATAATCCGTCCGGGAGTAATAACCGCCACATAATCGGTAATGTCTCCTTTGCCGGAACCCATGCGGACTCCCAAGGCTTTCTTGGTAATCGGTTTATCAGGAAATATCCGTATCCAGACTTTACCACCTCTTTGGGCATAGCGCGAAATGGCTTTGCGGGCGGCTTCTATCTGACGGGCAGTGAGCCATCCCCGCCCCTGGGCTTTGAGGCCAAATTCTCCAAAGGCCAAGGTAAAACCGCGTGTAGCATTTCCCCGCATTTTGCCTCTAAATTGTTTTCTGAATTTTGATTTCTTGGGTTGCAACATATTTATTTACCTCCTAAATAAATCCAGACTTTGACACCAATAAAACCGGATCTGGTATGGGCGTCGACGGCAGCGTAATCAATATCGGCCCGCAATGTCTGGGTGGGAACAGAACCGGTTGGTGATTTGTAAGATTCACGCCGGCTGATTTCTGCTCCATTGACCCGGCCGGAAAGCAAAATCTTGGCTCCTTGGCCTCCCGATGACATAATTCGTTCTATGGCTTTGTTGGCCACACGTCTGGCCGGCAGACGCTTTTCCAGCTGCTCGGCTACCCGCTGAGCAACCAAATAAGCGTTGCAATCAGGATTTTTGATTTCTTCCACCTGTAAATCTATTTTGGCTGCAGGGGTCAACTTGGTAATATATTTCTTGAGATCTTCGATACCCGCTCCTCCCCGGCCGATAACTACACCGGGTCTGGAAACATAAATAATGACCTTCATGCTCTTTATTGATCTTTCTATTTCTATTTTGGCTACACCGGCAATTTTGAGCTTAGCCATCAGAGCTGTCCGCAACTTCATATCTTCGGCCAAATATTCTTTGTAGCGTTTTGGGTTAGTAGTAAACCACCTCGAAATCCAATTTTTAGTTGGATTCATAATGATTCTGAAACCGGTAGGATTGACTTTATTACCCATTTTTTGATGTTAACTCGACAATAACATGAGCACTTCTTTTGTGTCTGATTCCTCCGCCGAAACGGGCCCCGTGGGCATGGCGGTCACTCCGTTTGGACCTTGGACCTTCCCCAATTATCATTGAACCGATTTTCAAATCAGCGGGAGACATCTTAAAATTGTTTTTGGCGTTACCCAAGGCTTGCTGTAAGACTTTGAGTATTTCGCCGGCTGCCCGCTTATTTAGTGCTTTCAGGTTAGCAATGGCCGAATCAACAGATAAGTTTCTGACAGCATCGACTACCAAGCGTAATTTGCGTGGCGACATCCGCACAAAACTGGCTTTGGCAATTACTTTTTTTGTCATATTTTAGGTTTTGTCCATGGTTCTTTTGACCATGGCTCCATGGCCACGGAAAGTCCGGCTGGGAGCAAATTCCCCCAAGCGGTGACCCACCATTGCCTCTGAAATAAAGACATCGGTAAATTTATTTCCGGTATGAACCGAAAAAGTAAAACCCACAAATTCGGGTGGAATCTGACTGTTTCTAGCCCAGGTTTTGATGGGGGACTTATTTTGCGACGCCGTCATCTTGGCCACTTTTTGGGCCAAGTTTGCGTCAATGTAAGGTCCTTTTTTAGAGCTTCGCGCCATATTATTTATTTCGTCTAGTAACTAAATATTTATTGGAATACTTGGTTTTTTGACGGGTTTTATTTCCCCGGGCAGGCTTTCCCCAGGGGGTTTTAGGAATCATACCTTCTCCGGACCTTCCCTCACCACCTCCGTGAGGATGAGAATGAGGATTTTGGGCAGTACCCCTGACGGTGGGCCGAATACCCATTCGACGCCTACGTCCGGCAAATCCAAAATTAACATTTTTCCAATCGGGATTACCTAATGAGCCGATAGTCGCCATACAGTTTAGCTTAAAACGCCTAATCTCGCCAGAGGGCAGTTTTAACAAGGCATAGTTTTCTTCAAATCCGGAAACCAGAGCAGAGGCTCCGGCAGTCCGCACTATCTGAGCCCCTTTACCAGGAATAATCTCAATGTTGTGAACCATTGTTCCCGAAGGAATTGCCCGCAAAGGAAGAGCGTTTCCCAGAGTCAACGGTGAAGCTTCGCCGGACGTGACGAACTGATCAACTGCCAGTCCTTCCGGAGCCAGAATATAGCTTATTTGACCGTCGGGATACAGAAGCTTGGCAATATTGGCTGTCCTGTTGGGATCATATTCAATACTTGTGATTTTAGCTTGCACATTTATTTTGTCCCGCTTCCAGTCAATAATCCGCAAAAATCTTTTGTGTCGGCCTCCCTGATGCCGGACAGTGACTTTACCGGAAACATTCCGTCCGCTCTTTTTGGACAAAATAGTAGACAATTTTTTAGTGCGGGATTTGGTTGATAATCCAGACCAATCAAGAATTGATCCGCCCCGGCGTCCGGGTGTAGTGGGAGTATATAATCTCAGACTCATACTTTCTCCTCCTTTTTGCTTTCAGCGGGGGCGCTAAATAAAGTAATCTCCTTGTTGACCGTCACGATAACTTTTTTCCAGGAAGCGGGCTTGACTTCACGGCGCAGTTTACCATTCCTACGGGCTTTTCCGGGCACAGTAATCGTGGCAATTTTATTAACTTTCAGATCAAACATTTTCTCCACCTCTTTTTTTATTTCATCCTTGCGGGCGCTCAACTTTACCGCGAAGGTATAGCGGTGACTACCTGCATCTTTTAGAGACTTTTCTGTGTAAATCGGCTTAAGCAACATATTTTTTTTCAAAACCAGCCAAGGCCTCGGCAGTGAAAATAATTTTGGGATAGGCAATCGCCTGATAAGCAGACAATGACGCAGTCGAAGCCATAATTACCATAAGTAAATTGCGTCCGGCTAAATTAAATTTAATCTGAGCCGGAGTTCTTATTAGCAATACTCTTCCTTTGGGGACGATAATTTTTAGTAATTTGCTTAGCTCATTCGTTTTACCCGTAGCATTATCCGCACCCTTAACAACTGATATTAATTTCTCATGGGCTTTTTGAGACAGGGCTCCGAGTAGTGCCTGTTTTGCCATTTTGGAGGGCATTTTCATAGTATAATTTTGAGTTCCGTCAGGACCGTGGGCTACCCCACCACCAACAAAAATCGGAGCCCGGATACTCCCATGTCTGGCCCGCCCCGTGCCTTTTTGTTTGAATATTTTGCGGGTGGATCCTTGGACTTCGGCTCTAGTCTTGGTTTTAGCACTGGCTGAGCGTTGGTTTGACAAATAAATCCGCACTGCCTGGGCTAGTAAAGTAGGTGAGACCTTGACCCCAAAGACCTTTTTATCAAGCTCCACCGGAGTCAGTTTTTTACCTGTTAAATTATATGAATCTGCCGTCATAATACTATTTCTACCCGGGACAGTGTCAGAGCACTTCCGGGAATGAGTCCTGAAACTAACACTTTATTGGCACTTAAATCAACCTCGAGAACTTTCAAGTTTCTGATTTGAACATTTTTATTTCCCATTTTTCCCGGACCTTTGTGACCACGGTACAATCTACCCAATCCTGTCCCGGCGCCGGATGATCCGGGAGACCGTTCGCGGTCCGATTGCCCATGCGTCCGTGAACCGCCTGCAAAACCCCAGCGTTTGACACCACCGGAAAAACCTCTCCCCTTGGTAGCATTGGTGACATTCACCATGTCACCCACTTTAATAATTTCATCCAATTTTATGGCTGTATTGGGATTAATTATTGAATCTGTTTTTATTTCTTTAAATTTTGTAATTTTTGAAGATTTCTGAAGCTTGAAGAGAGTTGAAGAGTTTTGGGGACCTATAACGGACATTTGGGGAATAATGAGCCAAGTTCCCGAGACGCGTTTACCGGCCTCGGTATACCGGGCTGTCATAGAGTCCTTATAAGCAAAAAATGTTTTGACCATAAAAAAATCCCGCAGACGCGGGACAAATATAGATGCCGCTTCCGCACTTAAGAGAGTTTTGATATTTGGATAAATACTCTCACAGTATGCGCAATTATATCAAAATAATCTTTCAAACTCAATCATTGTACCACAATTTGGTAAAATTTGGATATGGTAAAAGAAAGACATCTGGCTTTGGTAGTTCCGGGATTAGGGGACCAGGTTATTTTGCATCAGATTATGACCGCTGGGTGGAGATCTGGGGGTATTATCCCGATAATTCATCGTGTGGGATGGTACGACGGCGAGAATTTCGAAGATAAATTGAAAAAGTTGTTAACAAGAATTGACTCTTTACGAAATGAAGCAGACAGGCTTTCTTTAGTGGGAACTAGCGCGGGAGCGAGTGCTGTGTTAAATGCCTTTTGCGAAAGAAAAAATAGGGTGCATAGAGTGGTAAATGTGTGCGGGCGATTGAGACCGGGGACAAATGTTGGGTTCCGCGGTTTCGACGAGAGAACCAAGTCGAGCAAGCCTTTTAGAGAATCGGTCATTAGATTTTCTGAAATAGAAGACCACTTAAGCGAGGAAGATAAGAAAAGGGTTTTGTGTATTTATCCATTGTTGGGTGATGAGCTGGTTCCGAGGGATACTTGTGTGCTGAAAGGCACAAATAATGTTTCTGTTCCAATTGGTGAACACATACTTAGCATCGGTTGTGCGATGATCTTTGGTTATGTGACAAGATTTTTAGATAAATCATAAAATTCACTGGGTTTTACATCTTCACTTCAATATCCACACCGGCGGGGAGATCCATGTGGGACAGAGAGTCAATGGTCTTATCAGTCGGATCAATAATATCAATCAGTCGCTTGTGAACTTTCATCTGGAAATGCTCGCGGGCATTTTTGTCCACATGAGGTGAGGATGTTACTACAATGAGCTTTCTGTCAGTCGGAAGCGGAGTCGGTCCGGCTACTTTGGCACCGGTAGCCAGAGCTGTCTGCACGATTTTATCTGCCGCTTCATCAATGACGCGGTAATCAAAAGCTTTTAGTTTGACGCGCAAACGTCCTTTTGCCATATGTATTTAAAAGAGCAAGGATAAATTAAGCCAAAATTTTGGTGACTACTCCGGCGCCGATGGTCTTTCCACCCTCGCGGACAGCAAAGCGATCTCCCACTTCAAGTGCGACCGGGGCAATCAACTTGACAGTCATCTTGGCATTATCTCCGGGCATAACCATCTCGACTCCGGCTGGTAAAGTGGATTCTCCGGTAACATCAGTCGTGCGGATATAAAACTGTGGTCTATAGCCTGTAAAGAATGGGGTATGCCGTCCACCCTCTTCCTTTTTCAGGACATAAATTTCGGCTTCAAATTCAGTATGTGGGGTAATACTTCCGGGCTTTGCTAATACCTGACCACGCTCTACCTGTTCTTTTTCAATTCCCCGAAGGAGAATTCCCACATTGTCTCCGGCCAAACCTTCGTCAAGCTGTTTTCTAAACATTTCTACCCCAGTTACTACGCAATTTTGAGTAGCTTTCATTCCGACAATTTCTATCGCTTCATTGATTTTAATTCTCCCGCGTTCAATTCTCCCCGTAACCACAGTTCCGCGGCCCTTGATTGAAAAGACATCTTCAACGGGCATCAAAAATGGCTTTTCCAGATCGCGAACCGGATCGGGGATATAAGTGTCAACCGCTTCCATCAATTCCAAGATTTTGGCTTCAGCATCAGCGTCGCCTTCGGTCGCTTTGAGAGCTGATCCGCGGATAACCGGGACTTTGTCACCGGGAAAACCATATTTAGTCAGCAGTTCCCGGACTTCCATTTCAACGAGATCCAACAATTCTGCTTCTTGGACCATGTCACACTTATTCATAAAGACGACAATGGCCGGGACATTGACCTGCTTGGCCAGCAAAATGTGTTCGCGGGTCTGAGGCATCGGTCCGTCTGGAGCTGAAACTACCAAGATGGCTCCGTCCATCTGGGCGGCTCCGGTAATCATGTTTTTGATGTAATCGGCGTGACCGGGAGCATCAATGTGAGCATAATGGCGCTTGGCCGTTTCATATTCCGAGTGGGACAGATTAATGGTCACTCCGCGGGCTTTTTCTTCGGGAGCAGAATCAATTTCGTCATATCTTTTGGCCACTGCCATGCCTTTTTTAGCCAAGACACAGGTAATCGCGGAAGTCAGAGTGGTCTTGCCGTGATCGACATGACCTATCGTTCCGATGTTCACATGGGGCTTAGTGCGTGCAAATACTGCCATAGTTTATGTATTGTAAACAATAATTTTATTTACTGCAAGGGGGAAAATTGTTCAGCGTATAATATAGGTAAATGAAACGGGTATTGTTTATCGGGCAAGCTATGCCGAGTCAAAAAGGCGTCAAAAAGGCGTGGCCTTTCAAAGTTATCCACAATCATTCTTTCGTTGGGGTCTTTCCAGATTTTGCAATTATGCCTTCGGCGATGTTTCTAGGGACTTCTTCATAGTGTGATGGTTCCATGTAATAGGAAGCCCGGCCTTGGGTCAGAGAGCGCAGTTTGGTAGCATAGCCGGACAGTTCGGCTAAAGGTACATGAGCATTGATAATGGTCAGATTACCCCGCTTGTCGGTACCCAAAATCTGAGCCCGCTTGGCGGACAAATCTCCAATGACCTCGCCCATAAATGCGTCGGGTGTGGACACTTCCACTTTCATGACCGGTTCCAATAGACAGGCATCGGCTTTTTTAGTAGCATTCTGAATAGCCAGACTGCCGGCTATTTTGAAAGCCATTTCTGACGAATCAACATCATGATAACTTCCGTCAAACAAAGTAACTTTCAAGTCTACCAGAGGAAATCCGGCAATGACACCATTTTCCATCGCTTCTTTAATCCCTTTTTCAATCGGGGTTATAAATTCATTAGGAATTGCCCCACCCTTGATAGCATTGACCCATTCAAAACCACTACCTCTGGGCAGGGGCTCGATTTTGATATAACAATGCCCATATTGACCCCGGCCACCCGATTGCTTGATATATTTCCCTTCCCCCTCGGCCAACTTACGGATGGTTTCTTTGTAAGCGACCTGCGGGGCTCCAGTGTTGGCTCCAACATTAAATTCCCTCTTCATCCGGTCCACAATAATTTCCAGATGCAGTTCACCCATGCCGGAAATTATGGTCTGCCCGGTTTCGGGATTGGACTTGATTCTAAAAGTGGGATCTTCGTCGGACAGTTTGCCCAAGGCATAGCCCATTTTTTCTTGATCAGATTTGGTATTGGGTTCAATGGCCAGAGATATAACCGGTTCAGGAAAAGAGATGGATTCCAAGACAATTGGATTGGCTTTGTCACACAAAGTGTTACCGGTGACGGTTTCGCGCATCCCGACCAGAGTCACAATTTCTCCGGCATAGGCCATGTCTATTTCTTCGCGCTTGTTGGCGTGCATCAGAAGCATCCGTGAGACCCGCTCTTCACGGTCTTTGGTGGCATTATAAATAGGTTGGCCGGATTTCAGAGTCCCGGAATAAATACGGACATAAGTTAGGCGTCCCACATGCGGGTCCGTCTGAATTTTAAAGGCCAAGCCACAAAATGGCTCTTCATTAATTGTTTTTCTGATTACTTCTTGGCCAGTTCTGGGATTTAGGCCCTTGACATGATCAACATCAAAAGGCGATGGTAAATATTCCACAATTGCATCTAGAAGTGGCTGGACACCTTTGTTGCGTAAGCTGGCTCCGGCATACACGGGCACCAATTTATAGGCAATAACGGCTTTGCGCAGGGCCACTTTTAATTCGGCAATGTTTGGTTCTTCGCCAGTTAGAAATTTATTGAGTAAAGCGTCATCGGTTTCGGAAATCTGTTCAATTAGTTTGGTCCGCCAAGTTTCGACCACCTCTTTCATTTCGCTTGGTACTTCTTCTTCGGTAAATTTTGCCCCCGTCTCGTCGCCATGCCATATAATTGCTTTGCGCTCTAATAGTAAAACAACTCCCTTAAATAAATTTTCAGCGCCAATTGGATAGGCCATGACCGCCGGATTTGCCCCCAGTCTGTCAATAACTGCCTTGATTGTACCTTCAAAATTAGCTCCCAATTTGTCCACTTTATTGACAAAAATAATCCGTGGCACTTTGTATTTATCGGCTTGACGCCAAACGGTTTCTGTTTGTGATTGGACGGTTTCTTCGGCATCCAGTACTGTCACCGCGCCGTCCAAAACACGCAGAGATCTTTCGACTTCGGCGGTAAAATCCACATGTCCCGGAGTGTCAATTAAATTAATCCGGGTTGATTCATTGCCTACCGGTGAATTCGGGTCGGTAACGGTCCAAAAGGTGGTAGTGGCAGCCGAAACGATAGTAATTCCTCTTTCTTTTTCTTGTTCCATCCAGTCCATTTGAGTATCTCCATCATCTATATCGCCAATCTTGTAACTTTTGCCTGTATAAAATAATATTCTTTCTGATGTCGTGGTTTTTCCGGCATCAATATGGGCAATTATGCCAATGTTCCGTACCCGTTCTTGCGGGATTATCCTGTTTGTCGTTTTAATGTCACTGGCTGCCATAGCTGAAAGATTTTAACAGAAAAACAGAGAGCTTGAAATAGTCTATTATTTAACCTTGTCTCCAAAACCCCACAACCACAAATAAAATCCATTTTTATATTTCAGTGGCGAATTGGGAAAAGAATATTGTCCACTATCTATAGATTTTTGATATCCAACTAAACCTAGAGTAATAATTCGAACCATCCAATCTTCTGCCTTACCACGTTCAACTGTTATATGCACCGTTTCAGCCATACGTCAAGAGTAACACAAAAAGTGATGTTGTCAAGTTAGCACTCGGGAAGTATAATTGCTACTATGAGTTTACAGATAGATCAATCGGGAAAAATAGAAGATACTTCAAAAGATACCGTGATTGCTTTTTCGAACAAAACTACTGGTTCTGTATTTGTATCCAAAAAAACCAAACGTCAAGTTCAAGAATTTTTCAGAAGTGTGGGAAAACCTGAATTTTTTGTCGACAAAACTTTTGCAATAGTAATTTATTTCTTAATTTGTGATTTTAAATTAGTACAGAAAATAACAATTGATTTAGAATATCCCGGACGAGACAAATTTATAAAAACATTAATTATTGATTTACTTCAATCTAATAAAAAGGTTATACACAATATTGATTTCGCCAGAATTGGCAATAGGCCAAAGGTACATTATGTAGCGAAGAATGTATTTGATAGAAAGAAAAAGCCAACCAAAATATTAAGTCTTAAAGAGATACTGGGCAAACAAAAAGACCGGTGGGTGTTTAAGAGGATGTTTTTCAACCCTGGTCGACACTCGGGTCCCGGTCTTCTTAAGCCAATTATAACAAAAAAGCGTAAAATGTCAAGATAACTATGGCTACCAAGAGAGATTACTATGATATTTTGGGGGTTTCCAAGAATGCCTCGGCGGCAGAGCTGAAGAGTGCTTACCGCAAAATGGCGCTTGAGTGGCATCCGGACCGCAACAAATCAACCGACGCCGAAACCAAATTCAAAGAAATAAATGAAGCCTACCAGATCCTCTCGGATACCAAAAAAAAGCAAGCTTATGACCAATTTGGGCATACTCCGTTTGACCCTTCGGCAAGCTCAGGGCCTAGCGGTCCGTTTAGTGGTGGATTTGGTGGTGGGCCATTTCAATATACATATAGTACTGGCGGAGGCGGTGATTTTGGCGGATTTTCTGATCCGTTTGAAATCTTTGAGCAATTTTTTGGCGGTAGTGGATTTGGTCAAAGCCGGCGTGGTCCCCG
>Ga0209541_10017801_pt1 | contig 10355 bp, 15 predicted proteins | sample RifCSPlowO2_01_FD_184027 | JGI IMG/M metagenome (GOLD analysis project Ga0209541, IMG submission 184027) | Groundwater microbial communities from Rifle, Colorado - Rifle CSP2_plank lowO2_0.1 (SPAdes) (version 2) | ecosystem: Environmental > Aquatic > Deep subsurface > Groundwater | place...
TAATAAAAAAATTAAACTTTTAATAAAATAAAAAATAATTATATTCTTAATATTAAAATTAATATAAAAAAATGAAAATTCTTTATTTTACATTTACTTTTCCAAGTGTAATCAGGGTGTGGGAGGGTGATTGGATATTTTAATATCTTAATTCCATAACTATATTTACAAATAAGAAAAGTTTATAAATAACCCCTCCTCAAACTAAAAATAATGGCAGAAGATGATAAAAAATACTCAAAGCAGTTGTTAGGAAAAACCGTTGTTTCCAAAACAGGCAAGAGATTCGGCGAAGTTGCAGATATTGTCTTTGAAACAAGAACCGGGGAATTATTGCAGATTGTTTTAAGAAATCCTACAACCTACACAAGAGATCTTGAATTAGAAGTTACAAAACAAGGAGAGCAGCTAATTCCTTTCTCTGCAGTTATTGCTTTCGGTGATTTCATTGTAATCGCTGAAGAAGACATTGTTTAAATGAAATACTTATAATCTCATGATAAATAATCTAAATTTATCTAATCTCCAAAAAGAGTTTAAAGAATCTCCCTTTCAGGAATTTGCCATAAAAATTTATAATCTTTCCATTTATGTTGAGCAAATTCAATCCCATCTTAAGAATTTAGGAATGGATATCTCACACTTGATCCCACACATTATAACTAAACTAAATTCCTTTCTTGAAGACCTAAGAAATTCCAAAGATATTTCTCAAAAATTAGCTCATTATTTTATTAAGTCTTTTTTAATAACTATAGATCTCGAGGCTTACACCATCTTCTCTAACCAGTTTCCACCAATAAATCAACAAAATTTAAGATCCTTAAATACTAAATTAGCAGAATGTAGAAGTGTAGAGGGTATGCAGGAATTATTACAAGAATTAGGAATAGAGGAATTAAATATAATTGCCTTTCAAACCCACGCAGATGAAAGATATGGTCTTGAAGTTGCAGAAATTAAATGCTTGTCAGATATTCCCAATATGTGGAACAGAAAAGTAGGGGTGATTATACAAAGAGGATGGAAAAAGGATAATGCCGTTCTAGAAAAAGCAATAGTTATTAAATTGCTTCGTGAGTAATTTATTATTAGGAATCTGTAACAAAGGATATTATAGAAATAGTGCACCAATGCAATCCTTAAATAATTAGAAAGCATTACCTTATTTAAATTCACAAATTAAGAAGTTGGAAGAAGAGTTTGAATTTAGTGAGGGGGCTGCTCTCTATATGGATGGATTAATCTATTCTAAACCGTTTAATAAATTTTTTAAAAAGACTTAAAAACCTTTTTTATTCATTTAAATTCTGAAAATGTTAGACTTTAAAACAACTTCAGAATTAAAGATATCTCCTAAGATATCAGAACAAATCATAGGCCAGGATACTGCTTTAAATTTAATAAAGAAGGCAGCCCAGCACAGACGCCATGTTTTCCTGATAGGGAAGCCAGGAACAGGCAAATCTTTATTGGGCCAGGCAATGGCAGAACTAATGCCGACCGTGGGGGAATTAAAGGACGTTCTGTGCTACCCCAATGAAAAAGATCCTAACAATCCCTTAATAAAAGAATTTCCTGCAGAAGAAGGAGAAAAAACAATCATCAAGGTTCGCTCAGCATTAGAAACAAGTATAGCAACAAAAAGATTTTATCTAACTGTTTTTGGAATCGGGTTCATAATCTTTATAGGTTATTTTTTATGGAACACTTTCAAAACAACAGACTACGGCCCATTGGCAATAGTCCAGGGGGTCTCAACAGTAATCTGGATTCTTTTTATCGCATTTCTATTGTTATCAAGGGCACCAGGAGCATTAAAAACTTTAACAGGCTTGGCGATGATACCAAAGCCTTTAATCACACACAAGAAAAACGACCCCGCCCCTTTCTTAGATGCGACCGGAGCTCACGCAGGAGCTCTTTTAGGCGATGTGCTTCATGATCCTTTGCAAAGCTTTTCAGCAGGAACAAAAATAAAGAAAAATAATGGAAAAACAACAGCTATATCTACAGAAATAAACAAATTATTAAAAAAACACGAAAAAGAATTAATCAAGAAAAAAGGCTATGAAGCAGTTTATTTAAAAAAAGGAGAGTTATATATTTTAGCAGAAAATAGTGGCAAAATCCAACCCGTAGAAGTCCTCTCCATTAATAAATACAAGTCAGACAAACCCTATTTAATTAAGATAACTACAGAATCAGGAAAAATATTAACAGTAACTCCAGAACATAAAATAGCGATTAAAAGATTAGGAAAAATAATTTATAAAGAAGCAGGGAAGTTAACGAGATTTGATAAGATTGTAGTAGAAGGTTAACATATCAAATTTCAATAGCTTTCGAAACCGTCAAAGAACACCTGCAACCATTTACATAATAATCAAAAATTCTTACATCTCTTGGGTCAAGAATTTCTTCAAGGGGTTTTTCTCTTATGTTCCCAAGAGGCTCAGCATGTGGTGCAAGTTGAATTCTTCCATCATATCTGGCATTAAACATAGTATTATATTTTATACAAGGATTTACACCATAAACCCTCATACCTTGCTTTACATTAGTTTCTACACCAAATTCTTCCCCATCAATTCCTTATAGTTCTCTAAAAAGTTCATCAAATCCTTGTTGAGATAAAACTCTTCCTTCATAGTCTTCAGGTCTTACTGTGGTTATAACAAAAGATTCAAAATAAGGCAAGATATTATGTTCCCTGCAAAATCTTAACACATCTTTTAAATCTTCAGCATTATCCCTTGCTATTAAAGAATCTATTCCTAATCTAGGAGAGCTAAAACCAGTAGCTATATAGATGTTGTAAAGCATTTTGTATTTTAGCTCCTGCTCCTCTTCTTCCAACCATTCTATCCTGTTTTTCAGCATCTAAAGTATTTGTTTTAACTAAAACATAAACATTACCATCATAAAGCCTTCTTGCAGTTTCTTCATTTATCATAGTCCCATTTGTATAAAGAACAGTACTCATCTCAGAGCTTTTAGTGTAATCTACAATATCCCAGAAATCAGGGTCCATCATGGGCTCACCAAATCCCGGATGAACAATCACTCTACCTTCTCTTGATTTGACAAAATCGGTGATAGTTCTTATTTCATCCAAGATTGGATCATTAGTGTAATTAGGTATGCTGTCTTTCACTCTTCTATATTCCATTCTTCTAGGTAATTTAATCCCAGTAATTCTCCTACTATATCCAGGTTCTATTTGTAAAAATGTCATTTTTATTATTGCTATTTGTCTTCTTTTAATTTGACAAAATCAGTATTTAAATTTTTGTCGTAATATTCTGACTTCAAAAGAGAAAAATTAATAAATAGAAATTACCTAAAGATTAATATGAATGCAGAAGAAGCTTTGGAAAATTTTGGATTAACAAATAGAGAAACTAAAGTTTACTTGGCTTTACTGGAAACAGGAGCAGTTACAGCACATGAAATTGCCATAAAAACCAAGATTTTAAGGCAAAGTGTTTATGATATTCTTTCTTCTTTAATTGAAAAGGGTTTAGTCAGTTATTTTATCAAATCAGGAAAGAAGTATTTTGAGGCAGCTAACCCTTCCAAATTTAAGTCAATTTTAAAGGAAAAAAAAGAAGTTATAGATAAAGTTCTTCCAAGATTGGAATCTTTGAAGGAATTTACCAAATTAAAGCCAAAAGTTGAATTTTATGAAGGTGTTGAAGGTTTAAAGACTATATATAACGACATTATAAAAAATGCTGATATTCTTTATGAATATGGAAATGCAGGGAATTATGTTAAGGTTTTAAAATTATATTTTATCAAGAATTATATTAAGAAAAGGGCTGAGGCTAAGATAAAATTAAAGTTAATTACTGAAAAAGATAAAGAAACAGAGGAAGTTTCCAAAACAGATAAGAAGATTGTTAGGGAAACTAAGAGTTTAGAGATGATGAAGGATATAAAAACTATAAATTATATTTATGCGGATAAGTTTGCCATTTTAACTTTAACAAAAGAGCCTGTTGGAATTATTATTGAGAACAAGGAAATTGCTGAGGCCCAAAAGAAGATATTTGAAAGTTTATGGGACATTGCCGAGAAATATTAACTATTATTGGAAAAAATAATTAAAAATAAAAAAATGAAATCAATATTAACAAAACAAGACATAATAAACACCTATAACAAACAACAGCAAGAACAATCTAAAATTTACTTAGAATACAAAAGAATAAAAAAGCAAAATCCAGAATTTGGTTATAAAAGAATAGCAAAGCTTCTAAACCAGCCTTATCACAAAACAAGATGGTGGCATTCAAATAACGGGATTCCAATACCAATCCAAACAGTTAACTGGCTAAAAGATAAAAATTTAATTCCATTAACAGAAAAAGATGAAAGAATTAAGCTAATCTCAAAAATATTAGGAACAACTTTTGGAGATGGAGGAATATTTGAAAATTTAAACGGAATCTTTTTATCAAGTTCCGAAATAGAGTCAATAAAAGAATTTGAAAAAGATTTAGAAGCAATCTTCGGAAAAGAAATAAGGCAAAACTCAAGAATCATAGAAGGAGGAGAATTTGGCCATTCATATTGCTATCAAAACACAAACAGAAACATAATTAGATTATTCCAAGTATTAGGAGCTCCAGTAGGGAAGAAATCAAAAATAAATCTAGAAATCCCTAATTGGATATTTCTGAAGCAAGAAACCAAAGATAGCTTTTTCTCATCATTCTTTGGAAACGAAATAGGTATTCCAAAAATACATAAGGATAATAAAAGAACAAATTCTTTGGACATAGGGTTAGTAGCAAAAAAAGAATTATTGCAAAACAGAATCAAATTTTTAAACCAAATCCAAACTTATCTAAAATCAAAAGGTATAAACTCAGACAGCATATACAAAAGACAGCATAAAGAAGATAAAAATAGCTTAATAATTAAATTAGCAATAAATCTAAATTTTGATAATCTAATGAATTTCAATAAAAGCATAAAACTAAGCTACTCAAATAAAAAACAGGAAAAATTAATAAAGACTCTAAATGAATTAAAAGAAATAAAATTAAATAGGTTTAAAAAACTTTCAAACACATTAAACAAGCTAACAAAAAGAAATTATTCAAGGGAATGGGTTAAAAATAACCTAAGATTAACAGAAAAATCGTTAAATTTCATCTTAAACAAAGAACCTCTAGAAAAATGGCACTAAAATCAGAAAAAATAAAGAAAATAGAAAAAATCCCATATAAAGGATATCTATACAATCTAACTACCGCATCAGGAAATCTTCTAGCTGATAATATTTTAGTAAAAAATTCAGGAGGTTTAGGCACCCCTCCTCATGAACGTGTAATCCCAGGAATGATCCACCGAGCAGATGGAGGAGTTTTATTTATTGATGAAGTCGCCACTTTATCGCCGAAATCTCAGCAGGAGCTTTTGACAGTTTTACAGGAAAAAAAATACCCCATTACCGGCCAATCAGAACAATCAAGCGGTGCAATGACGCGTTCTCAGCCAGTCCCAGCAGACTTTGTATTGGTTGCAGCAGGTAATGAAGAAACAATTGTAAGAATGCATCCTGCGTTAAGATCCAGAATCAGGGGTTATGGTTATGAAATCCACATGAACCACGACATGGACGATACAGAGGAAAATAAAAACAAAATCGCGTTATTTGTGGCTCAAGAGGTTATTAAAGATAAAAAAATTCCGCATTTCACAAGAGACGCTGTAGAAGAAGTGATAAGTGAAGCCAAGAAACGATCAGGCACATCCGGGAAATTAACCCTGCATCTAAGGGAGCTGGGAGGATTGATAAGAGCAGCTGGAGATTTAGCGAGAGAAGAAAAAAAAGATTTAGTTGAATCAGCTCATGTCTTAAGGGCAAAAACTTTGGCAAGGCCGTTAGAAAAGCAAATCGCAGACAAATTTATAGAGCAGAAAAGAAAATACGAAGTAATAATTACTAAAGGAAGCAGAATTGGAAGGGTCAATGGCTTGGCAGTAATCGGAACTGAAACTTATCTGTCAGGAATTGTCTTGCCAATAGAGTCAGAAGTTACTTTAGGCAGTTCACAAAAAACAGAAATAATCGCCACAGGCAAATTAGGGCAAATCGCACAGGAAGCAGTTAAAAACGTTTCTGCAATTATCATGAAATATTTTGGAAAAGATTTAAAGAAAAATTTCAATATCTTTGTCCAATTTATCCAAACACATGAAGGTGTCGAGGGAGATTCAGCTTCAGTAGCTGTAGCCACAGCAATTGTTTCTGCATTCACAGAAGCACCAGTAAAACAAAATTACGCAATGACAGGCTCTTTATCTGTGCGGGGGGAAGTCTTGGCTATTGGAGGAGTCACACAAAAAATAGAAGCAGCAATCGCAGCAGGTTTAACTCACGTCATAATTCCCAAATCAAATATGGGTGATGTTGTCTTGTCTGAAGATTCAAGAAAGAAAATCAAGATCATTCAAGTAACGCGTATTGAAGAAGTATTAAGAGAGGTTTTGGATTGGAAAGGTAAAACAAACATTTTAAGAAAATTAAAGTGACTTCTCTCTCCATACTTTCAATAACTCTTCAGAAATCTTCCATTTTTTTCTAATACCTCCTGTACCCTTTCCAGTTATTTCTTTTACCCATCCAAGTTCTTTCATTTCAAGTAAAAGCTTTAAAGTGAATTCCTTGTCTCTCCTTAAGTCCTTTGCAATATCTTTTGTGAATCTCGCTATTGGCAAAGACTCATTTAATATTCCCAGAATGTCCTCTTTCAACAGCTTAGTGGTTTCTTCAGATAATTTTACCATCACCTCTTTAAAATAGGCTTATATTTAAATCTTACCGGCTTAGGCGCTATAGCAATTACAATAAAAATTAGCAAAAATTTAATAACTCACACATTTTTCTCTATTAAAATGCATACCTCAATTGTCAAAATTCTGAAAAATTTAGGAATTGACAATCCTGAATTGGAAATCCCACCAAATCCAGAAATGGGAGATTACGCCTTTCCGTGTTTCTCTCTTGCAAAAAAATTCAGGAAATCCCCCATGGAAATTGCAAAAGACCTAGCATCAAAGATAAAGCCTTCAAAAGATATAGAAAAAATTCAAGCTTTAGGCGCTTATGTTAACTTTTTCATCGATAAATCTCAAAGAGCTAGAGAGGTTTTAAAGAAAATTTTAAAAGAAAAAGATAAATACGGCTCTAAATCCCTCGGCAAAAACAAAAAGTTCCTCATCGAACACACTTCTATTAATCCAAATGCTTCTCCTCATTTAGGAAGAGCCAGAAATGCCTTATTGGGAGATTCTATAACAAGGATTTTAAAATTTCAAGGCTATAAAACCGAAGTCCATTATTTTGTAAATGACGTTGGAAAGCAAATTGCCCTGCTTGTTCTAGGTTGCAAGCAAAAAACCAAATTCCAGGATCTCTTGAAAATCTACATTGCTATGAATAAGAAGCTAGAAAGCAATCCTTCTATTGAGGAGGAAGTCTTTAGCCTGCTAAAAAAGTTTGAAGAAGGAGATAAGAAAACAATAAAGAGATTCAAAACTACCGTCGATATCTGTATAAAAGGCCAAAAATCAATCTTGGAAGAAATGGGTATAACTTACGATTATTTCGATTACGAATCTAAGTATTTATTTAACAAATCCACAGACAAAATACTTTTAGACTTAAAAAAAACAAAGAAGCTTTTTGTAGACGATAATTCCCGCTTAGTTCTAAACCAAGAGGGATTAGAATTGCCGATGGAATCCTCTTTCTTAGTCCTTACGAGAAAAGACAATACCTCCCTATATCCATTAAGGGATTTGGCTTATACAATTGAAAAGATGAAGAAGTCCAAGAACAATCTGCTTGTTTTAGGGGAAGATCAAAAGCTTTATTTCCAGCAGTTGAAAGCAGCCTTGGCGTTATTAAAAAAACCTCATCCCGAAGTAATTCATTATTCCTATGTCTTGCTCGTCAGCGGTAAAAAAATGTCGACAAGAAAAGGAAATCTTGTTCTATTGGAAGATTTTTTGAAAGAAGCAGTAAAGAAAGCAGAAGAAAAATCTAATAAGAAAATCGCCAGAGAAGTGGCAAATGCAGCAATAAAATACTCGATATTAAAAGTGTCTTGCGATAAAAATGTAGTCTTTGACTGGACTCAGGCATTGTCTTTTGAAGGCGACACAGGACCTTACTTGCAGTATACATACGCAAGATCCTCGTCAATATTACGCAAATCTAAGGTGTCTACGACAGTTGATTTTTCATTATTGAGAGAGCCGGTAGAAATAGAGCTAATAAAAAAACTTGAGTCTTTCCCCGAAGTTGTGAAAAAATCCTCTTTAACATATCAGCCGCACTTGATTGCAGCTTATGTATTTTCATTATGTCAGGACTTCAATGAATTTTATCATAAATATCCTGTAATAAACGCAGAACATAATTTAAGGAATTCCCGTCTATGTTTAGTCAAGGCTTTTAACCAGACAGCAAGAAATGCCTTAAGGTTATTGGGAATAACTCCCTTGGAAAAGATGTAGGAAGCTTTAAATAATCTTTCTTTTAGATTTTAACCATGCCAGTTGTCGGATTTAATTTAGAAAAAGCAGCAGTAGAAAAAAAGAAGCCGTTGCAAAAAGGAATGCAGGCACGTCATAATATTACTATTGTTTCTGTAAAGCCCGAAGATATAGTAATTGGAGAGAATTCCAAAAAGCCAGGCTTGAGATTTTCTTTTGAATACGAAGTGGATTATCAGCCTGAAATTGGAAGAATCGATATCGCAGGCCATATTCTTTATTTAGACGATGAGAAAACAATTAAAAATATAATGAAGCAATGGGACAAAGAAAAGAAAATGACTCCTGAATTAACTTCCAAGATTCTTAATACAGCAATAATTAAATGCACGATAAAAGCGCTTAACTTGTCGCAGGACGTTAATCTTCCTCCGCACTTACCAATTCCTACGATCTCTCCAGCGCCAATAACAAGTAAAGAACAAGATTATATCGGATAAAAAGAAAAGAGACCCTTATAGGTCTCTTCTAGAAACGGTTTTTCTGTTGTTTTCTTTTGCCCTTACAGAAGCTTTCTTTATTAAAGCAACAACTTCATCGTTTAACCCATCCGCAAAGTCTCCTGATACATTGCACCCTTGTGCATATTGTTTAATCTTTGATCTTACAACAACCATATCTGCCATTTTTTCACGCTCCTATTGAGTTTTATTGTTTTTTGTATGCTAAAACTTTATAAAATTTATGGTTTTAAGCCTCAATAAGCGTTATTTGAGATTCAACAAACAAACAAACACATCTTCAACACATCTTCAACACTTCAACACATAAATTTATTTAAACTTCAACACATCCGTTACTACTAAACCACAATGGATACAGACGAAAAATTCAAGGAAATTGTACGTAATTCTTTTAAGAAAGTGCGAGAAGACATGCTTAAACTTGAAAATACGGCACTTTTACTAAAACAAGAAATTGAGGCTTTTAAGGCCCCAAACCACAATAAAAGTTCCACAGGAAATGAGGGGGTCTTCAACAAACAAACAAACAAACAAACAAACAAACAAACAAACAAACAAACACTCAACCAACAAACAGAGACCATAAAAGACTTTAATGAAGACGTAGAAGCCCATTTTAAAGGTCTCACAGGGCAGGAATTCCTTGTTTTTCTCTCACTTTACCAATTAGAAGAGGAAATAGGTCTTGTAAGTTTCAAAGATCTGGCAAATACCCTAAAACTCTCTGAAAGCAGTATAAGGGGGTATGTTAACCGTCTAATTGACAAAGGCTCTCCTTTAGATAGAAAAAAAATCAGAAATAAGGTTATAAAGCTCTCAGTTTTGCCAGAATTTAGAGCTTTAAACTTGAAAAAGCGTCTTACAGATCTATTTTATTCTTTAGATACTTCTCAGAAACGACTTTCTGACGAGTTTTGATTTACTTTTATTAAATTATACGAATAAAATCTATTCTAATATCTTCATTTTTTCTATAAAGTTTAAAATTTTGTCAAAAATTACCTCTCACTTTTCGTACTTTTTTAAGATTGTATGTATTTTTCCCTAATTTTACCATCTCACTTAGAATTTTTTTTATTTTATGAGTCATTTTTTAATCTCTCACATTCATTTATTTTCGAGATTATACGAATCTTTTTATCTTAACTTTCATTTCACTAAAGCCTTTATTTTTTCAATTTTTTTCATAAAAATCCCCTAAATTCTACTAAATTTAGTGTCTCCGACAGTTGCTTTTACTGTCGACGACGTCTACGACAGTCGACGACAGTCGACGACACTAACCGACAGATATATAAATTACCTCTACTTTCT
>Ga0209541_10017802_pt1 | contig 10355 bp, 12 predicted proteins | sample RifCSPlowO2_01_FD_184027 | JGI IMG/M metagenome (GOLD analysis project Ga0209541, IMG submission 184027) | Groundwater microbial communities from Rifle, Colorado - Rifle CSP2_plank lowO2_0.1 (SPAdes) (version 2) | ecosystem: Environmental > Aquatic > Deep subsurface > Groundwater | place...
TCCACGGGTCGTAGAGATCAACGTCAGGCCAGGCAGCCCTGAATCAGAAGTCTCGGATGACGGAAAGGATGTTTATGAGGTCATGAATGGCGTTATTGACGGAACAATCGAACCGGGAGACGCAGGCCTTGTTAAAAAGTTTACTATTGGCATTGTTCTTGTTTCAGGCCCTGTTGATGGCCGTCCAGGTTATCCCGACCCAAATTACAAAAAAGGCTATCCGATTGAAGGCTTGGATGAGATTGACGAGGATGTGGGCGTTCTTTTAGGTGGAGTAATGTCCCCTGACGGCGGAAAAACGCACATTACAAGCGGTGGAAGGGTCATGATGCTGGTTGCTTCTGATGAAGATCCGAAGAAAGCCAAGGCAAAAGTTCTTGCAAACGCTGAGAGTGTAAGATATCCCAACAAATATTACCGCGACGATGTTGCTTACGAAGAAGGCGCTTAATTTATTGCCCGGCCAAAAAGCCCCTTAACTTTATCCTTCCCTATCGTTATTATGAAAGGCCCAAGACGCGGGCCTGAGTCCCGGCCTATGAGAAGCTGGTAGCAGATGCCAAAGAGCCTCTTGGGCTCGACGTTGTTTTCCCTGGCAATTTCATATATGCGCGACTGCAGTTCCCCTTCTTTCTTGTATGCGTCAAGTTCGCTTGCCAGCTGAGCCAGCGCTTTCTTTTCGTTTTCATTCAAAGAGGAAACAAATTCTTTGCTTGCTGTTTCCCTGACATTGATTCTCATTTCCTCAGGCGCGTATTTTTCAACCCATGTTTTTGCCAGCTGCAGTCTCCTGGCTATTCTCTCGGTGTCTTTTTTGCCAGGGTTCTTTATGGCACCCATTGACTCCAGGAGATTTATTATCTCTTCCGTGCTTCTTCCTGCGTATACCTGGGAAATCATGGAAGCGATTGAATAGCTGATTTGCGGCATCTTGGCAGGCTTCTTTGTCTGAGAAAGCATGTATTCCCTTTTCAGCTGGCTGTCCCTTTTTTCATTTAGAGACTTTTCACGGAAATAAACGCTTTCTGCTTCGTCATAGCGGTCGGCAAGCAGGAAAAGCTTGTTTGATTCCAGGTCAAATTCAATGACTGTCTGCGGCTGGTAGGAAATCATCATGAACCGCAGCAGTTCAGGCTCTGCAAATTCCAGCCACTGCTTCAGCGATATTGCATTTCCTTTTGATCCGGATATTTTTTTCCCTTTTATCTGAACGAATTCCCCGCCTACGAGAAGAGGCGGAGCATACTTGAAAATCTCTTCCGAAAAAACCTTTCCTGTGTCTACCGATCCGCTGGCGGCAAAATGATCTTTGCCGGCCGATTCAAATGTCGTTTTGAATATGTTCCATGTCGCCGGCCAATGCAGTCTCCATGGTAATTTTACATTGCCCTTCTTTGGTATAACCCGCCCTTCATGCCTGCAGCCTTTGGCATATTCGCGGTCTTGCGTGCATGAATAAGAAAGATGTTTGCCGTCCCAGCCGGTTGCATTTGTTGTGCCTGACCTGCCGCAGTTTTCGCATTTTACAACGACAGGCAGCCAGTTTTCAGGCTTGTCAGACCTTGTTATCTTTACCCAGATATCCCTTATCTTCCTTGCGCTGTTCAGGGCGGTTGTTATCGAATCATCATAAAGCCCTTTGTGGTAATTTTCATAAGAAGAGTGCCATTTTGGCCTCAGTCCGTATTCGTGCATCACGTCTTTTATCTCAGCGGTGAAATAATCCGCCCACGTTTCATGGCTATAATCGGGAGAAGGTGCTTCGTATATGGGCTTTCCAAGATGTTCCTTGAAATCTTCAGCATTAAGATTCAGTCCGGCAGGCACTGCATCCAGATCGTCTGCATCGTCCACGAAAAAATTGAATTTAGCGTGTGTTCCAGCGTCTTCCAATGCCTGGAAAACAAGCCCCGGTATGAGCAGTTCAGTTCTTGCATTTCCGATATGGAAATAGCCGGAGGGCGTCCACATGCCGTGAACTACCTGTTTCTTGACTTTTCTTTTTTGCATTTCCCCGGCTATCCTGTCAGCCCAGGTGTAGAACTCTATCTGCGCGTCCATCATGATTTATACGCAGCGGAACTTTTATTAATATTCGCTGGCCATAAAAGTTAGGATGCGCATAGTTTACTTCATACTAGGTTTCATACTATTCAGCCTCTTTCTGCTGTTCAGCGCAGGCTTCATCGACCTTAACGTTTTCTCGTTTTTGGCCTTCATTTCCATAGTAGCGTCAATAATCTTCAAGGACAGGAAGAACATCAAATTTACCGCAGGCATCCTGCTGATGCGCCGCACCAAGCGCTTCCGCGACACCATAGACAGCATAGCGCAAAGGCACAAAACATTCTGGAGCGCGTTCGGCACGATTGGTGTTGCTGTTGCCATTATCGTGATGCTTCTTGGCTCCTTTCTGCTTATAGACCAGTCAATCAAGATAGCAACCGGCGTGTTAAAGGACGGAGCCAGGCTCATACTTCCAGGTCCTGCAGCGTCGCTGGATGTACCTGGCGTGCTGTTCGTGCCTTGGTGGATATGGATCATCGCCATCGCATTTGTGATAGTGCCGCATGAAACCATGCACGGCATCATGTGCAGGATTGACAAGGTGAGGATAAAATCAGTCGGCTGGATATTGCTGCTGGTTCTGCCCGGAGCCTTTGTGGAACCCGATGAGAAGCAGCTGGAAAAGCAGAGCCGCAAGACCAAGATGCGCGTTTATGCAGCCGGGTCTTTCATAAATATTTTCCTCGCTGGAATTATTTTATTGCTGCTGGTCCTGATTTCAAGTGCGTTTTTCGTCCCTTCCGGCGTCGCTTTTTATGCGCCTGACAATTCTTCTTTCGGAAAAAATGTCACAGCCTCGATAACTGAGATCAGCGGGCAGCGCATAAACAGCATAGACCAGCTGCGCAATGAGCTGGCAAAGCATGAACCTGGAGATACTATTGAAGTCAAAACGGCAGAAATTGATTCGGGTGCGCCTATCTTTTCACCTCTGCCTAGCTCGGGGCTTGTGATAAACGACAAAAACGTAGAATCCCATACGCTTGTTTTGCAGGGCACTGATGACAGCAGGCCTGTTCTGGGTATTGCAGTTATCGGCACTTCCTATGTTTTCCTGCTCGGTTCCGGGATGCTTGTATTTTATACGCTGCTTTTCTGGCTGTTTGCAATCAGCTTTTTTGTAGGGCTGGTGAATATACTGCCGTTGAAGCCCCTGGACGGCGGTTTCCTCTTCGAAGAAATAGTGAAAAAATTCACGAGGCACCACAAGCCAATAGTCACGGGCATGAGCCTGTTGATGTTCTTGCTTATTGCTTTCAGCATACTTGGCCCGATTTTATTGCCTTAGGCAGAAAATTACTCCCTTCTTCTTGGCTGTGTTACAAAAAGATAGTATTTTTCATCACCGGTGAGCTCTTCGATTATGCGCCTCACTATAATTTTCGCAGGATCAGGGAAAAGTTTTACCCTTTCGCTGATGTCCTTGAAACTTTCAAACGGTTTCTTTCTCTTCTCGTCAAGTATGTCTATCAGGTGCTTCTTGCCGATGCCTGGCAGCAGCTGGAACTGGTGCATCCTGGGCGTGATAGAGTAGCCCTTGTTGAAGAAATCCACAAAACGCGCTTCGTTCTTCCTTACCAGTTTTTCTATTATTTCTTCCAGTGTTCTTTGTGAATGGTTTGTAAGGTTTCTGTACTCAATCTGGCCTTTTATGAACCTTATCTTGTCGCGCTTGCCTTCGCCTATGTAGACTTCTTCCTCGGGGCGCAATGTAACGTCTTCCCGCGGTACAAGCTCAAGCAGCGAGAAGAAGGAGCTGCCTATGGCTTGGGCTACTGGTTCCGCGTGCCTTCTGTCCGGATATCCTGTTGGCAAAAAATCTAGGATTATGCATGTCTCTTCTTTCATTTGTCATTACCTCAAACACTCTTATCACTCATAGATGTTTCCTTGCTTTTCTTGAATATGGATAATCAACTTTAAAAAGAAGGAGAAAACCTAGGTTTTTCTCTCCTTTCTAATCCTCATTCCTAATTAAGAATATTATTTTTCTTTTCAAGGATTTTCTTTTCCTAGTTTTTCTCCCTTCTAACCCTCTTTCCTAATCTAAACTTTTCTTTTTTCTACTCAGAAGCGTTCCTGTACAATTCTGTCGCTTCTAGAATCGGTGGAGTAGAACTAGATTCTCAAAAAGCGCAGCTTTTTGGAATTCTCGAAATCCAAAGGATTTCGGAATCTCAGAGAAACGAAGTTTCTCTGAAGATCTCGGAGAAGCTTCGCTTCTCCCAAGAATTCGAGCAGGAGAAAAGAAGATAAACTGATTTATTTTGCTATCGCGAAAACTGCTGGTTTTAACCAGCAGATGACGATAAAGCGATAGCGAAAGACATCCACAAAGAAACCAGCAACTTTAGTTGCTGGTAACAAAGAGGATGTCATTTCTTGTATTTCTTGACGATCTCTACAATCTGTTTTATTTCCTCTTTCTTCAGGTTTGTTCTTTCCTTGGAAAAAAGCATTTCGACTTCCTCATCTGTGTCAGGAAGTATGTTGATTATCAGGGCTATGTATCGCGGCTTCAGGATTGCTATTTTGCCCAGGTCTTCAATTATGTTTTTCAGCTGAGCCTGTGTGAGCTTTGGCACCTTTTCCAGGTATTCCAAGCATATCTTCTGCTCGTAAACAAGATCCCTTTCTCCCTTCCTTTCCTCAAGTATCCTTTTCGCTTCCGGTATAGTTATGTCCTCTTCTTCGATTAGCTCCATAAACAAATCCCCTTCTTGCTCAGAGAAGCTTTGCTACTCTGGCATCCCAAAGAGCAAAGCTCTTTGAGGATTTCAGAAAAGAAAGGCCTTTGTATGTCCCAAAGAAAACAAAGACCTCTTCTCTTTATTCATCATTATAATCCTCTCTTAATTCTTATTTTTTTGCGGCTTGAGATGTTCTGGCCTCAAGAAAAGAGTCTTCGTCGCATCGTGGTCTGTTATTTGAACCATGTAGCTCTTGCCTCTTTTCTCGATTATCTTTCCTGTTGCTCCCTGGAAACGCGGGTGCGGGAGCTTTGAGCTTGGCAGGAAATCCACATGTACTGCATCGCCAGGAGAAAACTTTCTTATGTAAGGACCTATGCCGATTGCTTTCTTGCCTGACAGCTTGTTCCTTGATTTTCTCATCTTTCCGTAAGATTTTCGTACCATATTATCAACAAGCCTTTACCATCTTTCAAAGAAAGATTTAAATGTCTACTTTTCGGCTGCCATCTGGCCTATAAAGCTGTCAACAAGCACGCCTATTTCCTGATAAAATTCCCCAAATCTTTCTTTTATTCCCTGGCAATATTTTATTCCATTGTGTGTTGCAACGGGCAAATTAAGCTCTCTTGCCTTGCGAACGATTTCTGCAGGATCGAAAAACGGATTCGTTATTGAATAACCATAGTCGTAGCATCCGCGCAAAAGACATATTGCTACAAGTTCGTGATCGAAACCATAATCTGTACCAAATCTCTCCTTATGCGTTTTTGATACATCGCAATTTATGCAACCGCGCACACTGATAAAATAAGGAACATCTGCAGCTTCAGCCTTTGACATGTATTTTCATCACGTCCAGTTCCTTGCACGTGCATTCATTCTTCAGCAGCTCGGATATGCTAGGTCTTGTCCTTCCGCTGTCGCCGCTTATGAGTTCTTTAATATAAAGCCCGGCTTCCCCGCGCACCTCAATCATGAAGGTTCGTTTGTCCATGTACTTGTATTTTATTTGTTTTACGTGCCTTTTCCGGCGCAGATCAGCGCGCCGGTGCAAAACACGCTGGGGCGTTCTTTGGCTTATTTCCCCTACAATACTCTTTATTTCCTCAAGATCATCTTTACTAATTGGTTTATTGCATTTCACAACAGCCCTGTATGTTTTGTCGGTGCGCGCTTCTTTTATTCGCCTGACTTCTTCAATATTTGATGGCCGCAAATTCCTGACCTTAACTTCTTTTCCTATTTTTCCGGCAAGTTTCTTCATTGCAGTTTCACGCCTTTTCGGGCCTGTAATCTCAAGAACAAACGGCCGCCATGCGAGGCATCTTGCATCGATGTCCTCCCTGCCCATTCCATGAAGTTTGTGCCCTCTTCCGCGGGTAGCCAGCATGAACGGCTTTGCGATTATTTCTTCTACGCTGGTCCTGTATTTCTTTGATGGCCATTTTGTCTGGGGTATGCCGCGCTTGAGTTTCTGGTACTCGCCATAAATGAAAATAGGATTTGGAGTGATTTCTATCTTTCCGCTTCCAAAGTTGACAATCATGTTCACATCAGGATTCTTCCTGCTGAACCGCGTCTTTGTTGCTGCTTCTGCAAGTTTTCCAATTTCGCGGTTTATCTCGGCCTTTAACGGCTCGCAATAGTCTATTCCAACGCGTTCCCATAGCGCCTCTTCCTTTTCAATGAGGCCGGAAGAAAGCCTTGTGCCTATGAGAAATGTTTTGTACTCATATTGCCTGTTTTTTGCAATCTTCTCGGCGTGTTTTTCCAGCCGGGCGAAAATATCGCCGCAAACAGAGCACTGCTTTCTTGCTGTTTTGGCTTTGATCTCGAGATTATGGAAGGCGTAGTCATGAAAATTTGACATGTCTGCAGCCCCCTTGTAGTCTTCGTTGTCTATGGACATCGCAGCAATTGTTCTCAGCAGCTTCCCTCTTTCATTATTTGTAAAGCCTGAAAGCAGCTGTCCGAACTGCCTCCCAAGGCAGTTATCGCATGCTGGCTGCTCAAGAATCCGCAACGTTTTTTCGAGGAGGTTCATGAATATATCATTCCAGAAATAACCTTTAAAACAAAATTATAGCGGAGATAGGATTTGAACCTACGACCTTCGGGTGCCCCAGAACAACCTATGGGCCATTCGTGAAACCTTCAAAAGAAAGCTTTTCGACGAGCACTCCAGGCTTTGAGTGATTCTAGAAATTTCTAAAATCAATGCTCCACTCCGCTATAAGCCAATCTTACTTTATACGAGTTATGATTTAAATGCTTGAATTCAGTAGATATTCTTGCTCTCCATATAAGATTTTCTGTTTTATAATTTTTCTGGGACCAGATTTTTCTTACTGGTATGTTAAAAGACTGACAAAGTCTTAAAATATTAAACAACGTAATCTTATTCTTTTGAGTTAGTTGTATTTCTCCATGCTTGACATAGCCATCTGCATCTATAAAGCCAGAAATTAAACCTAATCTATAATCAATTGAATTTTCATTTGATTTTCTGAAATTCTTTACCGATATTTCAATAAATTTCATTAACTTTTTCGAGTTTGTTTTTATTCTAAACGAGTTAGATCTCTTGTCAACTATTCTGAAATGTTTCAAAGATAATTTTGATAAAATATTACATAACTTTTTGGATATTTCATTATCACTTTGAGAATTAAAATACAATTCAACCATATAATGCCTATCATTCTTACTATGATAACAATATCCGTCTCCTATAAAGAATCCAATAAAATATCCAATTTCTTTTTCAGTTAAATTTTCAAATTTTGGAATATTCATCATTCCACCCCGCAAATATATTTATTGAGAAACGCTTTTAAATGAGTGCAGAAATCTGATAAAAATATTTATACAAGCAAGGACATAATAAAGATGCAATGAGGTATTATCCACAGCCGCATAGCTTGCAGGGACTTACTTCTGATTCAAGACTTGCATCACAATTGCATCACGCCTTCAAGAAAGGTGGATGTCTTGAGAGAAGCTTCGCTTCTCCGAGATCTTCAGAGAAACGGAGTTTCTCTGAGATTCCGAAATCCTTTGGATTTCGAGAATTCCAAAAAGCCGCGCTTTTTGAGAATGTTGGTTCAATATTGGAACGCATGGGATATGCACTCTCGCCCGTACCGGTTCCTGTTCCAGTAAACAATTCCTATAGGGGACGGATCATCACACGTGACGGAAGATAGCTCTTTTTAAGACCAGCAACCAAAGTTTATTTGTTCTACTTAATAGGTGTCTTTATTGAAAACCATTCTTGGCATTGATGAAGCCGGCCGCGGCCCGGTGATAGGGCCTCTGGTGATGTGCGGCTATCTTGTGAAGGAAGGCAAGATTGGAGAGCTAAGGGAACTGGGCGTTAAAGACTCAAAGCAGCTTACGCCTGAGAAAAGGGAAAGCCTTGTGCCCAGGCTGAAGAAGATGGCTGAAGATTTTGTTGTGCTGTCTATATCGCCGCAGGAAATAGACAAATTAAGAACGGAAACAAATCTTAACAAGATTGAGATAGAGCACATGCAGCAGATGATAGACCTGCTTTGTCCTGGAAAAGCGGTGATCGATGCGCCAGAAGCAAACACAAAAAGGTTCAGGGAAAAGGTTCTTTGCAGGCTCAAGCACACCCGGTTTGAATTGGTGGCGGAGAATTTTGCCGACAAGAAATACCCCGAGGTCGGCGCAGCCTCGATAATTGCCAAGGTTCATCGCGACGCGGAAATAAGCAAGCTTCATCATAAATATGGCTTCTTCGGTTCCGGTTACACTTCCGACGAGCGCACTATAGCGTTTTTAAAGAATTGGCTACAAGATAACAAAGACTTCCCGGACATTGTAAGGAAGTCCTGGATAACGGCCACGCTGATGAAAAAAGAAAAAGAGCAAAGCAATGTAATGAGCTTCATAAGCAGAACTGAGTGAAGAATATGAAATATTTCGACGAAGAAATCAAGGTAACTATTGTAAATGTTCTCGCAGGTATCGTCACCGGCTACGTGTCCTTTCTGCTGAACCGGCCGCTTGTGAGTCTGGTGGTTGCAGTCGTGGCATTCATCTGCCTTTCATTCCTTGCAAAAAAGGCATTCAGCGTGAAAAAGGAAAAGAAGTGGTGGCTGAGCCCGGTAACCACGTTCTTCCTGGCCTGGATAGTCTCCTGGACTCTTTTTTACAACATGTGAAGAGGAGAAACCGAACGATATAAAATAAAATTGATACCGTATGCTCCGAACGCATTATGCAAAAGAACTGAAAGCGGGCAAGAACATCACTGTAGCCGGATGGCTGCACGAGAAAAGGGTCCTCGGCTCCATTGTGTTTGCCGTTGTTCGCGATTTCACCGGACTCGTGCAGATAACAGCAAAGAAAGGCGTGACAGACGACAGTATAATGGAATTGCTGAAGGACCTGAAAAGGGAATCCGTGATTTCTGTTACAGGCGATGCTGTAGACAACAAGCAGGCGCCAAACAAGCTCGAAATACTGCCGAAAAATATTAATGTCATTTCGCTTGCTGAGAACCTGCCTATTGATATCTCTCCCGGCATAAAGACCACGCTTGACAAAAGGCTGGACTGGAGAAGCATAGACCTCAGGAAACCTGAACACAACGCCGTCTTTCGCGTGCAGTCAACGCTCGTTCAGGAGATGCAGCTTTTCCTAAAGAAAGAAGGCTTTGTCCAGGTATTTACGCCGTCACTGATGGGCTCTGCATCAGAAAGCGGCGCCGAACTTTTTTCCGTAGTCTATTATGACAAGGAAGCTTTCTTGCGCCAGGACCCCCAGCTTCACAGGCAACTCTCTGTTGCTGCAGGCCTGGAACGTGTTTACGACGTTGGCCCGAGCTGGCGCGCAGAACTGTCGCATACCACAAGGCATTTATCAGAGCACAGGACTATTGCTGCTGAGATGGCTTTCATAACAGACGAATACGACGTCATCAGCCTCGAGGAAGAAATGATAAGATTTGCAATCGAGAGGCTTGTGAAAGACTGCAGGGACGAGCTGGATATTCTTGGCATAAAACTGGATGTGCCGAAAAAGAAATTCCCCGTACTGGAATTTCCTGATCTTTACGATGTACTGAAGACACTAGGCGAAAAAGTTGAATACGGGAAGGCTTCTTACGGCTCAGACGGAGAAAAGAAGCTCGGAGAGTACGTGAAGAACGAGTTCGGCTCTGATTTCTTTTTCGTGAACCGGTTTCCTTTCGCGGAGAAGCCGTTTTATGTCATGCGCGTGGACAAAGATCCCACATGGGCGCGCAGCATAGACCTCATTTACAAAGGCATGGAGATGAGCTCCGGCGGCCAGCGCGAGCACAGGCATGACAAGCTGGTCCAGCAGCTTCGCGAGAAGAAGATGTCCATGGATTCAATAAGATGGTTCACGGATTTCTTCAAGTTCGGCGTGCCGCCGCATGGCGGATTTTCTATAGGCATTGAGAGGCTTACAATGCAAATACTCAACCTGCCTAATGTCAGGGAAGCTGTCCTCTTCCCTCGGGACGTCGACAGATTGACGCCATAATAGGGAGAAACTACGTTTTCTCCCCTATAACCCCTCTTCCTTTAGAAGAAAAATAAT
>Ga0209541_10017803_pt1 | contig 10355 bp, 7 predicted proteins | sample RifCSPlowO2_01_FD_184027 | JGI IMG/M metagenome (GOLD analysis project Ga0209541, IMG submission 184027) | Groundwater microbial communities from Rifle, Colorado - Rifle CSP2_plank lowO2_0.1 (SPAdes) (version 2) | ecosystem: Environmental > Aquatic > Deep subsurface > Groundwater | place: Rifle...
CTTACGTAAAAATGAGTTTCTCCGCCGATACCGACTATTTCGAGAGATATCCAATTAATCATATGGCCTTTAAAGAATCTGTTTCTCCATAATATTGGAGGAGGCAGGGTACCGTGCAAGGCGGCAAATATTTGTTCCGTGGCCTTGGGACTCTTGCCTGGATCTTGCGGAATTTTCAAATCCAGAAGAACCCATTTAATAGCTTTTATGAATTTTAACCTTGTATATGACTCATAAGCCCCCATCAAAGTGGCGGCCAATAAAACCGGCAGATATATCCACCAATAACCAACAAGAAACCACAAAAAAGTTTGCAGATAATCTAAAGCAAAAGAGAATTGATCCATTACCTATCTATTGTATAGCAAATAAGGTGAAAACAAAAGAGGCGCTTCTCGGAGAAGTTTCTTGAGCGTGCTTTAGCCGCTCTAAGAATCTCTGTCGCGCCTCTTTTGTACTTCCTTTAGGCCTTTCGTAATTCGTAGCTTCCGTCGTCGTTTTTAACAAAGGTTTTGGAATCCTGAAGATTCAAGAGAATCGTGTTTTCTTTGACCATTCTCGCATTCATTACTTTGATCAAAAGAGCGGTCTTAGGCATCGGTTTTGAAGAACTCTTCAGAAGGTCAACAAGGACATCTTTCACGGTTCCCGATTTATAGCCCCATTCGGATAAGGCATACATTCCTCTGCCCACCAGAACAAACCGGCTGTCTTTTATCAATTCATTATGAACGGTCTGGACATTGGCCTTCTTGCCCTGAAATCCGACAGCATTTATCAGTTTGGCTATCTCGCTAAAGTGCTTGGGATTGTTTTCCTTTTTCAGCACTAAGTAGGCCTTATCCCTGACGCCCTTGGGTCTGATCTCCGGCCATGACACCAATCCTACCTCGTTGAAAATATTCTTGCCTACGTTTTTCGATATTGTAAGGTATGTAGCCAGATGCTTTTGGTTAAGGTCGCCGCTTAATCCCGACACGTTGTTCTTTTTGGCTAAATTATAAAATTCCCCTTCCATGCTTACTTTCCCCGTCTTCTCCAGAACACTAACACAGGACGAGGCCATATTTTTAAAATTATTCAAAGTGTTGCTGTTAGCAGCCCAGAAAGAGTTAAAATTATCATTATCGTTAAATCTTACAAGGTCCTTATCCAGGGTCAGAACAAAGACCAAAGACGAGTTGTAAACCGACTCGGCATCACTGCCGGAAAAGGCCTTGAACAGGTCTTTCTCTTTCATGACTCCGCCGTTTTCGTTCAAAATATTCTTGGCCAAGGCGGCATATTTTTCTACTTCCGGATCAGAACTTCCTTTAGTCAGCTGGGTTAAGGTAAACTCTTCTATCTGCCTCACTCTCTCTCTGGTAATACTGTAGCTTTTGCCGATGGATTCGAGGGTTTCTTTCCTGCCGTTCTTTAAACCAAAACGCCTGGAAATTATGTCCTTGTTTCTTGCCGATAAGCTTTTGACCAAATTAGCGACCGTTTTTGTGACTGCGCCCTGACCAGGCAGGTTTAAATTGTTTTTGCTCATATGAATTGGCGATTCCCCTCTCCCCTCGCCTTATTTAAATTGTTTATATTACAATATCACTACTCTGGTATAACGTCAACCCCACACCTTAACGGGCTCTCTTGTTCCACCAAACCAGTAGCGGCGATGCGACAAATATCGAAGAATAGGCTCCCAGAAAAATACCCATAATCATGGCTAAAGCAAAGTATTTAATACTCTCTCCTCCGAACAGATATATGGCTATCAAGGACAAAAGGGTTGTAAAAGTAGTATTAAGAGATCTGGTCAGGGTTTGCATAATGCTTTTGTGAACCACCGTGCCAAAATCATCTTTAAATCTTCCCCTTAGAATATTCTCCCTAACTCTGTCAAACACAACAACAGTATCTGAAACCGAATATCCCAAAACAGTAAGGGCCGCAGCTACGAACACGGCGCTTATTTCAACTCCGTAAAAATAGCCTAGCAAAGCAAATGCTCCCGTCGGTATGACAACATCGTGGATAAGGGCAACGATGGCGGCAAGACCCATTGCCCAAAAGGGCAATACTCCCGACAACCTTCTGAACACAATGGCTATATAGATGATAACTCCCAACAGCACCAGAATGATTGCGGTAATGCTTTTATTCTTTAATTCATTGCCGATCAAAGGCCCCACTGAATCGAATTTTCTTTCTTCCAAGCCGGAAGACGGAAAAGCTGTCTTAAATTTACTCAGAACGATCTGGTGGTTCTGTTCCGACAATTCTCCGGTTCTAATCATAAGACCATTCGTCCCGGAGGGGGTCAACGACAGATCTTTGAAATCGGAAAGCGATTTTTGAATAGCTTCAATTTCCGGTCTTCCGTTTGTAAACTCCAGCTCAAGAACGCTCCCGCCTTTAAAATCAACTCCCAACCTCAAACCAAACACCAAGACAACAACAACGGCTGAAGCCGCCAGCAATATCGAAACCCAGAACATTATTGTATATATCTTGTACATGTTTAAAACAACCACTTTTTATTCTCTAATTTCGGTCCGCCTATTAAATTCAAAATATTTCTCGTCACAACCGTAGCCGTAAACAAACTTGTCAGAACTCCGACACCCAAGGTCAAAGCAAACCCTTTTACTATTGAGGTTGTGAACGCATACAGCACGAATGCGCCGATAAGGGTGGTCACATGGCTGTCTCTAACCGAAAGCCAAGCGCGGGAAAATCCTTCATGCATTGAAGCACGAAGCGACTTGCCGGCCTTTAGTTCTTCCCTCATTCTCGCAAAAATCAAAACATTGGCATCCACCGCCATACCTAAAGACAGAATAAATCCGGCGATACCAGCTAAAGTCAGCGTGACAGGAATAAGTTTGTAAATAGTCAACACGATCAAAACATAGACCACCAAAGCGATTACCGAAACCACTCCCGGTAATCGGTAAAACAACATCATAAATACCGCCACCAATATCAAGCCGTAAACACCGGCCTTTAAACTTTTTGCCAAAGATTCAGCTCCTAAAGATGCACCGATGGTTTGTTGGGAAATCAAAGTTATCGGCACCGGCAAAGCGCCGGAATTTAATCTCGTCGCCAAAAGTTTAACTTCAGCCGGAGTGAATTTTCCCGTAATGACCGCATTGCCGTCTTTAATTTCCGACTGAACTACGGGGGTGGAAATAACTTCTCCGTCCAAAACTATCGCGACTATCTTGCCTAAGTTTCTCTTGGTTATTTCTGCAAAAAGTTTAGCGCCTTCATCAGTAAGCTCCAAGCTTACTTGTGACTGATAGGTCTGCTGGTCAAACACAACCGCAGCCCGTTTTAAATGCTTTCCATTAAGACCAGTGGACTGCAGTGGGTCCTCGTTCAAACGCTGACCATTCTGCTGGGCATCAAATATGGCCTGCGTATCGGCTTTTGTTTCTTTAAATTCAAGAAATGGTGTCTCACCTATCCGTTTGATGGCTTCATTTACATCACTAATACCGGCAAGTTCTACAATTAATCTATCAGTCCCGCTTATCTGTACCAGTGGCTCGGCAACGCCGAAGAAATTAACCCTTCTTTCAATAACATCTCTGACACCCTGCATGGCATCCGACTTATTTTCTGACTTAGAAAGGTCGGCCTGATAAACCAAATGAGTTCCGCCAAGCAAATCCAAACCCAGTCTAAATGGCACATTGGGAACAGAAACATATTTGTTTACGCTTTGCGGATATACAAAAACAAAAAGAAGGAGAGAACCGACAATTATTCCGATGAGTAAATAATTAACTTTCACGAAGTTTATTAAAACATATTCGGATTTTGAGCGCAAGACGGACGCTCCGCCCCATTGCCTCCCGCCAACCGTTCGCATTCCCCCGCGAGGAATGCTCACTTCGTTCTCGGTCCAGACTTTGTCAAGAACCCTTCACTGCGTTCAGGGTCGTTGACAATCCATGCAGTCTGGATTCGAAAGATTGTCGGACGACAACGGGGCTCCGCTTTTAATTATTCCTCGCCTCGTTAATGTGACATAAAAGCGATGGGGCTGGGCTTAAATATCAACGGCTCACATATGTGAGCCGTTGATATTTATCAGTTGCTTGAGAGTAATCTATTCTTCCGGAAAATCCATTTGCCAAATTCAACTGCGAGAATGTTTAATAAACCAATCAATGCAACCCCCAAGAGCCAAGGCGTGGGTAAAGAAACAGTCTTAAGCAAGGACTGCATAAATGGAACATAAATAGCTATGGCCATAAGAAAAATTCCAACACCAACACCGGCAACCAGATAACGATTGGAAAAAAAAGGATATTCAAAGATGCTCTTCTCCAAACTTCTCACAGAAAACACCAAAAATAAAGTATAGCTTCCGAAACTGGCAAAAATGAATGTTCTCACAATATCTTCCGGAAAACCGGTTCGCAACAATAACCAATACAATACAAACAAAAGTGCGCTAGTGGAAAAACCGATAAATAAAATCAAGAATCTCATTGTGGGGTCAAAGAGACCGGTTTTTGCGCTTTGAGGCCGGTAAGTTAAGCCGTCAATATTTTTTTCAAAAGCGAATGCGACCGCCGGAAAACTATCCGAGAAAAAATTAACCCAAAGAATTTGAAGTGCATTCAGGGGAAGCGCTAAACCGGTTAGAAGAGCTCCGCCGATTAAAAAAAGCTCGTCAGCCGTATCTGAAAGAAGATACACAAGAACTTTACGGATATTGTGCATTATTTGACGGCCTTCTTCCACAGCAGCAGCGATAGTTTCAAAATTATCGTCCAGCAATACAAGGTCTGCAACATCACGCGCCACTTCTGTTCCCGAACCCATGGCAATTCCTATATCTGCTTGCTTGATACTCGGCGCGTCATTCACGCCGTCACCGGTCATGGCTACCACCTCTCCCATTTCTTGATAAGCTTTCACAATCTTCATTTTGTCAGCAGGAGACACTCGGGAAATAACTCTTAGAGACGGCAAAAGTTTTTTGAGATCCGCGTCTGAAAGCAATCTAAACTCTGAAGAATCAAGAACGCTTTCCTTGCCGACATGGAGGCCGACTTCTTTGGCTACGGCTTCTGCAGTACCGCGATGGTCGCCGGTCATGACTATGACCCTGATGCCGGATTCCCCAACTTTTTGAACAGCTTCTTTAACACTCGGCCTGACTGGGTCACGCAGAGTAATTAGTCCTTGAAATACAAGATTCGTTAATTCCAAGTCCTTTGAAAAAACAAAATCTTCTTTTCTTTCAATTTCTTTTGTTGCTACCCCAACCACAAGTTCTCCGGATTCGGCAAGAGAACTGATTTCTTTTAAAGCGACATCCCGCTCCGCGTCATTTAATATTGAGTGGTTGATAAAAACATCCGGTGCGCCAAAAAATACAAGCAAATGTTTTTCTCTGTCATGTATCAACGAGGCGGAAAATTTATTAACCGCATTAAACAAAAGTGAGTTTAGAATTGATGTTCTTTTTTTGACCTCTTCCACAAAAACATCCCTAAGGCCAGCCGATCGCACCAATGCCGTCTCCAATATTCGTCCGCTAATTCGCCATTCTGATGGCGGATCATTGGGGTTCTCTATCAAAACATTGGTGTTAATAAGAGCCAGTTCTAAAAGTTTATTTTCCTCTCCGCTAATAACCGGGAGGACCTTGCTTAGCGCCATTTTTGCCATAGTCAGTGTTCCGGTTTTGTCAGTGAAAATTACACTGGTATCTCCCAGTGTCTCCGCTGCAATTAATTTTTTGATAACACCTTTGCGCCGCGCCATCCGCTGAACCCCTATCGCCAAGATAACTGTCATGGCTACTGGCAGGCCTTCCGGAACCGCTGAAACAGCAATCGCTATGGATGTCAGAAACATATCCACGCGCGAGTAACCCAAAGCAATGCCTATGCCAAAAATAATGAGCGTAAAGATGCCTAAAACTATCCCCGCTTTTATGCTAAAACGTTTGATTGCGTTTTGTAGCGGAGTTTCTTCCCTCTGTGATTCGGCCACCAAAGTTGCAATTTTCCCGAGTTCTGTTAAAAAATCCGTTCGGCATATTACCGCTGTGCCAATGCCTTGGGTAACAAGAGTTCCTGCAAAAACCATGGAGAACTGATCACCGAGGGCTGCGTCTGAATTCACCGGGTCAACTGATTTTGATACCGGCAGAGATTCTCCGGTAAGAATCGCCTCATCAACCTGCAAATCATTAATAAAAACGAGCCGTCCATCGGCGGGAATCCTGTCTCCTTGGGCAAGATGGACGATATCTCCCGGCACTAACTCCGCAGCATCTACTTCACGTTCGATGCCATCACGAATAACTCTTGCTCTCTGCTTAAGATATGTTTTAAGTTCCGCTAATGCCTTCTCGGCCTTATACTCCTGGTAGAAGCCCAGCGTGGCATTAGCAATTACAGCCGCGAAAATAAAAAGTGCATCGCGATAATGAGCAATAAATAAAGTAACAATGCCGGCAACCAACAGAATCAAGATCAGCGGACTTTTGAATTGATTTAACAAAACAAAAAAACCAGAAAACTGCCGGGGCTTTTCAATAACATTAGGCCCAAAAACTTTTATTCTTCTCTCTGCTTCGTTTTCTGAAAGTCCATTTCTAGTGTTGGTCTCCAGTATTTCAATAACCTTTTGAACCGGTAATGCCCAAAAGGGATGAACTTGTATTTTTTCAGAGGATTCAAGATTGGTCATAAGGTTTTAGCAACTAAACCGATTAAAACAATGCCGACAAAATTAAATACGAAGGAAAGAACAATAAAAAACCGTATTCTCATCTTTGAAAAACCCAAAAGACTGACTCCCAATTCATCCGGTAAAGGAGAGGCGATAATAAAACCACCGACAAAAAAGGTCAGCCATCTGAAATACTTTAGCTTGAATAACATTCTGATCCTCTTTCCTCCACCTTGATGTTTAATCAATTCCCCTAAGTGTTCAGACAACCTATCCCTTACAAACTTATAAATAACCAAATCCCCCACTAATGCTCCCATGCCACCCAAGAGAGCTGTTGAGATAACCGAATTGGCATGAGCAATTTCTCCTAATGCCACAATTGCCGGTGCGGTAGTAAAAACTGAAGTAAAAAATATGCCGGCGATAAAACTGCCGATAATTCTCATCTCTTTCGTTGATGTAATTAAATCATAGAGAACTCCGGTTTTGGCGAGGATAATAGCTATAAGAATACTGAAAACAACCAGCGCCAAATCTCTAGCTAAACTATTTAGATGGTTATTCATGATTCATCTAGCAAATCAAGTTTTTCTTTTTTCTTTATGAATCCTGATTGCTTTTTCACAGAGTGATATATATTCTTTGGCTGATTTTGTCCAGGAAAAATCCTGTGCCATGCCACGTTCAATGAGCCCTTGCCACTCCTTTTTATTTCGCCGAGCCTGCCAGGCACGAACAACGGCAATCAATAGCGCGTACGGATCATATTTTTCAAAAGCAAACCCCGTCCCCACACCCTCGCCGGGAATATAGTCGCTCACCGTATCCGCCATGCCTCCGGTTTTTCTGACAATGGGAACAGCTCCATAATGCATCGCTTCCATCGGCACCAAGCCTGCCGGCTCGTACTTGGATGGTACGAGTACCGCATCGGCCCCGGCAAAAATCAGCTTGGGAATTTTTTCGTCATAAAACGGATATGAGGCAACACGGTCCGGATAATCCTGCGATAACTGTTGGAAAAATTCTCGATATTTTGTATCTCCCGTGCCTACTACCACCATCTGGCCGGAAATATTTTCAAACAAGGACGGGACAATTTCTTTAATGAGATCGAGTCCTTTCTGATCCGATAGTCGCCCCACATAAGCCATAAGAAACACGCTGTCATCCTGTGGTAAACCCATTCGCTCCTGAAGCGCGCGACGGTTCTCCAGCCGCTTTTTTCCCACATTCTTCAATGTATAGTGCGCAGGGATATCCGGATCATCTTGAGGATTAAACTCATCGTAATCAATACCGTTCATAATGCCGAACAGCGAGTCGTGCCGCTCTTTAAGCACGCCGTCCAACTTTTCGCCGAATTCTGATGTGAGGATTTCCTTGGCATAGGTCGGCGAAACCGTGTTGATGATATCGGCGTACAAAATCCCCCGACGCATACCGTTCAATTTCAAAATGATAGGGTCGGTAAAATCCGGCACAGGACCTTGTCCGGAATCAGCTTCCGTTTCCGGAACAAATTGCGCGTCAAACATGCCCTGATACTTGAGATTATGAATAGTAAAAAGCGTCGCAATATCGGCAAGAACCGGATCGTCCTTAAATTTGGTCTCAAGTAAATTTGGCACAAAACCGGTTTGCCAATCGCTTACTACGATGACATCCGGCTTCCATTCTGACCTCTTTATAAACTCCAAAGCCCCTCGAGAAAGCAGGACCCAACGAGTAGTGTCGTCTTTATAGTTATAGACATTAGCCCGTTTCTCGTAGTACTCCATATTCTCCAGGAAGTAGGTAATGCTTCCATCGTCAAGATCTGTGTGACTAAGCACATTAGACACCAGCAGACCGTGCGGATCCTTGTCCTGGGTCTCGAGATTCAAATTTTCTATCTCCCGCTTCATCGGATATTTATCCGCTTCAATGGTTGCGTATTTGGGAACAAAAACCCGAGCATCATGGCCCAGTTCTCGGATGGCCCGCGGTAAAGAGCGCATAACCTCTCCCAAACCACCGACCTTGGCAAATGGAGCTGCTTCCGATGCCACAAAAAGTATTTTTAATTTTTTATTATTTTCTGAAAAAGACATAGCTATATTTGAACTAAGTATATCAAGAATTATTCGGCAAATCTAATTTTTCTTTTCGTTTTTGGGGTTTGTGTTGTGATAGCCATTCTTTGATAAGAAGGGTTGCCCGGACGTCGTCTTCGTTGTATTTCAAGATTTTTTTCAAAAGATTATCGTCTTTTTTGTCCAGCCATTCTGAAAACCAAACAACTGATTCCGCTCCACCGGCGTCAGAAGCATTCCATTTATAGCCGAAATATTTAGCGACATCTTTCAAACTATAAAAATAAAGCGGAAGAACTACCGACTCCACAACTTTCAAATGGAGGTCAATCGTATTCTCTTTGAATTTATTGACCAAAGTAGTCGGCGCGCCGTAGCGAAGGACCAACCTGTCAAAGACCTGTCTTTCATAATAGGCATAGTGATAAATCACAAAGTCCTCTAAGGTAACGAGGAAGTCCAGAAACTCTTTCCACATCTTCGGTTCTTCTTCTTTGTTTTTTGCAAAGAAATATTTGTATTCGGGTTCTGAATTTTTTGTTGTATCCTTGACCACCACTCCAAGAAGATAATCTATATCGCGAGTCGGGTCACCTTCAATGTCAAAATAGATTTCATGTTTTACGTCAGGAAATTCTGGCTTCCTGATTATTACCGGCTCATTGGAAATAAGCACCTTGGCCTGATTGTTAAACCTAATCAGTTTGTCGAACGGCCAGTCCTCGAGCTTTGTCTGAAGGTCATTAACATCGGCATTCGCCATATCTTGAACAGTTGTAATGCCGATATCATAAAGACGCCTTTGGTCGGCCTGACTTAATCTATATATCAACGAAACATCATTGCATCCTTTAGTTTCTTCCACGCAAAGCGAGTACCATGGGGTTCTTTTACATCCGGATTTCAAAAACGGAGGCGGTTTCTGGCCGTCCAAAATTTTTTCTATCTGAAGCCGTGTCAGATGGAACTGCTCCACAAAATCCTCAACCAGAAAAGAGCGCTCATTCCCCTGCGGATCAATGGCATACGCTTCTTTCGGCCTGACCCCCTGAAGACGTTCCAGAATTAAACTATAAAATATCAGCTGGAATTTGTTCTCGTCGCGCAATTCAAGCGAGCTCTGGGCATCATAAACGACATATTCCCAATCGCCGAATTCGGACTTGCCCGGCCGAGCTTCAAGCAAGTCCGGCATACCGACCCAGTTCTCGGACATAAGGACGCCATGATAAATATTCTTGCCCTGCTTCATCATTTCAAGAGTTGCCATAAATGCTTCGTCTAAATCACGGAAAAGTTCCGGTTTTATTTCTTCAAATTTTTTATGGTTCTTTAGAGTTTGGACTCCTACCATTTTGCCCTTGTAAATCATGTCTAAAAGCGGAGGTACGTGCTTTTTTATCTTGGCATCCCCGTAGATGTCGTACCAAATCCAATGCGGGCATTGGAAAAATTTATAAAAATGTTCAGCTCGTAAGGGTTCAGTCGGCATAGTTGAATTTTATAGATAAAATTTGATTCTGACAAATCAATCGCTGACACAACCTCCATGCGTGCTGCGGAGCATACTTTTCTGAAATTCTGCTG
>Ga0209541_10017806_pt1 | contig 10354 bp, 13 predicted proteins | sample RifCSPlowO2_01_FD_184027 | JGI IMG/M metagenome (GOLD analysis project Ga0209541, IMG submission 184027) | Groundwater microbial communities from Rifle, Colorado - Rifle CSP2_plank lowO2_0.1 (SPAdes) (version 2) | ecosystem: Environmental > Aquatic > Deep subsurface > Groundwater | place...
CTAATTTTATCTTCTCTTTTTGTTCTAGCACAACTTTTTTTAATAAATTATTTTCTATCATTTTAAACCATAGTTAACAATTTTAATGAAAATTGTTTAGTATATTAAACAATTTATGTATATTATTGTACTATATAAGCTTTCCTATTGAACAGTTTATGTCCTATTTCTTTTTTGTATTCTTAAATGTTTCGGCTACATCAATTATATATTTTCCCTCTTCAACCTTGTAAACTAAAGGATCACCTTTAAACAATTTAACCAAATCAAGTTCAAACTTTCCAGGTTCTTTAATATTAATGGAAGCTAAATCTAAGATCACAGGCATATCATCCTCAACACCGATTATATCCATCACATCTTCTTCAATCTGCTTCTTCTCATCAACACTTAACTTCTTAACAAATTCTTGCTGCTCTAATCTATCATTCCTGATATAAAAGAAAAACTTCCCGCCACATTTAGTACAACCTTTTAATAATTCATGAGAACCATCAGGGAATAATTCACTGCATTTTACGCATTGATGCGACATTATTTCCTCAACAATAAATCTATTTTATTGGGATTTCTTTTTATTTCCTTAACAATTGTAGCAGGTCCTATTATTGTTAAGCCTTCATCTCTTCCTAGGATTACCCTGGCCACCTCTTTTCTTATTTTGTCAATAAGTAACTTGTTATTATTAGGTATTATTCCTGCTATCTCAATCCCCTTAAATCTCTTGTCAATGCTTTCCATTGTCTTCTGTATCAGCGCAGATTCTTCTATAGGATCAAGTCTGCCATCTATTAAAATTATTTTATTTTCCTTTACACTTTTTAATATCTTCTTGATCTTCCCCTCTGTATCAAGGTTCATAATTTCTCTGTATGGTATGTATTGTAATGTTAGCATCTTTTATCTCCTCACTAGTTTTAATACCTCACTATAAAAGTCCTCTATGTTATGACCTTTCTCAGCCGAGATTCCGATAACAGGATATTGCGGGAAGGCATTTGTAACCTTTTTAATATCACTCTTTCTTAAATCAGTTTTATTAGCAACAATTAAAACAGGAATATCTCTTGCAGCTAAATTACCAATTATAGTGATATTTACCTGGCTGTAAGGATTTTGTGTTGAATCCAAAACAACTAAAACACAATCCATGCTGTCAAGCCATTTGATAGCATCAATAACCCCTTTAGTAGCTTCCTTAGCCCTTTTCTTGGCATCCCTTGAGTTCATATTAAATTTCAAAAAATCCTCATAATCAATCTTAGTTGCAATTCCAGGAGTATCAATTAAATTAAAGCTTATCTGCTTGCCTTTAGATTTAACAATAACCTTCTCTTTGACATTTATCTCTCTAGTTTCATGTGGAACCTTGGAAACACTACCCATATCCTCTCCTAACCAATCCTGGCAGATTCTGTTTGCTAACGAAGTTTTTCCAGAATTAGGAGGTCCATATAATCCAATCTTCCAATGTCTCTTCTGTTTAAAGATTGCAGTTATACTGTTCAGAAAATCTTTCAACCCTTTTAGCATGTAATTTACATTAAACCATATAAATTTAAATGTTTCGTTTTATAACCTATATAATGAAGGATATAATCTGTTTAGGAATAGAGAGTACAGCCCATACCTTTGGTGTTAGTGTAATAAAAGGTAAGAAAATACTCTCAAATGAGAAATTATCTTATACAACAGAAAAAGGTGGAATACATCCATCAGAAGCTTCCTTGTTTCATAAAAATAACAAAGATCTGGTTTTAAAATTAGCATTGGAAAAATCAAATCTTTCTTTAAAAGATGTAAACTTAATCTCATATTCACAGTCACCAGGCCTTCCTCCTTGTCTATTAGTAGGAATGAACTTAGCAAAAGAATTGTCATTTAAATTAAAAATACCTATAGTAGGAGTGAACCATTGCATAGCTCATCTTGAAATTGGAAGGTTAACAACAAAAGCAAAAGACCCTGTTTTATTATATGTTTCAGGGGCTAATACACAAGTTATAGCATATGAAGGAAAAAAATATAGAATCTTCGGAGAAACATTGGATCAGGGAACTGGAAACTTTATAGATTCCTTCGCAAGATATATTGGGTTGGGATTTCCAGGCGGTCCTAAAATATATGAACTCGCATTAAAAGGAAAAAATTATATTGAATTGCCGTATACTGTAAAGGGAATGGATTTCTCATTATCAGGAATACTAACAAATCTAAAGCAAAAATTTGATTCAAAAAAATATGATATTAATGATTTATCTTATTCATTGCAAGAGACAGTATTTGCAATGCTTACAGAGGTTGCAGAACGGGCAATGGCTCATTGCAATAAAAAAGAATTGTTATTAGGCGGAGGCGTTTGCTGTAACAAAGGACTGCAGGAAATGACAAAAATAATGTGCAAGGAAAGAAATGCAAAATTCTTTGTTCCAGAAAACCAATATCTCGTCGACAATGCTGCTATGATATCTTATCTTGGAATATTAAAATATAATGCGCAAGGCCCAGATAAAATAATAGATATTAATCCGTCTGAAAGAACAGATGACGTAGAAGTTAGTTGGTGATTATCTAATTAAGGAAGTTTATCTAGACTCTTTATTATTTTATCGTTTTCTTCTAAAAGTTCTTCTATCTTTCTATTACTTTGTTCTTCATATACCTTCTTTTCAGCTAATTTTTCTGCATCTGTCATATTAGCTCTCTTCTCTAAAATCTTCATCTCCTCTCTTAACTTCTTTTCTAATTGAGATGTCTTTTCTTTATTCTCTTTAGCTTTTCTATCTGCAACACCATAAGCAGAGCCATATATAAATGTAATTATCCCTAGACCAAGGAAAACGACGCCAATCAGAGATAATTCATCACGCTCTTTCATAAGGTCATAGCCTAAAATCGAGAACCCTCCACCCGTTCCATATAAGAACAATTCTTTTCCAAAACCCATGGTTTGTTTATAATAAAAAAATATTTAAGTCTTACTATTAGTAAACTTTATAAAGAACCAACAACAAATAGTTCTAATGGAATATACATTAACGAAAAAACCAAAAGGTGCTAAGATAGTTATAGGTTTCCCTTCTATAGGTTTAGTTTCAACAATAGCAACAAAATTCATGATAGATCACCTTGACGTAGAGGTAATAGGAGACATATCATCAGAAAAGATAATTCCTTTAACAGCAATACATAAATCAAATATAGTTGAGCCAATAACTCTATATTATAATAAGAAATATAATATAATTATAGTGCAGAGTATTACAGATGTTATAGGCTTGGAATGGGACATAACAAAGACAATCTTAAAGATAGCAAAGGATGTTGATGCAAAAGAAATAGTTGTGTTGGAAGGCATACCCTCATTCAAGGAAGAAATAAATTTATTCTATTATTCAACAAAGAAAATAAATCTAAAAGTAAATCCACTGAAAGAAGGGATTATAATGGGGGTAACAGCTTCTTTATTGTTAAAAGCTGGAAAGATTCCAATTACCTGCTTATTTGCAGAAACACATTCTAATCTTCCAGATTCAGAGGCAGCTGCAAAGATTGTTGAAACACTTGATGGTTATCTGGGTTTCAAGATAGATGTCAAGCCTTTGTTTGAGCAAGCCAAAAAATTCGAATCTTCTTTAAAGCAGTATATTGAAAAATCAAGAGGCATGCTTGATCAGAAACAGAAAAAAGAATTGAGTTATTTTGGTTGATTATTCACATTTTTTACTATTTATTTTCCAACTATCATTTTCTTTAATCACACTTACTTTTTTAGTTCTAGCCCATACAATTTCAGGATAAGTCGCAACCCTTGATTCAGGTTCTCGGTTTATATTTTGTTCTTCGCATCTTGAATCTTCTCTGCATGAATGTCCTACAGCAAAGGTTACACAAGCATGATTTCCGCTAATTTTAATATGTTTAATCTTACAACTTGAAATAAGACCATAGTCAATAACTTCTTTTATTTCATCTAAAAATACTTCTCTCGAAATAATTTCTCTAACTTCTTTTATTTCATCTAATAATCCTTCTCTTGAAATAACATCAATAGATTCAACTTCAATAACATCATAAGTATTGAAATCATCCGCTTTAATTGCACAATGTTCAATTTCCTTAGATATTTCTTCTCTTTTGGGTTCTTCTTTCTTTACAATATTTTCTAATTCTTTAGATTTCTCTTCTTCACATTCCTTTCCCCTTATTATTTCTCTTTCAATATATTTTTCTCCATCCCATTTCATTAAATGTTTGTTTAATATTGATGGATTACATTCTGGAAATGCACTATGATTTTTAACGAATGCAATTATATCATAATAACCATTTGTTTTCTTCTTCTGGATCTCAAAACCAAATCCACCACGTTCTCCAATTATCTTTCCATCATGCCCAAAGATTAAATGTAGACAACCACCAGTTCCACAAACTCCATTCACATCAAAATTTTCATTAACACCAAAGAATTCATTTATCCCGTCATTATTTAAATCAACATCTTTAATAACACATTTTATTACAAATCCTTCTTTACTTAAAGAATCCCAATAACCATCACCATCATATCTTTTTATAATATCACAAATTTTTTCTTTAATGTCTAAATCTTCATTTTTAAAATTGCATAAATCCTCAATAATCTTTGCAGATACACTTCCCTCTTTCAGATTATACTTTCCTTCTAAAATCTTGAACAATCTTCCTCTCTCTGCTAAATATTCTTTTTCAACATCATTGAAAACATCCATAAAATCTCCATTTCCAAAAAGAAAACTAGCTAAGTCAACATTAAGTAAATCATTTGTATACATGCTTATCGTTTCTATATCATCTTTTATATCTAAACCTTTAGACATATTTTTTACAATCTTCTGGGTTAAAACCATTGGATCAACATTTTTTCTTATCCTATCAATAGCATTAAGATACGCTCTTCCAGTGCTGTTTCCTTCAATAAAGTTATCTAGAAACTCTTTATATTCATCATAACTCAATTCCTGTTTCCTGCCTTTTTCTAATATCTCAGCAGCCCTGTTTAATTTAAGTGAAGCTCCGCCTAACCTTGCTTCAACAGTATTTAACAAGTAATCTTTTACTTTATTAGCAGCTTCGATGGGATTAACAATCTCTTCATCTCCAAATATTTTCTTATAAAATTCATCAACAATCTCTTTCTTTTCTTCTTCAATTAACTTCTTAACAATCTCTTTTTGAACATCATTAGGCAAATCTAGTCCTCCAGTTATTATCTTATTAACAACCTTTCCTCCAAGATTAGAACCTTTTTCCATAGCAAAATTTGGAATTTTATAAGCAATCTCATAACCTACTAACCCTCTTGCATACAAAGAAGCCATAGTCCTGACATCATCAGCTGTTAATGATTCCATTAGTTCTTTTGACTGGGCCATTTCAGCATATTTCTGATAATCATCAATTTCATCAGAATTATTGCAGATTATATCTTTCTCTTTAGTGTTATAAACCAACCAGCCAACTTTATTCTTATTATAAATTTTAGTTACAGTTACAAACTTTTCAAATCTATGATATTTAGTTATATCAAAAAATTCATAGCCCTCTGGCAAATTAATCTTGCTTTGAGCTCCTATAGCTAGAGGTATTCCAACTAATAAACTGCATAATGTTTTTTTAACAATTTTCTTGATATTCATAACTATATGAGAGTAAAAACATTTATAAGTTTTTCTATTAACTTAATAATATGAAAAGATCAATAAAAATACTTTCAGCAGCAATTGGAGTTTTAGCAGCAGCAACTATATACATAGGATATCAATTCTACAAAAATCAACCTACTTTGGGAGATGAGTTGTATAAAGAAGCTGTGCAAGTGCAGGAAAAATATAAAAAACTAAAAGCAGAAGGAAAAAAACTTGATGATTTTACAAATCCCCCAGAACAAGATAAAGAATTGAATTTAGAGGAAAAAGTTAATCAGCTTCACGAAGAACATTATAATGAATTTTTCAGAAATCCAACAGACTTATTATATTTGCAGGTAGGAGCATTTAAGGATGAAAACAACGCAACAAATCTAATTAAAAAATTAAGAGAAAAAGGATTTAACGCAAACTATTTTAAAAAAGAAGATTTAAACATTGTTTACTTGGGTCCATTATCAGATATTGACGAATTAAAAGTTGTTGAAGAAAAATATTTCTCTATTTACCCTACTGAATATTTATTATTAAAAGGTCCAATAGATACAGATGAATTAAAGATTGAAAAAGAAAAGAATTTGGTAAGATTATCTTTGTCTAAATCTTCAGACTGCCTTAAAAGAAATGACAGCTGTATATATAATTATATATCACAAGATCATCCTAATTATGAAACCTTTAAATTTCATCTTGATAATTTTAGAAATTACTGCGAATTTAAATATTTTAGATATAACCCTATCAATATAAAAATAGATTTAGAAAATAATACTGCTTCTCTAGATATTATCTTTAAAGCTAAAGTTAAATGTTGTATTAGTGACACATGTGAAGAAATTAATGAGGAAGAAACCGAAAAAGATGTTAACCTTCTAAAAAAAGAAGGCAAATATATTGCATTACTTAAATAAAATAATTATTACAACCCATAATAGAAATTACTAACATAATTCTCCAAGTCCTGCTTGTTAGTTACTTCATTCGGAATTTGTCCCCAATAAACACCCGGAACTAATAGATTATAGATATATCTGTTACTAATTCCATTATTATTAAGATAAACTATTTCATCTAGAGAGAATTCATAAACATCGTTCTCCCCAACATATTCAATAATAGCATCATTAGAAAGCGTAAAGCATTCGATATTTTTTAAATTAAAATCAGCGTATAATGCAATTGAACCATAATCAATTATCTCATTTTGATTGTATCCAGTTATACAAAATTCAGTGTTCCTGCTGTCAAGCCAGTTTTTTATAGTGCTATGAGCATCACCCTCACTAATAAATACAGCTTCTTCTTTAGTTGAAGAGCTTTCAATCCTTTTACCTTGATAAACAACAATCTTAAATCTTAAAACCCCGCCATCATCAAATTTTGGTATTGTTCCCCTAAATCCAGAAACATCCCTGCTCAGATTATAACTTTCTCTTACGCTATTATTCCTAAATATCTTCTCAGCATCAATATAAGCAGAATCAATATTTTCGTTCAAAGAAACATAAACATTAATGTCTTCATTAGTAACAAACCAATGGTTCAAGGAATTTTCATGAGAATTACTGGTATAACTAACATTGTTTATTATGGGATTATAAGACTTAGTATCACCCTCATCACAGCTAAAAGTTAAAGCTAACAATAAAGCACTTCCATAACTCAATGTTTTTTTAATGATCTTTTCTAACATCTTACTTATGCAAATAAATAAACTTGCCTTCCCCTTCCTTCTTAACAAAATAGTTTCTTTCAAACTGGCATATCTCGTTTTTCTTCAAAACTTTGATTGTTTTTTCAGCAACTCCTTTCTTAATACTCCCATCGTCCATTAACACCTCAACCTTCACACAATCCTTTGCATTAACCCAGTGTATAGGCTTTGCATTCAAACCTTTATCATAGTCTTTGGAAATAAATTTTTTATCCTTGAAGTTTAATAAATGCATTAATCTATAAACCTGTCCTTTAATCAATTCATCCTGTATATAAAATTCTCTTCCAGTTTTTATCTTTCTCTTCCCTATTTTAAAATTTGGATGCATGTCAAGCTCAACGTTCAAGTTAGGTGCATTCTTTACAATTAATTTCTTGGGATTGTCAACAAAGAAAAATCTCTTTCCTTTTTCAGCATATTTCTTATCTTTTGAATACAAGACATCAACAGGCACACTAACCTCATTTTCATTAATGCCAAACTCCACAATGAATTCCCTTATTGCATCTGGATTAAAACCCCTTCTTTTTAATGATTGCAAAGACCATGTTCTTGGATCATCCCACCCTTTGTATTTTCCAGATTCTACTTCCTCTCTTGATTTTGATTTGCTTATCTTTACTCCTTCTAACTGTAATAATCCTGTATGTAATATAATTGCTTTCTTCCACCCAAAAATATTCCAAATATAATTCTCCATATCAGATTCCATCATTAATTCCTTTCCCCTGATAACATGCGTTATGCAAAGTAAATGATCATCAATAGCCCATGAAAAATCCAGCAAAGGCCATACTCTATATTTCTTCTTAACCCTTGGATGTTCCCTGTCAGAAATCCTGAATATTACTCTATCCCTAAAAGCAGGATTAGGATGTTTCATATCTGTTTTTATTCTTAGAGCAGCTTTTCCTTCTTTATAATTAAACATGTTCTTCCATTCCCTTAAATTTTCCTCAACACTTTTCATCCTGCAGCCACAAGAAACTCCTTCCTCCCTATTTTTTCTTAAAACATCAGTGGAACAAAAACAAACATACGCATAACCTTTCTTAATAATCTCTTCAGCGTATTTATAATAAATATTTAATCTATCTGATTTGTAAAATACCTTGTCATATTTTATATTTAACCATTTCAATCCTTCTTCTATTAATCCATAAGCTTCCTTAACAACTGGTTTTTCCTTGCTTCCAATCGTGTCATCCATTACGAGAAATAATTTCCCTTTATACCTTTTTACATACTCATCATTGATAATGTAAGGTCTGGCATTTCCTATATGCAAAGGCCCGGATGGAAATGGGGCTAGTCTCATTACAACATTTTTATTGTTTTCTAATTCAGGAAGCATAATAAACTAATCTACAACTTATTTATTAAGTATATTCATTACTTATAAGTAACTACGAATAGAAAGCTTTATATACTAGTTTATGTTAATAATCCTATGAAAAACCAAATAAGGGTTGGGATTGAGGATTTTCCTTTTACAAGTTTAGTAACATTTACAATTGAAAAGGATGTTATGATGGATTTGGATGAGCGTTTTAACAATCCAGGAGAAGATTTTATTTTAATAGGTTATAAAACAGAAAATGGAATAAGACCTTATTACATACTAAATTCAGATACTACACACTAAAGGAGGAAAAATGAGAAAAACACATCTATATGAGCCATTCAACAAACCAAATCTGAAAGACAAGGTTGTTGATTTCGTGAGCGAGCATAAAAGAGGATTAGGTATTGGACTGGGAATCCTATTGCTTGAAACAGCTATTGTTTCAGGTATAAAATACATGAATCATGTGCCTCAAGAATTTACTTATGATTCTCAAGAAAAACAATCTTTTGTAAATTATGCTGCACAAAAAGAAAAAGAGCTTAAAGAGAAATATAAAATCGAATACCCGGAAGAACTTAGATAGATTTATTTTTAAATCTGCATTTTTCCCTTAAGCAACAATTAATGCAGACTGGAGTTTTTTTGCAGTTTTCCTTTGCTAATCTAACCAATAATGCATGAAATTCGTTAAATAATCTATAATCTTCCTCTAAATTTTTATAAAACAATTCCTGCAGTTCATCATAGCTTTCTTCTTTAAAACCAATTCTATTCATTATCCTTTTTGTATAAGCATCAACAACAAAATATGGCTTGTTATAAGCATACAATAAAATAGAATCAGCTGTTTCTTTTCCAACGCCCTTCAAATTTAAAAGTTCTTCCCTATTAGGGTCTTTATTATTCAGGAAAAATCTGGCAATAATCTTTAACCTTTCAGCCTTTTGATTGTAATATCCAGATGATTTTATTAAAGAAGCTAATTTATTTTTATTAATCTTTATAATCTTTTCAGCATCCAAAACATTATTTTTAATTAGATTATTTATTGCCTTCTCAACATTGCTCCAGGAGGTATTCTGGGTTAAAATTGTGCCTATACAAATCTCAAAGCACTCCTTCTCATTTTTTGGCGTACCTATTTTATATTCAAATATTCGTTTTTTATTATTAAAAATCGGCCACCAATTTTGCTTTCCATATTCTTTATATAATATATTATAAATTTCTTTCATAGAAAACCTTAATAATATATCTTAATATATATTTCTATGACAATAATAAATGAGCTTTTATCAGAATTCAAAAAACTCCCGGATGAAATAAAATCATTAATAGGTTATATCAATTCACATCCAAAAGCAGATTACAGGACATTAAAAGTATACTGGATTAATAGCTCCAAAAATCTTGATGAAGCAACAGCAAATAAAGTTCTTGAGATAATAGAGAAAAGCCAGAACCCAATCCTTACTCAAGCTATAATAGATAAATATGCGCATGTGGTTCATAATCAATACATGTTAAAGTTAATCATAGATACTTCAAAGAATAAAATTTATTTATTGCCAAAAGAAGAGCATCACCTGAAATTTACCTCAA
>Ga0209541_10017809_pt1 | contig 10353 bp, 13 predicted proteins | sample RifCSPlowO2_01_FD_184027 | JGI IMG/M metagenome (GOLD analysis project Ga0209541, IMG submission 184027) | Groundwater microbial communities from Rifle, Colorado - Rifle CSP2_plank lowO2_0.1 (SPAdes) (version 2) | ecosystem: Environmental > Aquatic > Deep subsurface > Groundwater | place...
TCATATCTCTTTCTTGAGCAGTTAATTTTGTATGATGGTTTCCCATAACCCTGTATTCTATCTCAACAGGTGTTCGGATTCCATTTAGAACTTAGAAAAACCAAAATTGACCCTATAATGCGATATACTTATCATGATAGAACGATTAGAAACTTCTGCTGCCCTTCAAGAAACATTAGTTCAAGAGTTATCATCAAAAGTCGAGAATCTTGCAAGAGTTGTCTTTGCGGATGCTGAAGTTACTCGATGGGATCAGTTGCTTCCTTATAGAATTGGCAGAGTGATAATTGCAGGCAGGGAACTGATATATAGGCTAGAGGGCCAAAACTATGAAGGAGGAAAAGTTGCATCTTTCAGTTTAGCAGAAGATTTAGGAAAATCTGCAAAAATCACAGGGATTAGTCTTCTTGTTAAACCAACTTTAAAAGTCATTAGGGATGAATCTCTAGTAGGAAAACTTTTCGGTATCACAGAGCATGTAGAAGAAATTACACTGAATTTTGAGGAAGGTGCCAGCTTTGACTACAGGGCTGGAACAAAAGTCAAAGGCACAGCACTTACAAATGAGTTGATTATTTTTAACAGAAGTGGCCAGCTTACTCTTGAGCGGATTTTCCAATATGGACTACTAACTAATCCAGAACTGAAAGGCCCCCACTTTTATGGAGGAATTACAGGAGACGTCAAAGATGGAAAATTTGTTTTTGTAATTGTTGTGGCAGCTGAGGACCATGTTAAAGGTGAGAACGTTAGAGCCGCGGTGGCAAGAGAGTTTACACAACCTAGTGACAGTGACCAGAAAGTATATCTTGGCGAAACTCTGGAATCTAGAATTGTAATGGATCTTCCTAAGCCATTTAGGGTTAATCCTGAGGTAACTGAGCAAACAAAAAGTCAAAAAGGAAGAGCACTCGCAGGTAGAATTAATCGCTATTTACCAAACCAGTTTACAGAACAGCAAGTAAGACAAATGTTCGGAAATATCCTCGAGGGAACAATATTTTGTGCAGGTGTCTGGAATCCTCTTGAAGTTACTGGCGCAAGACGAGTTTCGAAAAAACAAGCAAAAGAAATTTTCCCAAAGGGCAAAATTAGGGGTTAAACCCCTAATCATCATCGATAGTTAAATTTCCTATTTTCTCCGTCCCTAGAGTATGGTTGATCTGATCTCTTACGAAGTTTTTGTATTCATCAGAAGATTTAAACATCCCAATGGGGACTCCCAATGGGGACCCCCAATGGGGACGGTCCTAGAAAGGGTTGACAAACCAGCCCGTATTATGCGTAATTTTACACATGCCCCGCAGACCCCGCTTTGTTTTTCAAAATGCGTTCTACAATGTTTTTAATAGCGGCATCAATAAACAACCCATTTTTCTTTCGTAAGCAGATTACTCATTCTTTTTAAATAAACTATTGCATTTTTGGATTGTTTTGTCAAGATGTCCGAGGACCGTCCCCGTTTGGCCCCCGTTTGGCCGTCCCGATAGTTATAGATTTACCAATAATTTAAGAAATGAAATTTGATTACTGCTTACTAAATAAGATTAAAAGTAGGTAAAATTTGCCAAATCTTTAAAAATGTGCTTTACTATAGACAGGAGGTGAAGTTAATTTTAGTGGAAGAAGAAAAAAATTTAGAATCGGAAAAACAGCCTTTGATGAATACCTTTGAAAATGAAGAAGGTTCTTTTTTAACTTCGAAATTATTAATTGTTTTATTATTGGTTGCGGTTTTGGGTGTTGGAAGCGGATACCTTCTTTCTAAAAAGGGAAATGTTACAGGGGTTAATCTGAAAGGAAATGGAAACCCCTTAGGCATTTCAAAAGGGAAAGTTGTTGGATCAAATGACACCAAAACATTCAAGGATATAGCAGAAGGAGTTTTAAAAACAGGAGGAATTGACGGAGAGGGGCAGTTCCATCTTCAAAGACCTGGTGGAGAGAGTCAAAATGTATATCTTACATCTTCTATTGTAGACTTATCTGGGTACATAGGCAAAAAAGTTAAGGTTTGGGGAGAAACTCATAAAGCACAACGCGCAGGCTGGCTTATGGATGTTGGCAGATTAGAAGTCTTATAATTTACCAAAATATCTTCGGATTTATGATCAAATTAGATAAAGTTTCTAAAAAATTCGGCACTGGAGTTTTTGGTCTTGTCGATGTGAATCTGTCGGTAGATAAAAAGGAATTCGCGTTTTTAGTTGGTCCAACGGGAAGCGGAAAAACAACGATCTTCAGACTCTTAATAAGAGAAATTCTGCCAACCGAAGGTACAGTTATAGTTAATGATTGGGACTTAACTAAACTTCCAAAGCATCAAATACCACATTTACGAAAAAAAATAGGTGTGGTCTTTCAGGATTTAAAACTTTTGTTTGATAGAACTGTTTTTGAAAATGTAGTGATGCCGCTTGAAGTTACCGGCGTTGGGATGGAGGAGGCAAAACAAAGAGTTGAAGAAGTTCTGACACAAGTCGGAATAATAGAGCATAAAGATAAATTTCCAATTCAGCTCTCAGGCGGAGAACTTCAGAGAGTAGCTATCGCAAGAGCCCTTGTTCTTTCTCCCCAGATTCTTTTAGCAGATGAGCCGACGGGAAATTTAGATTCTGCGACCTCTTGGGAAATTGTAAAACTCCTCTCAGACATAAACGAGAAAGGCACGACCGTAATAATGGCTACCCACAATGTCGATATTTTAAAAAATCTTTCAAAAAGGGTAATTGCTCTTGAAAAAGGTAAGTTAGTAAGAGATGATCCTTCGACAAGCTCAGGACAAGTAAGAAAGAAAGAAGAAAAGAAAGTATGAAGTTTATAAAATCAAGTCTTCGAAATATCAGACGCTCTCCATACCAGGCGTTTGCTGCTGTTTTGATAATGATGCTCACTTTTTTGACTATATCTTTTTTTACATTTCTTCTTACGGGCTCATCAAAAATTATTAATTTTTTCGAATCAAAGCCCCAGGTTACGGCTTTTTTCAAAAATGAAACTAAACAAAAAGACATAAATGCATTAGAGGTTAAAATAAAAAATACCGGAAAAATTTCTTCTGTTGAATTTGTCTCAAAACAAGAGGCACTTAAAATATATAAACAGCAAAATAAAGACGACCCTCTTCTTTTAGATTTAGTCACTGCAGACATACTACCCGCTTCTTTGGAAATTTCCACTTTTAAAATAAGTGATCTTTCGGGAATATCTGAAATGCTTAAAGAATCCTCAATCGTTTCGGAAGTAATTTTTCAAAAAGACATTGTGTCTACTCTAGTTTCTTGGACCAGTGCTGTTCGAAAAATAGGAAGCGGTTTGATAATTGTTCTTTCTTTAGTTTCGACATTTATAATGATAACAATAATAGGAATAAGAATTTCTCAAAGAAAAGAAGACATAGAGATAATGCGTCTCATAGGAGCATCCAACTGGTATATTCGATGGCCGTTTCTTTTTGAAGGAATGTTCTATGCGGCTGTCGGAGCTGCAATTGGGTGGATGGTAGCCTCTCTTGCGCTTTGGTACTCAGCTCCGTTTTTATCATCCTTTCTAAGAGGAATTCCAATTCTGCCTGTTTCTCCAATTTTTCTTCTTGAGGTATTATTGGCAGAGCTAATTTTTGCCATAATATTAGGTTTTCTTTCAAGCTTTTTGGCAGTTCTTAGATATCTTAGATAATATGGCTTATGGTAATTGGAAGAAAAAAATTCTCAATTTTCGTCCCCGATTTAATCGGGGTCGTATTTTTATTTTCAGTCCTTTTTTTTAGTCTTCAGTTTTTAAATATTGCAGATTCCCAAACTATTACTCCCACTCCTACGCCCACACAGGATAATTCACAAGCCGTAAGAGATTTGCAGAATCAAATTAACGATTTGCAAAATAAAGTTTCTGAGCTTGCAAAACAAGGAAAAACTTTATCGTCCCAGATTGCAGTAATGGACAGTCAAATTAAATTAACTCAGCTTAGAATAGATTCAACTAAACAACAGATAACAGATATTACTCTTGATATAGATACTACAAATAAGAAAATTTCAACTCTTCAAAATTCCTTGGTAAAATTAACAGGAGTTCTCATAAATAGAATTGTTGCGACCTACGAAGTTGGGACTGTTCAGCCATTTCATATACTTTTGTCGTCAAATAATGTTTCTAATTTTTTCTCAAGACTTAATTACCTTAAAATAGCGCAAGAACACGATAAGAGACTTATTTATGATACAACTCAGGCAAAAAATGATTATTCAAATCAGAAAGAAATTTTTGAAGACAAAAAGAAAAAAGTAGAAGCTTTAAAAACAAAGCTTGAAGAATATACTTCTGAGCTTAATCAAGAAAAGAAAAATAAACAGGCATTGCTCGTTGTTACCCAAAATAGCGAATCTATCTATCAGCAAAGACTTGCGGCGGCACTGGCAGAACAGCGGGCAATTGCGCAGATTGGTGCCGGCGGAGGAAACGTAGTTGCTGCTGGTAAAGTTAAAGAAGGAGATATTGTTGGAAGAATAATAACCGGAAGGTCGCCTTGTTCATCTGGTACTCATTTACATTTTGAAGTAAGAAATAACGGCTCGATACAAGACCCAAGCCAATATTTATCAAATAGAGGGGTTACTTGGGACAATAAACCTGATGGTGAATTTTCATTTAGCGGGTCCTGGAGTTGGCCAATCTCAGATCCGATACTTATCGAGCAAGGATTTGGGCATACAGCTTGGTCAAACGTTTATTATAATGGAGGAATTCATACGGGAATTGATATGTATTCCAGTTCGTCTTCAGATGTCCGTGCAGTAAAAGATGGAGATCTTTATCACGGAAGCATTGGTTGCGGTGGAGGACAGCTTTTATTCTCAAGAGTCGATCAGGCTGATGGAATTCAGACTTTTTATCTGCACGCTCTTCCTTAAATGAAAATTTCAATTATCTTTATTTACCTTTTTTTACTTTTTTTTACTTTGTCGCCTCAAAAAGTTTTTGCGGCTCTTTATATCAATGAAGTTCTTCCTAATCCCTCTGGAGATGATAATGCTAAAAAACCTGAGGGCGAATGGGTGGAGCTCTTCAATTCTGGTGAAGATGTCGATGTTTTAGGGTGGGTGCTTTATGACGCAGAAGATACACATAAATTAGTTATTACTCAAGATAATACAAGCGGTGGTGCTGTAGTTCCAACAAATGGTTGGCTAGTTATTTACAGAAATGGAGACAGCGATTTTTCTCTTAACAATACAGGTGATGAAACAGTCAGGTTGTTTAATAAGGAAATTGGAGCGGATTTAGCTCCAATATCGACTTTTTCTTATAGTGGTAGCAAAGAAGCAAGATCGTGGGGAAGAGTTCCAGACGGATCGGATTCAATCCAACAACTCGATCCTTCTCCAGGTAGCGCAAACATGGTACAATTGCCAACACCAACGCTTTTGCCAACTCCAACAAAGATACCCACTCCAACTAAAATAACTCCTACAAAATCTCCAACAAAAGCACCGGTAACACCTGCTCCCACACAAAAGATTTCTTCTTCAATTCCTTCTGCGGGGCAAGCTCTAGGAACGGCAACGAGTACTAAGGTAAATATTCCAACTTCGGTTCTCGGTCAGAGTACAAAAAGTGCAACCGTAACACTATCTGCTACTCCTATTGAATCGAATAATAAAGTGAAGACATTAGGAAGCAGTCAAAATAATATTTTTAGAATTCTAATCGGGATAGGAATTGCGATTTTTGTTTTTTCTTGTGGTATACTACTTTTTCGGTATTATAAGCATAAAAAGATCGATAATGAGTAAAACAAAACAGGATGTTTTCATTACAAATAATTCCAGAGAAACTCAAAAATTAGGCGCAAAATTTGCAAGGATACTCCTTGCACAAGCTGTACAAGGAGTATCCTTGTCGGGAAACAATGTCATTGCCCTATATGGAAATTTGGGGAGCGGGAAAACAACTTTTGTGCAGGGTTTGGCAAGAGGTCTTGGGGTTAAAAAGAGAATAATATCACCAACTTTTATTATTGTCAGAACATATAAAATAAGTAGCGAGCATCAAGCATTAAGTATTAAGCATTTTTACCATATTGATCTATATAGGATAGAAAGTGAAAAAGAAGTTCAGGAATTAGGAATTGAAGAAATATTAAGCGGTAAAGATATTATTGTGGTTGAGTGGGCAGAAAAGATGCAAAATCTGCTGCCAAAAAAAAGATGGGATGTAGAATTCAAGGATCTGGGAAGCAGTAGGAGAAAAATTACAATCAATCAAAAATTATGAAGAGCGATATAGATCAAGCGGTAAGAGTTTTAAATAAAGGAGGAATAGTAATTTTCCCGACAGATACTGCCTTTGGAATGGGGTGCAGAATGGATAATGCGGAAACAGTTGATAGATTATTCAAAGTCAGAAAAAGACCAAACAGCCAGCCTACACTGGTTTTGGTTGATTCAATCGAAATGGCTCAAAAATATCTTAAACCGGTTGACGATAGGATTAAAAAGCTAATAAAAAAATATTGGCCAGGAGCGCTTACAATTGTTCTTCCTTGTCTAACAAATAAAGTATCTAAGCTGATTCGTGGCGGCGGAAATACACTTGGAGTAAGAATGCCGGATCATAAGATTGCACTGTCTTTAGTAAAAGGAGTTGGTGTTCCAATGTTAGGACCATCAGCCAATTTTCATGGAGAGAAAACGCCGTACAAGTTTGAAGATCTAGACCCAAGACTTATTGAACAAGTTGATTATGTCGTTTCAGGAGATACCAGTTTTAAAAAACTGCCCTCAACAGTTATCGACTGCTCAAAAAAACCGTGGAAAATAATAAGAAAAGGAGCCGTAAAATTAGATTTATGAATTAAGATTTAAGATTTAAGAATTATGAATATATTAGTCATTGATACTTCGGGTTTTAAGAATATTAAAATTGGGCTCAAAATCAACGGTAAATCAAAAAATATTAGCTCCAAATCTAAGATTTCAAAGGCTCAGGCTTTACTTCCTCTTATAGACAAAATTCTTAAAGTAAATAATCTCAAATTGGAAGATATCAATGAAATAAGAGTAAATGCCGGACCTGGTTCTTTTACCGGACTTCGAGTTGGTATTTCAATCGCCAATGCCCTGGGGTTTTTTCTAAAAATTCCTATAAATGGGAAAAAAGTCGGAGAGTTGGTTGCGCCAAAATACAAATGATATACTAATGTAGATGAAAGAGTTTTTACATCATTTTTTTATACCGCGAGAGTCCAACAATTACAAAGCGAAACTACTGCATCATACAACATTACTGCTGTTTATAGCATTTTTTATCATAGGGGGTTTATTGCTGAATTTAACAAAAACCAAATACCCCTCTGTGCTTGGTATTTCAACGGATATAACCTCGGAGCAATTACTAACATTAGTAAATCAAAAAAGACAGGAAAATGGATTGCCTCCTTTATCGTTTAGTCCCGAACTTACAGCAGCAGCTAGAAGTAAAGCCAACGATATGCTTTCAAAAAACTACTGGGCGCATAATTCGCCTGATGGCAGAACTCCTTGGGAATTTCTAAAAGAGGCAGGTTATAACTATGTTTATGCCGGAGAAAACATGGCAAGAGGATTTAATACCAGCGTGGATGTTACTAATGCTTGGATGGTAAGTCCAACCCATCGAGCAAATGTCCTATCCCCGAATTATTCAGACGTTGGATTTGCAGTTATAACCGGTAATCTAAGTGGAGAAAAAACAGTTCTTGTGGTCCAGGAGTTTGGAAACCGTGCTCTGGCTGCACTTCCGCCGTCAAGCGAAAGGCTGGTATCAACAAGTTCAAATAATCCTAACGAGATTTCTATAAAACAAAAGATTGCGGTAAGTCCCAATAAGTCCGTAAAGTCTTCTTCCAAAATAAGTCCTTTATCGGAAGTTAAAAACTCACCGCTTATTGATAGTATTCATCTAACAACTAATATAGGAACATTTATTATTATAATATTTATATTAGCTTTGATATCCGAAACAATAATCTTGGAAAGGCGAAAAATTGTAGGTTTTGCAGAACATAATCCGGATCATATATTCTTTTTGATATCCGTACTTTTAATTATTGTTATTTTAGGCAGAGGAGTAATATTGTGACGTATATTAAAAGCAGAAATATCGATTTGGAATATTATATCTCTCTTATATTTATACTTTCTCTTGGTTTATTTTTTATTATTTTAGCAGCTCCAAATAAAAATCTTCAGTTAATTTTAGTTCTTCTCACAACCTTTTTTTACATACTTTTTGGAATAGTCCATCATTTAATAAACCATGACTTGAGCATAAGGGTTATGATACAATATATAATTATTGGCGCTTTGGGCGTTACAGTTATTTTTTTCTTTTTAAAAGGAGGACTTGGATTTTGATCCTTCAATTCTGTTCAGGCTCACACTTTTTTAAAAAATCCTTATAAGTTCTTAAATAAAATTCGCTTATGAAAAACCTTAACAGACTCTATCAAGAATACGGAGAATACAATATCTTATATAACCAGCTTAATATGCCTTCGCCTTCGGTAGAACACTCATGGAGAAGAACTAAAAAACTCTTGCATGACGAACTTTTAAAAATAATCAATCGCTTAATCATAAACGATCACAAAAAACAAATAATCATCTCCGATATCGGTTGTGGAAACGGTGCTCTCCTTATTCGCTTAGCAGAAAGTACTCGTAGTCATAGCCAAAAAATTGTTTATAGGGGATTTGAAATTTCTAGTCCATTTGTAAATTATGCAAATCGAGCAGTAAAATATAAAAATCTTACCAATATATCTTTTCATAATTTTGATGTTGAAAAAGACAATTTTTCTGACAAATCCGATATAGTCATCTGCTCTGAGGTATTAGAACATTTACACAAACCAAAACAAGTTATCAATAAAATATATCAAACCATTGATAATGGTGGATATCTGTTACTTTCAACGCCTAACTCAAAGAATTTGATAAAATACCCATTTTTGTTTCTCAAGAAAATCGTAAGTAAGAAAGATTCAAAAGAATTAGGAAAATTTCTAACAAATAAGGAAAGAGAATTTAAATTGGCAGATTTAGAGCAGCATTTATATGTTTTCTCGCATGGAGAATTGATAGCTCTTTTAAAAGAGGTTGGATTTTCTGTTTATAAAACTCCTCGAAGCACAACGCTTTTCGGAGGACCATTTTTGGATAACCACATATCGTTATTTAGTTTAACTATCATCTTGGACTATCTGTTTGATGCTATTCGCATTCCTCAAGTAGGTTGGGACATTATTGCTTTTGCAAAAAAATAGTCAACCAGAACCATCTGAATTAAACGCGATAGAGTATTGTTGAAATGTTTGATAGATTCTTATAAAATGATCGTGGAGCGAGTTCGACTTTACGGATGAATGGCTCATATTGACCATTCTGCCCCGAGCTCATGGCCGAGAAGGGAATTTGAAATATGAAGGGTGTAATTTTAGCAGGAGGTCTTGCTACAAGACTTAGACCGTTAACGCAGGTTACAAATAAACACTTGCTCCCCGTATTCAACAAGCCAATGATTTTTTATCCTCTTGAAGCCATACAAAAAGCAGGAGTAATAGAAGTTCTCCTAATCAGTTCTCCCGATCATTCCGGGGACTTTGCAAATCTTTTAAAATCGGGAGAAGAGTTTGAATTAAAAATCTATTACGGGGTGCAGCAAAATGCCAAAGGAGGAATTGCAGATGGTATTTCTTATGCCAGGGAATTTGCTAAAAATGAAAAAATATTAGTAATCTTAGGAGACAATATTTTTAGAACAGATCTTAAATCTGCCATTGGGAAATTCGAGCAAAAGGATAAGGGATCGGTTATTTACGGTGTTAGAATGCCGACCCACTCACAGCAGTACGGAGTAATAGAAGTGGACGATACCGGAAAGGTGCTTTCAATTGAGGAGAAGCCGGAGCATCCAAAATCAGATATTGCTCAAACCGGAATTTATTTATACGACGAGAGGGTGTTTGATTTTATATCAACCCTTAAGCCATCCGCAAGAGGCGAGCTTGAAGTAACTGACCTTAATAATATTTATTTAGAAGAAGGAAGTTTACAATGTGAACTATTGGATTGGTGGATTGACGCCGGAACATCATATGAGGAACTTTTGCGCGCAAATAATATGGTTGCAGAAAAAGTAAGAAATAACGAGCTTTAATGAATAAATGGAAAATAAAATCTCAAAATATTGTCTTTTCCCAGCGGCTTTTCAAAGTTAAAAAACAAAAGATTTTATTACCGAATGGAAAAGAACGGGAATATAGCATTGTTGAGAGGCAGCCCATATCTGTCATTTTTCCCATTTCCGATA
>Ga0209541_10017810_pt1 | contig 10353 bp, 10 predicted proteins | sample RifCSPlowO2_01_FD_184027 | JGI IMG/M metagenome (GOLD analysis project Ga0209541, IMG submission 184027) | Groundwater microbial communities from Rifle, Colorado - Rifle CSP2_plank lowO2_0.1 (SPAdes) (version 2) | ecosystem: Environmental > Aquatic > Deep subsurface > Groundwater | place...
GCTCGCTCCGATAAAAAAACTAACCGCACTTTTTTGCCTTTTCCACGAACGGTAAATTCAATCGGACCGGAATTTTTTTTCCGCAAACTTATGCCGTCGCGGCGCAGTTTGCAAAGTTCGGAAACACGGAGTCCGGTAGAAAACAAAACTTCTAAAATCGCCTTGTCGCGGAAGTCGCCGAGCTTTGGTTTTTCCAAATCTTTGACCGGCGCGTCTAAAAGGCGCAACACTTCTTCGCCGTCTAAAAAATTTATCTGCCGCTCGGCCACTTTTGCCAGTTCAATTTTTTCCGGCGCCAAACTTTTTACATCTTGTTTTGCCAAAAATTTCAAAAAACTGCGAAGCGCTATCAAGTGATAATTTTGCGTGCTTTTTTTTAAAGCATCGCCGTCTTTTGTCGCCACTCGGTTTAAGTAAATCCGATAGCGATGAATAAGCGGCAGGTTAATATTCTGCGGTTTTATCCCGCGAACGCGCTCCGCTTGCGACGCCCAATCAAAAAACCGCGTTAAATAGAAACGGTAGTTCTCAATCGTGTTGGCAGAACGGTTTTTTTCCACCTCTAAATAGGTGAGAAAATCATTCACTGTTTTGTCTTGGGAGCTTGACATAATCGTGTTTTTGTGCTATATTATAGGGTTAAGTTCTTTGAGCTCAAAACCTTCAAAAACAGGGAGAAATGAATGGAAACGATAGCAAGCATCGTCGTCACGGTTCTGGCCGTGGCCTTCATCCTTAGCATCATTACTTTTCAGTTCCAGATGGCGGTCGGCATGGGCGTGATTGCGATAGGGCTTTGGATCTTCGCCATCCCGTTTATGAGCGGGAGGCCTAAGGCGCCAGTCCGGCAAGCCGAGGCATCGCAAGCAAGCATTTTCCCGCCCGAAGCGTCGGCCATGCGCCTGATCAACATCCCGCAGCAAGTCGCGCAAGGCGACAAACCCATGAAAATCGTGATGGCCGCTTCGCACTATTTCCAGGTACCGCCGGAAGTTCTTATGACTCACTGGTACATGGAAAGCGGGATGAGGGTTGGCGGTGACCGCGGAGGCGCCGGAGGACATTTTGCTCTGGCGCAGATCGTCCGCAAACAAACTGCGGACAATGAGCGCCACAGATGGCACAGGTTCCGCGCCAACCATCGCGACATCCTCGCTATCTGCGCCCATTGCGGCTATGACTGCAGTCAGATTCAGGGTTCCTCAACCGGAGCGCTGGGCCCGATGCAATTCCAGCCCTCAACTTGGGTGATGGGCGCCATTGATGCCGACGGCGACAATCGCGCCTGTCCGCTGAACTTGGCCGATGCCATGTTCACAGCCGCCCGCAAGCTTCACAAAGATTACAGCCGCCTTGGCAACTGGAATCGCGCGATGCTGGGATACGGCGGCGTCAATTGCGCGGAAAACCGCGCCTATGTCCGCCGCGCTCAGCCAATCCTTGCCTTTTTCCGCAACTGGCTCCGCCAGCGCGGATACACGGCCTAAGCTCGTTCCTTTCTCTATCAGCTTCTGTCGCAAGGCAGGAGCTTTTTTTATCTTCTATTATTATACGACGCATAAACTTCTTGTGCAATAAAATCGTGATAATAAAAATCAAGACCTTGATATCGGCCCTTGACAGTATTATAATAATAAGGTAATATGTATTAATAACTATTATTAAAGGCGCGCATCTCGGTTGAACGCTTGAATGTTCTACTGGGGGCCTCGCAAAAAAATATGTTGGACAGCAAATCCAAACAAAAGGTTATTGAAAAATTTAAAACTCACGCTTCTGACACGGGTTCCGCCCAAGTTCAGATCGCCATTTTAACGGAGGAAATCAAACAGCTGACAAAGCATTTGCAAATGCACAAAAAAGATTATTCCTCAAGACGCGGACTGATTCGCAAGGTTAATGAGCGCCACCGTCTCGTGCGCTACTTATCTCGCGAAGATAAAAAAGCCGCCGACGATTTAAAAGAGAAGTTGAATATAAAATAGATTTTCTTATAAATTCTATTTTCTATTTTCTACTTTCTATTTTATAAACATGTTCAATCATCCATCACAGCGCATTGCCGTTTTAATAGACACTCAAAATTTATATTATTCGGCGCGCAATCTTTATAACGCGAAAGTAAATTTTAAAAACATAGTTGAAGACGCGGTGGCCGGCAGGCAGCTGACCCGCGCCATTGCCTATGTCGTAAAAACCAAAACCGGCGAGGAAAAGCCGTTTTTTGAAGCGCTCGGCAAAGCCGGCATTGAAGCAAAAGAAAAAGATTTGCAGATATTTTTCGGCGGCGCCAAAAAAGCCGACTGGGACGTCGGGCTTGCGGTTGACGCGATTATTTTTTCTGAAAAAGTTGATAGCATCGTGCTGGTTTCAGGCGACGGCGACTTTCTGCCTTTGGTGCAATATTTAAAAATGAAAGGCGTATATGTGGAAATTGCGGCTTTCAATGAAACTGCGTCTGCGAAAATCATAGAAGGAGCCGATAATTTTATCAACCTTTCCGCCAACAAAGCCAGATATCTGCTGGGCAAAGAAAGACAGGAAAAAATAGAAACAACGGAAGAAAAGCCGGCGCGCAGAAGGGGCAGACAAAGAATTCCGCTATCGGCGTTATAATTTTAGTTTTTTAAAAATTAATTAATTGTCCTGGCGGTGAAACAGCAAGATCTTGTAATATGGCCGACAGCTTACGGCCTACGGCTAATTGGTATTATTAAAAAATAGCTTTTATCTGTAGACTTGGGCTGTAGACCTTCGAGGTCCCGTGTTTCGCCACCAGGCATAACCACTGATTTTTCCGTCACAGATAACACAGATATTTGTGTAATCCGTGATAATAACTCTGTGGCGGTTTCTAAATATGAAAAAAGAAACTTTTGAGATAGAATGGGGTGGCAAACCTCTTAAAATAGAAATTGGCAAAATCGCCAATCAAGCCGATGGAAGCTGCGTTGTCCGCTACGGCGACACAACGGTCCTCGGCACAGTCGTCATGGGCGGGCCGAGGGAAACGGATTTTTTTCCTCTGACCGTTGATTACGAAGAGAAGCTTTACGCGGCCGGAAAAATCAAAGGCTCGCGGTTTATAAAACGCGAGGGCAGGGCGACTGACGAGGCCGTTCTTTCCGGCCGCCTTATTGATCGCGGCATCCGCCCTCTTTTTGATAAGCGGGTCAGGAACGAAGTCCAAGTGATTGTAACTATTTTGTCAGTTGACGGAGAAAACGATCCTGATGTTCCGGCGATTATCGCCGCGTCCTGCGCCTTGTCCATTTCCAACATTCCGTGGAACGGCCCCATCGGCGGCATCCGCGTCGGCCAGATTGACGGCGAATGGGTTATCAATCCGACTTACGCGGCCCGCGAAAAAAGCGCGCTGGACCTGACGATTTCCGGCACGCCGGACCGCGTTTTAATGATTGAAGCCGGCGCCAAAGAAGTTGATGAAAAAAATGTTTTTGACGCGATTCTTTTCGGCCAAAAACATTTAAAGCCGGTGATGAAACTGATTGATGAAGTGGTAAAAAAAGTAGGCAAAGAAAAATTAACTGTTCAAGGATTGTTGCAAGAAGACGCCGATGTCGCGGCTCTTAAAAAAGAAATGGCGGAAAAAGCCAAGAAATTTTTGAAAGAGCATATTGACCAATATCTTTTTGCCTCGCCAAAAACCAGCAAAGGCTCCCGCAAAGACGCGAAAGACGATTTGAAAAACCGCTTGGACGAATATCTGAAAAGCGAACAGATCGGCAAAGACAAGCGCAAATGGGCGCTGGAAGTTTTTGATGATATCGTTGAAGCGCGCGTGGCCGAAGCGATTTTAAAAGAAAACAAAAGAGTTGACGGAAGAAAATTGGACGAGATCCGCCCTCTTTCGGTTGAAACAAGCTATCTGCCGCGCGTGCACGGCTCCGGCCTTTTTGCCCGCGGAGAAACACAGGTTCTTTCCATCGTGACTTTGGGTTCGCCGGGCGATGAACAAACCTTGGACGGAATGGAAGAAAGCGGAAAAAAAAGATATATGCATCATTATAATTTTCCTCCGTATTCGGTCGGCGACACTAAACCCTTGCGCGGTCCGTCCCGGCGCGATATCGGACACGGCGCTTTGGCGGAAAAAGCCCTTTTGCCGATGCTTCCGACAAAGGAAGAATTCCCTTATACCATCCGCGTTGTTTCTGAAGTCTTGGGTTCAAACGGCTCCAGCTCAATGGGTTCAACCTGCGGCTCAACCTTAGCTTTGATGGATGCCGGCGTGCCGATTAAATCCCCGGTTGCCGGCTTGGCCATGGGTCTGGCTTCTGATGAAAAAGGGAATTTTAAAATTTTAACCGACTTGCAAGATATGGAAGATTCCGAAGGCGGAATGGATTTTAAAATTGCCGGCACAAGAAGCGGCATTACCGCCATCCAAATGGACACAAAAACTTCCGGCCTTTCCAAAGATATAATGGAAGAAACTTTGGAACGCGCCAAAACAGGCCGTTTGCAAATCTTAGACGCTATGGCCGAAGTTATTGCCGAACCGAGAAAAGAATTATCGCCATACGCGCCGCGCATTGAAATCATCCATATTAAAGTTGATAAAATCCGCGAAGTTATCGGACCGGGCGGGAAAGTCATCAATGATATTATTGATAAAACCGGCGTGCAAATTGACATTGAACAAGACGGCACGGTGTTTATCACCTCGGCCAATGCCGACGGAATGAAACGCGCCTTAGAAATGGTGAGCGCGATTGTCGCCGAACCGGAAGTTGGAAAAATCTATCGCGGAAAAGTTGTCCGCATTCTCAATTTTGGCGCTTTTGTGGAATTTATGCCAAACCAAGACGGCATGGTTCATATTTCCGAACTTGCCCCATTCAGAGTTGACCGCGTTGAAGATGTGGTTAATATCGGCGATGAAATTCCGGTAAAAGTTATGGAAATTGACGACCAAGGCCGCGTCAATCTATCCTTAAAAAAAGCTCGCGAAGAATTAGGCGAACCGCAGGCCGAACAAAAGACCGGTGGTAGCTCTTCCGGCGGTTCTTATGACCGGCCGCGCCGCGATTTTGACCGCGAAGGCGACCGCCGAGGCGGCGGAGGCAGAAAGCCATTTAGACGATAAACAACAAAAATCCCCTTTAAAGGGGATTTTTGAATTGCCAATTTTGAATTTCCAATTACCAATTTACTATGATTGTCAAGACAGGTCTTGACAATCATACTTATCCACAGATTTTGGGGATAAGTATGTGGAAAAGTGGATAAGTTTTAAAATTTAAGCTACTCCATGTGGATAATTAAGTGGAAAATTACACTACTCTAATAAACAAGTGGCTAAAATTACATATTTTATCAATTGACAAAGGATAAAAAAAATGATATAATTAAATCAGATACAATCAAAATAGTTATTATTCCTACCTTATCTTCTGGATAAGCATAGCGAAAATAGCCATTAGTATCAAAAATAGCTCTTTGGCACATAAAATCGCTGTAAAGCGATATGTACATTACAAAATTCTCTCAAATAAGAGAAGATTCAAGAATTTTCCCTCTTCTCTACTGTTTTTACAAAACAAAAATAAAAACAACAAAAAGAAAGCTTTGTTGGAGCGCTCGCAATATAGGCAATGCATGGGATGCCTATTAGAGTTCAACTCCACAAAATGGTAGAGGGGTGTTCATTACTATCGGCATGGTTGATAATGAGATTGTCTGTCTATGAGAGTTCCTTTAAGGGAACTGCCACAGACGGACAAGCTCTATACCAATTGCCGAATTAGGGCCCACAGGTCTATAAATTATTTTTATTTTAGGATCGCAGTGCGGCCCTTTTTCTTTTGGCAAAAAAATAAATCCTCCCCATCCCTCCCTCTCCGAGGGAGGGAGATTAAAAAATCCCGAGGAAATCGGGATTATTTTTTACAAGATATATCTTTTGATGTATCTGACTCGGTGTCAATCACATAAAAATAAGTAAAAGAACATTCGCCTTTATAAAAAATATTTGGCAATGTCAAGGTTTTTGCATTATCAAGACCAGCATCCAGAACAAACCAATCATTTTCTTTATTCGCATTTCCAGAGAACTGTATTAGTAATGTATCGGCCGCATATTGCCGAATTCGGAGAAAACATTCGCCCACTTCCACTTGCCCAAGCAACCTTTGCGGCTTTTTTGCATCCAGCGTGTAAAGCTTGTGGACTGCAAGCGGTTCGGCAGGACAGCTTTCTTTATCGGTATTTTCTTTAGCGCAAGCTGAAATAAAAAGAACCAAACAAAGAACGGTGATCTTTCGCATATTGCCCTCCTTATTCCATCCTGCCACAATAAAATAAAAAAGTCAACCATTTGCGGCTGACTATTTTTTATTCTTCGCTGTATTGTATTTTGACGGGCGGTAATCTGTATACCGCGACCATACATAAATGAACAAATTAATTGATATCAAGAGGGCTAAAAGAAAACAAAAAATTTTCGTTTTTCTGGTAGCGGGCTTGACGGCCATCACGTTTCTCCTGTCCGGTCAATATACCATTATTTTTTATTCGCGTCAAGCGCGTCAAATCGTTTCTTATACTCTAACGCCGCCTGCCTCTCCCCCAAGGCCATATAAATTCCCGCCAAATTATAAAGCGCATTTTTATTCTCGCGGATTTCCAATGACTTTTTAAAATATTTTATTCCGCCGGGAACGTCTTTATTATTCGTAAGATAAGCCGCCAGATTATTCATTCCGCCGGTATAAAAAGCAACAACTTCGTTGCTTAGAATCTCGTTTTCAACTCTTTTGGGTTTTAAAAAAGCCAAATCTTGTTTTTGCCAAAAATTTTGCCCTTTGGATGCGAGAGAAAGAAAATCAAGCTTCTCGTTTTTCGGATACATTTTATAAATAATACCTTGCGGAAAAAATTTATAATCAACATTTAACGCCCCCATATCATTGGGAAGCGAGTATGCTTCATATTTCGGATTGAGCCGTATAACGGCCGTCAAATCGCCAGAATATTGAATTCCTTTGCTTTCCATCTCTTGCTTCTTTTTTTCCTTATACCACGGGTGCGTAAAAAGCGGCTGGCTTATAACAGTGATATCCTTTCTTTGGCTAAGCGCAATTTGTTCATACATTGTGGCGCCGGTTAAAGTATCGCCGCCGAGAATAAAAATGCTTCCTTGCGGAAGAATATTAAAAATAATCCGCGATGTTTCGGGTATCAGAATATTATAATGCCTATCCAAGGCTTTGATATGCGCGGAAAAAATTATTGCCGGGAGAATTATTACAAAGGGGACCCTTGTTTTTAACAAAAAACGTCCCCTTTGTAATGCCTTGTCAAATGCAAATCCTAAAAATGCCGCCATAATAATATAGCTCGGCAAAAAATATCTCCATAAAATAATAATGTCATCGTTATTCCCATAATTTCCCAAAAGCAAAATATTTAAAAATATTACCGCGAGGCCGGCATAAAAAAACGGCCGGTTTTTTCTAAAAGCAATTGCCGCTCCAAGCAAAACAATAATTAATCCCAGCCAGGTGAATTCGCGAAAAAAAATTCTTTTAAGTTCTTGGGACATCGTTGTCCATGATTCAAAGGAACGATTGCCGATTTTTTCCGAATAATCGCGCTGGGTAATATAATTTATAAAAGCTGTTTTTGTAGAAGGATTACTCCAATTCAATTCCGGCGATTGGCCGGCGCGCAGAGGAATGTAGGAATAAACAAGAGAGCACGAAAGCGCAAAAGCGCAAAAACATCCGGCAATATGTTTTACCGGAATTCGCGCGATTTCTCCGCGCAAGAATTTTAAAACAAAAAATATCAGCGCGAACGGAAAAAATAACAAAAAAGTCAGATGCGTGCCAACGCCGATTCCGGCAATTATTGCCAGGAGATACAGATACTTGTTTTGTTGTTTTTCCAGCCAATGCAAAAATATTAAAATCGCCAGAGAAAAAAAGAAGGCTGTCAGGCTGTAAACCTGTATGGAGCCGCTGTGCATCCAAAAAGTATGGCCAAATGCCAGAGACAGGGCGGCGGCCAGAGATGGCCAAAGCCCGATTTTTAATTTTTGCAAAATCAAAAATACAATGCCGATTGTTGCCGCGCCAACCAAGGCGGAGAAAATATTCAGCCGATAGGCGAATTCAAACCAAGGCAAAAGATAGGAAAATAGTTTTGCCAATATTATATATGTCGGAAAACCGGTCGGATGCGCTATTCCCCATACATAGGCCGCAGTGGCAATTTCCCCGCTGTCGCCGGTCCAAATTGAGGGAGGCATCGTAAAAATATAAACAATGCTTGTGAGCAAAAATAAAATTCCTGCCAATAAAAAATTCTTTTTCATAAATCTATGGCCATATGGCTATATTGTTATATGGTTATATTGTCAGTTTTTTTACGTTCAATAATATAACAATTTAACAATATAACAATTCCGAATATTATCATGGTATCCGCGATATTGAAAAATGACCTTTGAAAAACCTGAACATAATCAATTACATAACCGAAATATAGCCTGTCAAAAAGATTGGATGCGCCGCCGAAAACGATTAAGCTATAAGCTATAAGCTGTAAGCTATAAGCTTTTTTAATTTCTTTAAAAAAAATAATTAGAAAAATTATCAATAAAATTATTCCGGCAATATCATATAAAATTCCGGCAATCGGCAGGCTGAAAGCGCCGGCGTAGTTTTTGTATAAATCGATTTTTAAAAAACCACCCCCAATATCAATGGAGGGGGCGAAATATTTTATTAAGCGATCTATAATCAGAAGTATGATTGGCAAAAATAACTTAATTTTCACACAACATATAACATGTAACATGTAACACGCAACAAACAAGTGTTGTGTGTTATGTGTTTTGTGTTATGTGCTTACGGTTCCAGCGTCAATTTCTTTTTGCAATCTATGCATGAAGATGAAACCGGCCGCGCCAAAAGCCGTTTTTCACTGATTGGTTTTTGGCAATATTTGCAAATTCCATAAGCGCCTTTTTCCATTCGTTCCAAAGCACTGTTTACATCTTGCAGGGCATTTTCCAAAGTTGATTCCAAAGTCAAAAGATTGCCGTATTCCGTTACTTCGGCCGCATTTTCATCAGCCTTGTCGCCCATCTCCGGAAAATTGGCGCTAAAATCGGCCTTGTTTTTAGGGTCTTGTTCGGCAAAGGCTTTAAGCTCATTTTCCAAATCTTCTTTTTTAGCTAAAAGCTGTTCTTTTATTTTCTTTAAAAATTCTTTGGAGGAAGACATATGTTAGGTGATTAGGTAATTAAGTTAATTAGGATATTATTATTATACACTATAAAATTAGCAAGTCAAGGCAATTTAAGTGGCTAAATTAAGCTATTTTTTGTCAAAAAACCTTGACAAAATCTTAAAAATGTGCTATATTGAAAGGCGTATTTACCTTAAAACAAGGTTAGCCGCCATGGCGGAACTGGCAGACGCAGGGGACTTAAAATCCCCGGGCCTTTGGTCATGGGGGTTCGAATCCCTCTGGCGGCACCCATTCTTCGCCCCGTATGTATCGGGGCTACGAAGGGCAGGCTCACCTTTAGCGAGCAGACCGATCTTTCAAAAACAAACACAACAACAAAAGGAAAAAGGAGAAGAATGAACACCTACGCCCCGATCAAGAATCCGTCCTTCGTCGGACGGGAATACACGCAGGATGACGAAGTCGTGGAGTACGAGCTCAACGGCTTTCACTACCTCTCACCAACCGAATCGCTGAAACTCGAAGACTACTTCGCATCGCTCGAAGAGACTGACGAGGAGCGCGACGAGGACGAGGACGGCGACGATTGCGTCGGTACCTACGATGGCTGCGACTACGAGGACTACGATTACGAGCACTCTACCCTCGCGCGCGTGACCGAGGCCGTGCAGGATGCCCTCGATCTCCAGGAGTTCTTCGCGCGTCAGAAGACGACAGAAAAGGCGGTCATCATCCCCGTGATCATCAAGGAGAGCAAGGACGACGAGCCTAAGGTGGATGTGATAGAGAAGGCAGTGAGCATCCGGCGGTCATATATCAGCTCCGGCCGCAACCGGAAGTCGCGACTGCGAAAGAACTACCGCCGCGTAGAAAAGCAGTGCGCGTCATGGGAAGACAAGGAGCTGCCGAACGGACAAACGATCAGCGTGCCATGCATGCGGACTTACATCGAAAACAAATTCGTCAGCCAGTATTGGACGCAAGCCCAACGGTGCCACGGCGGGACTGATAACCGCCGCTGCCGCCGGGATGATGAGACCGGCAAGATCATCGGCCACAATCATCGGCGGCGATTCCACGACTACGATACCAGCAGAAAGGAACTCCGTCCTATCGCTATCAATCTCTACG
>Ga0209541_10017812_pt1 | contig 10353 bp, 10 predicted proteins | sample RifCSPlowO2_01_FD_184027 | JGI IMG/M metagenome (GOLD analysis project Ga0209541, IMG submission 184027) | Groundwater microbial communities from Rifle, Colorado - Rifle CSP2_plank lowO2_0.1 (SPAdes) (version 2) | ecosystem: Environmental > Aquatic > Deep subsurface > Groundwater | place...
AAACAGATTGTTGATGAATGTGCCTGCGATGAAATATCATTTGCGTAAAACATTCAATGATAAAAAGTCTTTACCTAAAATGTTCCATTATTTAGTGAACTAACTATTAAAACGAATAAGCGACAAATGGGAACAAGAATTTGAAGAAGCATATAAAGAAGCTCTGAAAGATGGATTAAGTGAAGAAGAAGCGAGGGAAGAAGCGAGAGGTCATATATGGCATGCTTTTGATTTGCCTGAGGAATTCCTTTGGGATAATATAAGAAAAGATATTGGCAGTCTGCCTGAAACATTGTCAAAAGCACTGAAGAAAATAGCAGAAAAGAATCCTGAACTCAAGGATGTAATTGATAATGTAGATTTTATACACTTTACATCCAGCAGGGAAAATCTTGAGATTCTCAGACAATTAATAGAATTGTTTTCAGAAAAAAGATTGCAGTATGTCTCTCCTGATATTTTGGGAGATGCTTATGAATGGATACTGCGATATTTTGCACCACAAAAAGCAAAAGAAGGAGAGGTTTATACGCCGAGAGAGGTTATTAAATTACTTATAGAAATTTTAGACCCAAAACCGAAACATGAAGTATATGATCCTGCCTGCGGTTCAGGCGGTATGCTTATACTTTCTTACAAGCATGTTGAAGATAAGTCTGGAAAAAAAGAAGCCAAAAAACTGTTTTTATTTGGACAGGAATACAACCGCCAGACAGTTGCACTGGCGATAATGAACATGTATATCCATGATATCAGGGATGTTACAATCAGTTTTGGTGATACTTTAATTTCTCCGAAATTTAAAGACGGTGAAAAGCTAAAACAGTTTGATATTGTAATAGCAAATCCACCATGGAATCAGGATGGCTATGACGAATCAATGCTGCAAAAAGGCGATTTCTGGAAGTTTCGTTATAATTACGGGTTTCCTTCAAAACAGTCAGCAGATTGGGCATGGATACAGCATATGCTTGCTTCAGCCAAAGATATATCAGGAAAGGTTGCAGTTGTTATTGATAATGGCTGCCTTTTCAGGGGAGGCAAGGAAAATACAATCAGAACAAAGATCCTAGAAGATGATTTGATTGAAGCTATTATTCTGCTACCAGAAAAACTTTTTTACAATACAGGAGCTCCCGGTGCAATAATTATTCTCAACAAAAACAAGGCGGGAGAAAGAAAAGGCAAAATTATTTTCATAAACGCTTCCAATGAATATGAACAGCACCCTGATGTCAGAAAACTAAATCGTTTGGGAGACAAAGATATAGACAAGATTACAAAGACTTATAGAAAATTTTCCAACACAGAAGGCTTTGCTCGTATTGTCTCTTTGGATGAAATCAGGAAAAATGATCACAACTTGAATGTCACGCTGTACGTTTTCCCAAAAGAGGAGCAAGAAGAGATAGATATAGAAAAGGAGTGGCAGGAGCTGCAGAAACTGGATAAAGAACGTGATAAGATAGACAAAAAAATTGAAGGATATCTGAGGGAGATTAGATAAGACGTACCATGAAAATTTTCCAAGTGCGTCATGGATTTCGTAAGATGCACCTGTAAGAATTTTCTAAGTGCATCGTGGTTTTTTGGAGGCTGGAAAATCATGCATAAAACAAAAGCAATCAGCGAAGCGGGGAAACAAAAGATTTATATAGACTTCGTGTATACCATTATATATTCAAGTCCCCAGTATGACTTCTTCGGAAGGAATGCTGGGCTTCCTTTTCATTCTGTTTCTGGAGGGTCTTATGAAAAAGGCTATTGTATTTGTTGATGCTAATAATTGGTATCATAATGTAAAGAATTTATTTGATCCCGGAAAAATTGATATAGTCAAAGTAGCAAACCTTCTATGTGCAGCCAAAAATTACGAACTGGTACAAATAAGATGGTACGCTTCCATACCAAGTATTGATGATGACGAAGCGGTTTATTATCGCCATATATCTTTTCTTGAGCACCTGGAGAAAAAAGGTGTGAAAATAATAACAAGAAAGCTTCAGAGACTATCAAACAAAGAAACCATAGAAAAGAAGAAGCATATAATAGACAATCTGGATTTGTGTAATCATTGCAGACCTATAGTCGAATCTGTTTTTCTTGATATCACCGATATAAAAAAGAAGGAAAAGGGAATTGATGTCTGGGCAGCAATTGATATAATCAAAGATTCATTGATGGACAACAGATGTGATGTCTGCATTCTAATTTCAGGAGACGCTGATTTTATTCCATCATTAGAGCTTGTCAGAAACCGCAAGAAAGAGATTCTGACAGCTATGGTGCCATTTGGCTATTCGGCAGAATTGAGAAGCAAATTTCCTTTCTTTATACTTAGAAGAGAAACGCTTGTGAAATGTTTTAGGGATTACAAGGATGTGAAGGAAGATAAAAAGGGGACGGTGCATTAAAGGCATGGAATAAAGTCAGACTTGAATTGCTAATGGAAGCCAAGCGCTTCGCAAAAGGCGATAAATATGACAAGGAAATGTGGCATAGAATGATAAAAAACCTTTCATGCAGAGATCCTAAAAAGACAGATAACTATCCGCATGAGACACCGTATATTCAGACGCGCGAGGTTGTAGAGTAAAGTAAATAAATATAAACGAAAAAATAAAATATTTTAGGAATGATGAAAATGGAACGTAAATATACAATATTCTTATTAATTATTTCTATAGTTCTATATTCGAATGTTGTTTATGCGGGAGATGAGATAAAAAATTATTTAACGAATATAATTTATGAAGATTGCAAAGGAAAAGAAATATTTTCGACTCCATTAATTATCAATAAATATAATAATCAACCCATAGGAAGTATTAAACCACCTTATTTGAGAGAGGATGTCTATTTTTTAATAGAATTGATAATAGATAACGAACCATATAACATAAAAGCAAATTTGTTTTCAGAACAAGGTGGAAAAGAAGGAAATAATCTCCTTGTTTGCGGTAATAAGGAATTAGATGCAAACTTTAATACCTACGAATGGGGTGGACAAAGAATAGACCCATTTGTTTATAATTTTAACCAGACAATTAATCAAGTTATCGCACAGATAGGTACTTATAAATCACAGGTATCACAGTGCATTGGAAACCAATGCATTAGTGAAAATAAACAATATAACTTGTTTTCGGATAACAATTTTTACCTAACTATTGGCTTTTCAATAGGTTTAACATTAATGTCTGTTACTATTTTTGAAATAATTAAAAATCGTATAAAAAACAGGAGAAAGAAAAATGATAAGCTTTAACAAACACAAAGAGTTTAAGGACACCGAGATCGGCAGGATTCCGAAGGAATGGAAAGTTGTCGAAGTTGCAAAGTTAGGAGAAGTTGTTACAGGAACTACACCTTCTACCAAAAATAAAAAATATTGGGAAAACGGAGAATACTTATTTGTTACACCAACAGATTTTAATAAAAAAAAGATTATTAAAATAACTGAAAGAAAAGTAAGTAAAGAGGGCATTGAGAAAGCTAGAATAATATCCAAAAATTCTGTGATGGTTACTTGTATAGCCTCTATCGGTGAGGTTGCCTTATCTTCTCATGATTGTATTACTAACCAACAAATAAATACAATAATTTGTAAAGAAGGGATTGATCCAGAGTTTGTTTATTATTTTTTGTTAAATAGTAAAGCACGATTAAAAAGATGGGCAGGTATTACTACTAGTCCGATTATTAAAAAATCATTTTTTGAGAAATTTCCTATTCTATTACCACCTATTTCGGAGCAACAAAAAATAGCAGAAGTTCTTTCCACAACTGACAATAAGCTTGAATTCGAACGTAGGAGAAAGGCAAAACTAGAAACAGTCAAGAAAGGTCTTATGAATGATTTGCTTACAGGAAAAAAGAGGGTGAAGTAAATGAAAGACATTATTAAAAAATTAGAGGAATTGAAAAACGAATTACTTGAACTAAAGAAGATGAACCATGCGACTGGTACACCGAGATATTATTCAATAACACAACTTACTGAACGAATTATAGACAGGATCTATCCGGAAAAAGATTCAAAAACAATGAAAAGAAAACTTTTTATAGTTGTGGGTTTTGCTGGAAGAAATGAAATAGAAAAACAAAAAGACTATGTTGATGATATCGACAGAAATATCCGAGTTATAGATACGATATTGGAAGAATTCAAGTTGTTTGGATTTGATGATTTCAAGTCGTTAAAAGAAAAAACTGAAACTGAATGGCAGATAGGATCAAAAAAAATTGGTTTTTTTAGGGAAAAGAAAATAAAACAAAAAGGTGAATAACGTGGTAAAAAACAGAACCTAAAGGCACTTAAAACTTGGCATTGCTTTGCAATGCCTTTCGTAACTGCGTGCACCTCAAGGTACACTGACCTTTAGGACTTTACCTGTTAAATAATATTTATACAAAAAAGTATATAAGTTTTTCATGAGGTCCTGAAAAATGACAACAGACAGCTATGAAGAAATGGAAGATAAAGATTTTGAAAATATGTTTTTTAAAATATCACATTGTAAGTGGAGTGAGATAAAGTCAAAGCTTCCTGGAATGTGTACTCACTGTTTGATTGATTTATCACATAATTTGAATCTATATGTAAACAAAACCATAGCACTGGAAATTTCCCAAAAAAAAGATGCTGTTTTCTGGCTAAGAAAATATATGCAGGATGGAAGTAACTGGTATGGATATGATGACGAGATTATGTGGTTCCCTGTTCACGCTCTGTATATTCTTGCATTGATAAAAAATAATGAATCACTTCAACTCTTCCTTGATATGATCAGATACAGGGGAGAAGACATGGGTGACTTGCTCACCGAAAGTGTGCATAAGATACTGTCGTATTTTGGAGAAAATGCTATTGAAAAACTCATGGAATTTACTCGGGATGAAACAGTTGAACCATTTGCCAGAAGTGCGTGTACATCTGCATTATGTATTATATCCAAAAGCAATCCTTCACAAAAAGATATTATACTTCAACACCTCATGAGTCTTTTCAGGGCAACCAATGACTTGAAATTTAAGGGATTATTAGCAGACAATATAACTTCTTTACATGAGCCTTCTGTAATGCCCGAGATATATGATGCATTTGACAACGACAATATTGAGAGTATGATGACAAAAAAGGATATAAAATATTGTTTTGATAATCCGAGAGACAGAAATGACAAACAAATGAATCAGGAGGATATCCTCTCCCATTTTTCCAGAAAAAACATAAATAAATTCAAGTGCGAAGATGTTCGTGAAAATATAGGAAAAACAGGCAGAAACGATCCCTGTCCATGTGGTTCCGGGAAGAAATACAAAAAATGCTGCATGGATAAAGATATATGACTGTAATGATAAAAATTTGGAGAAAAACGAAGTGATAGGGATGGGGCTGACAAATTTTAAACTAAGCATTGAACTCGTTCCGTCAACAGTCTGGTATTCGTCTGTTTATCAATTTTATAACAAAACCAACCAAAGTGATAAATGGAAAAGAATCAAGGCAGAACTTTTCAAAAAAGAGGGAAGGCAATGCTGGATTTGTGGCAAGGTCGGCGGCTTGGAAGCACATGAATTCTGGGAATACGATGATAGGAATTATATGCAAAAATTATCAGCTATACATCATCTATGTGATTTATGCCACAAAATCAAACATATAGGGTTCTGGTGTCATACAGAAGATGGTAAGGAAAAACTGAAAGTCACGAGATTATCGAAAAGGGATCTGATAAATCATTTTTGCATGGTGAACAACTGTTCCCAGAAAGACTTTGAAATCCATGAAACAGATGCATTCGATGTCTGGAAAAAGAGAAGTGCATATGACTGGAAACAGGATTTCGGGAATTATGATATCAAGGATGCAGGCGGTCAATCCAGCCTGAACTCCTTTAAAGGCAATTGAAACGATTGCTTTCAATATGTGCATGATGAAGATTTTCTTTGCCCATTTTCAATGGAGGCAAAGAAAACTGGGTCCAGCTTGAGATGTGAAAGATGTAAAAGATTTTTCAGGATCTCCATCCAAAAATGGAGGCTGAAATGTTGGAAATTCGGAATGATTTCCAATTCCCGACACATGTAATTCCAAGGGAATTACAATGAATCATTCATAGAACAAAAGCAATCAATCGAGATGTCAAAACCAGAAAATGGCTTGCCATAATTACAGAAACGCAAAAAGAATTGGGGTGTAGTATAAAATGCCAGGTTTTACAGAGCAAAATGTTGTTGAAGACCATTTTATAGATAAGCTTCAGGAGAAAGGATGGAAATTTGTTAAAGCTGATGAGCTGGAAAGAGAAAGTTTGGAAGAACCATTGCTTATTTCCAACTTAATCAGGTCACTGAAAAGAATAAATAGAAATATTGTCTTGAGTGATGGAGATATAAAAAATATCCTGAATCAACTGAAATTTAAAGTATCCTCGATTGAAGGTGTTAAAGATATATTGAATTTTTTAAAATACGGAATTTCCATTAAAATGGAAAAAACAAAGGATCTGGAGCGTGTTTTGCTTTTTGATTACAGGAATATTGAAAACAACGAATTTATTATAACAAGACAGTTCCCGCAGCAGGAAAAAGAAAAGAGAAGGCTTGACATAGTTTTATTCATTAACGGCATTCCATTGGTGAACATTGAATGCAAAAATCCTACAAACCCGGCAGAAAGCTCGTACACTGCTTACAGGCAGATAAAAACTGATTATGAGAAAAACCTGCCTGAATTTTATAAATATGTACAAATAGGGATTGCTGCCTGTGAGACTGCGTGGTATTTTCCAATAGTTCCATGGTGCGATGAAGTAAAAAAAGAGAGATGGAAACATGACTCATATGATACGATTGACTCTATAATTGAAATGCTATCTTCTTCTGTTCTTCTGGATATGATTGGAAATTTCATTTTTATCAGGGAAGACAGAACCGGAGTAACAAAAGTTATAGCAAGATATATGCAGTTCAGAGCTGTAAATAAAATTGTGGAAAGGGTTTTGAGAGGTATGAATGGATATCCAGAACCAAATCAGGGACTGATATGGCACTGGCAGGGCTCTGGCAAGACACTGGAAATGATTTTTGCTGCCAATAAAATTTTCAAAGCTCTTGGCAATCCCACGATATTCTTTGTTGTAGACAGAGAAAACCTGCAGGATCAGCTTTACAATAATTTTACTGCATTGAATGTTGCACCGTTACCGGAAAAAATAGATTCAATAAAAGAACTTGTCAGCGTATTAAAACACGGCGAAGGTGCTGGAAAAAGAGGCATTTTTATTGCCTCAATGCAAAAATTCAGGGAGGATATACAAGAATTAAAAGATACAGCCATTGTCAGTAGAAAAGATATAATTGTTTTTGCTGATGAAGGCCACAGAACGCAGTATGGTTCCTGTGCTGCCGTAATGAGAAGTATCCTAAAAAACGCCTTCTTTTTTGCTTTTACAGGAACGCCATTAAAAAAAGAAGGGAGAGATACCTATGAGACATTCAGCAATTTACCAAATGAGAAATATCTTGATAAATACTTCATGCTGGAATCCATTAGTGACAACTTTACATTAAAAATTGCATATCAGCCAAGACTTGAAAACAAAACCCATTTAAACAAAGAGCAACTCAATTCCTTTTTAGAACAGGATATGGAGGAGCTTCCTGAAGAAATTCGTGAAGACATAAAAACCGGTGTTAAAAATCTGATTAAAACTAAGGATACGATAATCAAAAATCCTGAAAGAATAAAGCTTATAGCCAAAGATATAGCAAAGCACTTCATGGAAAACATTGATAACAAATTCAAAGCAATGGTTGTTGCTATTGACAGAGAGACCTGCGTTATATATAAAAAGGAACTGGATAAATTTCTGCCAAAAGAATATTCAGAAGTAGTCATGACATTTAACAAAAATGACAACAAAAGAATAATCACCGATTATTTGAATGAAATGCAGGAAAAATACAGGAAAAATGAGGCAGACGAAATAAACAAAGATATAATTAACAAGTTTAATGAAGAGCCACTTCCAAAAATTTTAATAGTAACTGAAATGCTTCTGACCGGATTTGATTCTCCTATATTGCAGACAATGTATTTGGATAAGCTGTTAAAAGAGCACAGGCTGTTACAGGCAGTGGCCCGAACTAACCGGCCATATGATGATGTTAAAACAGCCGGGGTTGTCATAGATTATATTGGAATATTAAAAGAGTATGAAAAAGCTATTGGTAATTATACCAAAAATGAAATCAAAGGTGCTCTATATAATATGGAAGAGCTAAAGTCAGAATTTAGAGACATGATTAATAAAATTCTTGAAATTTTCAAGCATATCCCAAAAGATTATAATAAAGCCACGTTGGACAAGGTTTTTGAGTTGCTCACAAACGACGAAGGGATTGCCAAGGAATTTTTAAGAAAATATAGAAAACTGAGAAAAGCCTTTGAGCTTCTTGGTCCGGATATATTGAAAGCTGAGCTGTTTTCTGAATACAAATGGATATCAGCTATTTTTATTTATTACAGAAGAATGGTTGACAGAAGGGATGATGAAATTGATGAACATGTTAAAAAGTATTTTGAAAGAACGCTTAAGCATGTTTATTCAGTAACAGAGCTGGAGAAAATAAAAGAAAATCTCCCTGTTATTAAGTTTGATGAAGATTACCTTACAAACCTTGAAAAAAAAATAAGGGGAAAGAAAGAAAGAGCAGCTGATATTGTTTTTACACTTAATAAGTATGTTCTTGTAGAAAAGTATAAAGATCCTGTCTATGAATCAGTAGCAGACAAGGTAGAAAAAATTTTCAGGTCGTGGAAAGAGAGAACAGCAAATTTAAGCGAAATATATTCAAGAAGTGTAGATGTTGTGAATGAAATATCCACGCTTAGAGAAAGGCAGAAAAAACTCAGTATGTCTGACATGGAATATTCCGTTCTTCTTGTGCTTGAAAAGGATGTAGGTGGTATCAGACTGGAAGATATTAAAATTTTGCTTGAAAATATCAAGAGTTCTATGTTCAAAAACTGGACAATTCAGGCATCTGCACGAAAAAGCGTTGCACAGGAAATAGTCAGATTTCTAAGAAAACATCAACTAACAAAAGAAGAGCGGGATGATATCTATGAAAAAATAATAAGGCAGGTAGAAAATTATGGTAAAGAAAATTAAGGTTCGTGATATGGATATAGAATATGAAACGGATTTCAGAAGCATAAAATATCCACGACTGGAATTTAAAACCGGAAAGCTGTTGCTTGTTCTGCCTAAAAATCATGGAGAAGAAACCGGGATCATAGAAAAACATAAAAACTGGATATACAAAAAAAGTCTGATGATAGATATGGCAAAAAAAGAAACCGGTAGTAAAAAGATTGAAGCTAAAACTGAGGATGACCTTAAAGATTTTATAAAAAATACAGCCCAGAGATTTTCCAAAGAACCGTGGCATAAAATACAGTTTAAAAAAATGAAATCAAAGTGGGGCAGCTGTAGTATAAAGAAGACCCTGACATTCAATACACTACTGAAATATTTACCAGAATCACTGATAGAATATGTTGTTTTTCATGAGCTGACACATTTAAAAGAAAAAAATCATACTGAAAGGTTCTGGAAACATATAGCTAAAAAATTCAATGATTTTTCAAAAAGAGAAAAAGAACTACTTGTATACTGGTTTCTGATTCAGGATGTATCGCAGAAAAAACAGGTATATAGTCAATGACTTATGTATTTGAACATATTGGTTAAATTTTTTTTGTTTGCCTGTCTTTTTACTGACTTTTTGTAATCGGTGATTGTTGGATAGTGGATGTTGGATGTTACGGCTTTGAGTGTGTCCCATGCTTGTTCTAACGGATTTTCTTCGGGGCATGCTGTTGGAAACCACAATAATTTGATGTTGTGATTTTTTGTGTAGTCGCAGACTTTTTTGGCTCTGTGATTTGGAGCCTTATCCCAAATCAGCAATATTTTTGGATATTTCTGGTGCAGATATGAAAGAAAAGAAATAGTCATTTCCGTGTCAATGTTTCGTTTTTTCTTGTTTTTGTTATTTTTTGAATCATAGAATCTGTAATGTTCTTTTTTTCCGTTGGCAACGCCGAATGCATAGAACCGGCTTGACCGTTCAAAGGTTAACGGAATGTGTATCGCTGGGCCTGTTGGATACCAACCATACGCAGTATATGGTTTCAAAGAAAAAACACTTTCGTCTTCTACAAAAACAATTCTTTTTTCGTGTTTGGCAGCCAGTATCGCTCTATGCGTTTTTTTTTAAACACAGCAATTTCTTCTGGTGTGGCTCTTCGCGGATTAGTGGATCGTGGTTTTTTGTATG
>Ga0209541_10017815_pt1 | contig 10351 bp, 10 predicted proteins | sample RifCSPlowO2_01_FD_184027 | JGI IMG/M metagenome (GOLD analysis project Ga0209541, IMG submission 184027) | Groundwater microbial communities from Rifle, Colorado - Rifle CSP2_plank lowO2_0.1 (SPAdes) (version 2) | ecosystem: Environmental > Aquatic > Deep subsurface > Groundwater | place...
AGTGCAAAAGTTTAGACATCAAGCGCTTTATATACAGCATTTCCTCCCTCTTTCATAGTTCTAATTTGTCCTTCAGATGGTTTTCCTTGTATTGAGATAGGGATTGTTATCCTGCCTAGTTCTGTGATGTTAAAATGATTCCCTGTAAGGAGGCGCCATACTCTATTTATCTCTATTCTACTTAACCATCTATCTTCAAGAAACGATTCTATCTTATTGTATACATTATCAGAGTAAACCCTTTCGTTATTGACTATTAATTCTTCTACATGATTATTTTGTGGTTGGAATCCAATATTTGCAAGAATGTCAAGATTAATATTAAACATTTTAGATAACTTATCATTTACAACCTCTTTAGAATCGTAGAAAACTGCCTTATTATAACGCTCTAAATCCTCTATGGAAACCCTGCCTTCACTTACCCTTAAAATTGCTGCATCTATGTTTTGCTCTCTCTGTTTGTTAATATCAACTAAATGATAATTAATGCCTTTGTCGCCCAATATATCTGCTTCGGCTAGTGGTATGTAACTTTGAGTGTTTTTATCAGATGCAGAAGAATGTAGCAGTGTCATATATTTTTTTACTTCTTGTAAAACATACTTCATTATAGCGTATGCGCCCTGTCGAGAGATAATAGAGCTTTGCTCCTTGCCTGTTGTCTTATATCCCAAATCAGAAGCACGCCAATGCACATCATTAGCTCTTGAAAAATAACTTAAATTAGTTTCCTCTTTTACTGTCTCCATCAATCTTCCAAGGGTAACTGATTTTTCGCCAAAGGCAATTCTGCTGTCTATTGCTATGTGTGCGGAAATATCATTAATGGTATAAGCATGGACACCAAGTATATCTAATTGCTTTATACCCTGAAGAACATTTTGAGGATTTAACCCTTTATCGCCTATAACCTTTATTGCGTCTTTCAGGGTTAGATAACCAACAAGGGCAGTATACAGCCCTTCCTTTACAGCTTGAATCAGCCTTGGAACATTTTCAGCATAAACCCTTCCATTTCCTATTCTTATTAATTCTAAACCTTCCTTTTCTGCTATAGACGTTAAGGTTTTTTGTGTAACTTCATAGCTAGTCTCTTTTATTGCGTGAAACACTATTTCATCTAAATCTGTAGATTTTGAGAAAACCCCTTTAAAATATTGAACTACCTCATCAACTTTACTCTCTGGAATTAACACATTCCCATTAACATAACCCTTAGAAGTAAGTTGAGTTGCTAAATAACCCTCTTCTATTTCTAATCCAAGGGACTCTCTTATTTTAGCTGATAATACACCAATATCTAATCTTTCTTCTACATGTTCTGTCAATTGTTGAATATTATACCTTAAGTCCTTTCTTAATTCACTATACCGCTGTGCAGCACTATAGCCCATTATCAATCCATCTTTTAACTTAAATGCTCCTTCATTAATCCATTCATTTACATTATCCTCGCTTACATTAAATCTTCTTGCTATTTCTTCAATACCATAATCTCTTTTATCTTTTATGCTCTTTACAGGTCTTCTAACCAAATCTTTTAATTCCTCTTTTTCTAGGTATAATCGCCAGTCTTCCCTTTTTGCAGCTAACCTTCCAGAATTTATCTCATTTCTTAAGAATATTTCCGTGAATACTCTGTCAATCTCTAAAAGAATTTTAGATGCATTCCCTATAGTGTACATATCCTCGGTAAGTTCTAAAGTCTCAAAACGATAAATTGGCCTTCTATCCTTATAGCCAACTATATCGCTTGACGTTACGCCCCCTATATCAATTATATCAAAAATCATGATTTTTTTATTTGCCCTGTCAATTACAGATGGAAAAGAAAGACCTAGTTTAGTAAGGTGTGGTGAAAAGGTAAGATAGTAATCTCCGCCAGTAAGAAAGCCGTCTAAATCTTCGCTTGGAATGCTTAATGGAATAGAATGTATGGGGATATCACCTACTATTTTTAACATAAGACCTTCATTGTCTCTATTGAACTCTAATGAATATGGATTATAATGCATTTCAATTCCGAAATAATGGAATTTTTCAACAACCAAATCAATTCCATTTTTATTATCTATTTTACTTTTATTACCTATCTCACATTTAATAGCAGATTTAGTTTGAAATAGCATTGACCAGTCTAGAAGAATTCTATTTGAGCTTTTAAAAAATTCTATTTCATCCAGAGACTCTTTGCTTAAATCCTCTATAATCCCAACCAAACCCATATATTAAATTAATTTGATGTGTTATTTATATTTTTCTCTATTATTTAGTCATAACATATAATTTATTAATTCATAAAAAACTAACTGAAAAATGCCCAAAAACAAAAAAATTAAGGCTGTCCTATTCGACTTGGATGGTGTGCTTGTTGATTCTCTCAATGCGTGGTTTTATGTTACTAATGATACCTTAAAACACTTTGGCTTTAGGCCAGTGCCAAAAAAGGAGTTTGAAAGAGACTTCGGAGCGCCGATAGAATACGAAGTCAAGAAGCGGTTTGCTGGAAAAACCATAAATGAGGTTGCATTGGAGTATAATTTGAATTTTAAGAAAAGAAAGCATCTTGTTAAATTGTTTTCCCATTCAGTTGAAGTCCTCAAAGAATTAAAGAAGCAAAAAATAAAGCTGGCTTTAATATCCAATTCTACAAGATTTATTGTGATGACTGTGCTAAACCATTACAAAATAAGAAGATATTTTGATGCAGTTATAACAATGAATGACGCTAAGAGAAGAAAGCCAGCTCCCGATATGGTATTGAAAGCCTGCAAAATGCTGAAAATAGCTCCAGAAAATGCAATGCTTATAGGCGACACAATTAATGATATGCTGGCCGCCAAAAGGGCAGGATGCATAGCTGTCGGGTATAAGACAAAAGGCGATTTAAGGATTAATGGCCTAAAGCAAGTTATGTATATAGAGAACTTTGAAAAATTCGCCTTTTAAGCGAATTTTTCAACATTTGTAGAAACGTAATTGCAAAAATACCAATGAAATTAAAATTTTTGCTTGATATTTCTCGTTGAAAACATAACATATAAATACTAATTTGTCATCTATAAATGACATACTCCCAAAATAAATCCAGCTAAAGCTGGGGGTTTCTCAACGCAAACCATTTAACTTAAACTTTTCCCTTTTCGAGGTCGCTTATCAGCTAAAAGTTTAATGTATGGTTCGCTAACACGAGAAACCCTCGTGAAAACATCTGACCACCTTCACAGCGAGGTGGTTTTTATGACTAAAAACAAATATCCGCACTTCAATCCCGAAGTGTACAAAATAGAGAGTAAAATAGCAACAGTGAGAACATCACATCATTGCAAGTTTAACATCAACTATCATATTATCTGGATTCCAAAGTACAGGAAGCCGATTTTGGTAGGTAAAGTAAGAGAAGTTCTGAAAACAATTATTGACGGGCAGTGCCAAGAATTGAGTTTGAACAATCTTGCTTTAGAGATAATGTCAGACCACCTGCACCTGTTCGTAGGCGCAAAGCCTACTGTAACGCCTTTTAAGATAATTCATAAATAGTGCATCTCTTGCAGGGCTTCTGATGCCTCTTCCAAGCCAGCCCAATGTTCTTGCTGCCAATACATGGCTCCAATGCGTAGCGAACCCGATTATTGGAATGAAGAGCCCAGTCATTACATATCCTAGTATTATGAATGGTTTTCTTTTGCCTAGCTTATCGCTGTACCAACCTGCAAATGTTTTGATGAAGCTCGAAGAAAAATCCGATACTCCTTCTATGATGCCAAGTATTGCTGCTGCGCTATGCAATTCCACAGACAAGAATATGGGCAGTATTGCCGTAGCCATCTCGTGGCTCATATCACTAAATAGGCTAGCAAGCCCGAAAGAAAATACGTTTCTATTTAGCCATCCCTTCTTTTTTTGCTCATTGCTTGGCATCTTCATTAAGTCTTCCTATTCCAATATTTTGGATATTCTTAAATATTTCGGCATATTCTTCAGCAACCTGAATAATCTTATTTTTTCCTTCATTCATTTTGTTTTTGTAAACTAAATTGTAGGCTGCTTCCATATTTTTCTTGCACCTTAACAAATCTTTGTATAAATCTTTGTATCCTGTCGCATTGCTTTTTACAAATTCAATTTTGAAAATTATCATGTCAAGCAGGCTTTTTGCCTTAACCATTAATCCAAAGAATGTAAATCTAAAATATTTGAAATGCTTGATTTTTGGGTTAAGATATGATAAGTCGAGATTCTGGCATATCCCTTTTAATATCGCCAATAGCTCATTAAGGGCGTAGCTTTGCATCATGAAAACCTGAATATATTCGTCGGATTTTGTTTTCTTTGTTGTTCTCATATTAACATATTGTCTATTTATTTTCCAACCAGATTTTTTATTTGGGTGCTATAATTCAAAAGTTCTTTTAGAATTGCGTCAAGTTTCTCTTTTTTCTCTTTTGAGTTTATCTTTCCTGATGATTTTTCAAGTTTGTAAGACCACAGCTCCTCTATTGTTTCCCAGATATAATTGCAATCCACATTAATAATGTGAGAAAGTGTAAACCTGTTATGCTCTAAATTAAAGTCTTTTTTCGCATGTGCAAGAAGGTTTTTTATATTTCTCAGCTTTTTCTTTATATGAATAAGCTGCTCTTTGCTCAAGTCGTTATAAACTGATTTGTAAATTTTCCTTTTGCCAGATACGCTTTCTTCCATATCCTTCAAAAGTTCTTCAATATACGACATGCTTGATTTAATTCTCGTGTAGTGTTGCCATTCCATTTTTCAAAATTCTGCTATATGTCTTAATTTCCGTTCAATACATCTTCCTGATGTGGTGGCGCAAACCATTTTTGGGCTATAAAAGTCGGTATTACCGCGCTTGCAATCACAACTCCAACTAATATTGAAAACTGAACTTGATTTATTATGCCTACCTGCAATCCGAAAAGGCTTGATATTGTCCCAAATGTCAATCCCGTGCTCATCAGCAGAGTTGTATAAATGCTGCCGTTAGGAATATATTTTTTTGCAAGAAAATAAACCCCAACAAACTTCGCAACAATTTTTATAACAAACAGAAGAACAAAAAGCCCGAATGCTGAAACAACCAAAGGGATGGATATGTTTAAGCCTCCAACGATAAAAAAGAAAGGGGTTATAATGGCGTACGCTACTGTCCTTAGCCTGTTTCTTACGACTTTTGTTTCTGATGTTTCCCTGAAATACTTTGACATCAATAACCCAAGAATAAAAGCAGGCAGCACGGCGTGCCCTTCTCCAAGCTTTGCGAAATATATCAATACAAGAAGCAGCAGAAAGATATATTTTATTTCCGGCTCGATTACCTTATTCTTTATAGCAGTATTATCAAAAATATTATGTGAAAATCGTACTGCAATAAATATAATAACTATTGAAACAAGCAGAAATACTAATGTATAAATTGTTGGCTTTATGAATAAAAGGCTTAATGTAAGGGCAGTGCCCATATCTGTAACAAAAGTTGAGGCCATTATGATTTTTCCTATTCTTGTGTTTGATAGTTTTGTTTCTACTAAAACCGAATAGACAACTGCTAAAGAAGTCGTGGACAAGGCTGTGCCTGCAATGAGTGAAGCCTGAAAAGTCCAGCCTGCCATCCAATAAGTATAAAAGAATACTGGAATGAAGCGACGGGCTTCATCCCACAGATAAATCAGTGGGTATTCGCCCTACGATTTTATAAACGTACTCAATCTCAGGCCTTTGACTTTTTAAATATTGCAACAGTCATCTATGAAAACCTTATTCCATACCTCTATGCAGCTTCTGCTGTTGATGTTCCTTCCCCGCTTGCTTCTGCGCTTTCTGCTGTCTCTGACTCCTGCGGGGATTCTCTCTCACCACTATTTGATGCGTCTTTCTGTTCGCCTTTAGATTTTGAGCCTTTTTCTTTTGAATATGTCTTTTTAGCATCGCTCATACTGTTATATTCTGATTTTCCATCAACATTACTCTTGCTTTCGTAGGTTTCATCAGATTTTTTTTCATAAGCTTTTCCATCTTTATTTGTAGCTGCTTTTATTATATTCTTAGATGTATTGGTATCTCTCGATTTATAAGACGGCTCTCCATCTAAGAGTGGGCCATAAGTATCATTCAATCTGCTCTTTACGTATGCTTCTCTGCACTTGCCGCTTAATTCAAATGCATCGGCCTCTTTCTCAAACTTCTTGACAAGAAGCTCTAGCGGCCCTTCCTCTTCTTTCGGAAATGGCTCTGCTGTAAGTTCTTCTAATATTGAATTAAAAAATGAATACTCTTTTGCGTAATCTCGGCCTTCCTGCGCCAATGCCCTGTAAATTCTTTCCTTTTTTGTTCCTTTGTACCTCTCGGCCATCACTGAGTAGAACTCTGCATCTAGCAAGCCTTGCAATTTTTCAGATGGCCTGTCCCCGCCAATCTGGGCAGCAGCGTGCCCGAAGACCTCGTGAGAAGGTGAAATTGAGCGCTTCATTGCCTCAATTGCTTCTTTATCATCTAACCCGTACTTAGAGATTAACTCTTCAACTTTTTTGTCAAAATCCTGAGAATACACCAAAAACCTTTGCTTAGGGTAATATGCCGCGAAGAAATCTCCATTCTCTATTCCTAAGCCATACAGTGGCTCTTCTCTTTTAACATGCAGTCCATTTTTATCGAGAAATTCAATGCGCGCAATTGCCTCATCTTGAAGCCTGTTAGCATTGTCCCATAACGCATTTCTAAGCTCTTCATAACGATTTGCTATTTTTGACTCAAAATATCCAATCTTATTAGGGTCAACAGCCTCGACAATTCTAGGCGTCACTCTCAAATCAACCTTTGTATCATTTTCATGAGGCAAATACAAGCCTAATTGTTTACTCACAATAACATAATCTATATCGGGCATTTTTGGAATTGGCTTATTGCTTGGCCTATTAGGATAGTCCTCTGTTCCATTAGCAAGCCAATCTCTAAACTTTAAGTCGTCAATCTGGGAGAAAAAGCCGTATCTTGAATAATCCTCAGCAGGAGTTAAAAATATTTTACTAGAAGCCGTATTCATTGCATAAGGCTTGCCATTAATCTCAACGAAATGCGGCTTTTGAGGCAGAGAAGATTCTCTTGGCCAAGAGGGTACAGTAATCGGATAGAACTGCATTGACCTATAATCTTTAGGATTTATTTTAGGCCTAGAGCTATTAGAAGAAGGAACAGAAGGTGGCCCTTCATAGTGTAGTCCATTGATTTTATTTGTATAAACCATTTTTGAATTCAAGGTTCTCTATAGATTTGCCTGTGGTCGAAGATTAAAATTAAAATAAGAAAGAAAAATTTAAGCAGTTTTAGGCTGCTTTTTTGTAGCTTTCTGCTATATTTATAGGGTAGTCTCTCGGAATTGCACTTGCAGCAGTAACTATTAAACCACGCACTTCCTCTACACTTGCATATCTTGATGGAATATTGAGAGGTTTAAGTGCCTCAGGATATTTATCCTTCAATTTTTTAAGGTACGCAAGTCCTAAATCTGCATCCTTATTATCTTTGATGGATTTACTCGTCCTTTTTGTTGTATCAGTTCTTTGGTGAGTTTCATAAAGTGGAGCTACCAAAGTACTTATTTGCGTAGGATCTACTGTTCCTCTTGTTTTAAGATTATTAAAATAAGCGTCTTTATCTACACCTAAAACACTTGTAATTACAGTGTCATATACACTTTCCCCTGTAGAAGGGTCCTTTGTGTTCTTTTTTACCTCAGCTTCCTTATCTTCCATCTTAAGGTAATGTTTCGCAATATGCTCAGCTGCAAAAGCCCATAGTTTGTCAGCTAATTCTCTCGCTTTGGTTTCATCTAAAATCAAGTCTCCAGTTTTTGTGTCCTTCTTTTCGTGAAAATATGCATCAGCTTGCTTGTTTAGTTCTGATACTAGAGTCTTATATGCTGGACTATTAGAAAAATCCCTTATTGCATTGGTTAAGCTATCAAAACTACCTACCCTTTCCTCTAGGTTTCCTCCATTTTTGCTTGTTCCTGCCATTTTCTTTTCCACCCCTTGTTTGGTTTATTTTTGTTGTTTAAATTTTTTATTGTTTTTACGTACTATATCCTTATTTTGTTACTACTATATAATAATAGCACTTATATATAAGCTTTTCGCTTCTGTAGTATACACATCAAAAAATTTTGATTAAATCAAAATTTTTGTTATTATATTGAAAGTATTTTTTCCTTATTTGTTACTACTAATTTATAACAACACTAATATATAAACTTTTCGTTTTTAAGAGTAAACAACATTTATTTTCAATATTGAAATGAAAAAATCACTTTTTTAGAAAAAGTGATTTTTTCAAAGTTTCTTTCAGAAGATTTATAAACAAATCCAGATTTTAATGATAAGAGACTTATGGGCAAGAAAGACAAAAAGCAATACAGCGAAACTAAGGAATCTCCTAAAAATTCTGATTCTAGCGATGAAACTCAAGCATCAAAAGAGGCGCAAGCTATTTCCAAGTTGCCAAAAGATGTTCAGGAAAAGCTGCAGGCCATAAAGTCAAAGCTTGAGAAATTCCAAAAAAAAGTCATTGAGAAATTTGATAAGTACATTGTGGGAGTTGCATTAATGCCTCCGCCAAAGCCTGAAGAGATGCAGCAGCTGCAGCAATTGCAGCATCCTCAAAACCAGCCGCAGGCAGAAATACCGCAGCCTGCTGAAGCAAAAGCAGAGGATAAAGAGAAGATACACGTTCTTGTCTTAGTTGACGATTCTGACAGCAAGACAATGTCAAAACTAGAGCTTAGAGACAAGCTCAATGCAATAATAAAGAGCATTGCAGCAGAAATTGATCCAAACATTACGCCGCAGACGCTGATACTTTCAGAGCTTTGGCAGAATTGCTTTGATGCGAAATATGAGCTATTGCAGCTTATAGCATTATCAGCGCCGGTTTATGATACAGGAATGCTTCAAGCCATCAAGATTGCGGAAATCCACAAAACAATGGTGCTGAAGAAGTTTGAGAAGTATATAGTCTCGTATGTCTTGGCAGGCTCTCTTGTTCAAGGCAAGGCCACTCCAACAAGCGATATTGATGTGTGGATTGTAATTGATGATACAGATGTTAAGAAGATGACAAGAGCCGAGCTTAAAGACAAGCTGAGGGCCATTATTATCGGCATGGGGATAGAAGCAGGCGAGATAACAGGTATAAAAAACAAGCTGAACATTCAAGTTTATATCTTAACTGATTTCTGGGACTCCTTAAGAGAAGCTAACCCAGTAATATTCACTTTGCTAAGGGATGGCGTCCCATTCTTCGACAGAGGCATTTTCATGCCATGGAAGCATCTGCTCAAGATGGGCAAGATAAAGCCAAGCGCAGAGGCAATAGACATGTTTATGGGCTCAGGCGAGCAAATGCTTAAGCGTGTTCAAATGAAATTAAATGAGATAGGCATGGAAGATGTCTATTACGCTATACTAACTCCAAGCCAAGCTGCATTAATGCTTTATGGAGTAGCTCCACCATCTCCTAAAGAAACAGGCTCGCTAATGAGAGATATTTTCGTTCACAAGGAAAAATTGCTCGAAGACAAGTTTGTAAAGATTCTGGAAAGAAATGTTGAAATAAGGAAGGCCATTGAGCACGGCGAAAAAAAGGAGCTAAGCGGCAAGGAGCTTGACGAGCTATTAAGGGACGGCGATAAGTACTTGAAAAGGATAAAAAGGCTGTTCACGCAGATTGAAAAAATAAGGGATGAGAAAGAAATGCTTAATGTTTATGACACTATAACTACTGTTGTCAGGGACGTGCTAAGGCTTGAAGGGGTTGAAAAGATAAAAGAAAGCGAAATGCTTCGCCTTGTTGAGGACAAATTGGTTTCAGAAGGCAAGATGCCATCAAAGTTTTTTAGGACAGTTCAAGATATAATGAAGGCAAAAAAGGATTACGACGAGAAAAAGCTGTCAAAAGTTGAAGTGGAAAAAATACACAGCGAGGCTGGCTCTCTTATAAAGTTCTTGGTAGAGTATATGCAAAGAAAAAGAGGAAGAGAGCTTGAAAGGCTCAAGATACGAGTAAAGCACGGCAATAAATTTGGCGAAGTTATTTTGTTTGGAGATGAAGCCTACATAACTTATGATATAGACAGTCAGGAAAAAGAGATAAGCAAAGCCAAAATAAAAGAAAATGGAAGCTTGTCATCATTGGAAAAAAGCTCTCTAGCAGAGTTAGAGAAGGCGTTGGTCAAAGTCGAAAGCCCTCAAAAAACATCAATCAAAGAGCCAATATTTGAGGATTTAAAAAAGGTATTTGGCAAGGATTTTGAAATACTGATGAATTACTAAAATGA
>Ga0209541_10017816_pt1 | contig 10349 bp, 6 predicted proteins | sample RifCSPlowO2_01_FD_184027 | JGI IMG/M metagenome (GOLD analysis project Ga0209541, IMG submission 184027) | Groundwater microbial communities from Rifle, Colorado - Rifle CSP2_plank lowO2_0.1 (SPAdes) (version 2) | ecosystem: Environmental > Aquatic > Deep subsurface > Groundwater | place: Rifle...
ATTCACCACTAAACATTATTGAACAAGAAAGTCCGGAGTCATTGAAAAGTCACAATCGCACTGTCGCAACAAGTGTAGAAATGAATCAACTTGTCGGTGATTACACAAGTAAAGGCTGGGAGATTACGGAACAAGATGAAATACATACGAAACTAACAAAAAATTTTGATAGCGTACAAGATACGACATCAAGAATACATGGAACAATGGTAACTCTAGAAGTGAGCATCAATGTAGCAGAATAATAAATTGCCAAAAAATTATAATAAGGAAAAGAAATTTCTGGCTACATCACATAACAGCGTGTATCTGGCTACGGAAAATTGGCGTTATTAAATCCTTAAGGAGTGTCAATTTCCCTCCGCCCAAATTTTCATCCCTTAGCTTGATGAAGGTTTAGGCGGAGATAATTAAACAAAGCATTGTCTGAAATCAACAGCTTATCTTGCTAAGTCGGGATGAAAACTTCAGATGATGCGTAAACGTTAGATGAAATATTTTTCAGTTTTTAGATAAACAACATATGGCAGCACCAATAACGCATATCGCATTAACAACGAAAATTTTTGATAAATTTTTTAAAGATAAAATAAGGAAGGATTTTTTTATTGGCACATCGTTTCCAGATATTAGATATTTAAAAGTAATTGACAGAGATAAAACGCATCATGACAATTTATCCATCGCTAATTTAGGAAACGATGAATCTTTTTCGGCGGGAGTAAAATTTCATTCAATTTTGGATATTGCCAGAGAAAAATTCATTGTGGATAATAATATTTATTCATTATGCCCTGAGTCAAAATATATTACTCAGTCGGTGAAAATATTAGAGGATGAAATTTTCTATGAGCAAGTCAAGGATTGGGATGTATATATAGAGTATTTGAATGAAATTTTACTCAATGAAAAAGACTTTGGAATTGCCGAAAAAGATATACAGAGATGGCATACTTTATTACAGCAATATTTTCAAAAGCAGCCGGACGAGCAAGCTGTGAAAAATTTTACACTTAGTATCGGATTTACAGAAGAAGTTGCTGTTGAAATAAATGAAAATATTGCAAAAATGAAAGCCAATAAAAAAATCATCAATATAATAAAAAATTTATACAAAAATTTTAATTCACTAATAACGTAACTGAAAAATACATCACATAACAAAGAGTATGCGGTTCAGGAATTTTTCATCTATAATTTAATAAGGAGTAAAAAAATCCTTCACCCAAATTTTTTTTCCGCTACGCTACAGAAAAACTTCGTATATCCCTGACGTTAGGCGAAATTTTAAAGAAATAATTAAAAGTTTTTTATTTTTTACCACGAAAAACCTTGACAAAATGGGGGTGGGTAGTGATAAGGTATTAGTAGTTCTTTAACATCCAATTCCAAGTCCTATTTCTTTTATTGCTCTTTTGGGTCAATAAAGTTAAATGGAAATCCATGGTGGATTTTCAACCCAAAGAGTAATTGAGACAATAGGCAAAGAAAGGAGAAAATGCCATGCAACCGGAAATTAAAAAGAAACCGGAAAAGAAGCGCGTGAAAGTGCGCATCGGCAAGGGGAGCTGCAGCATCTGCGACTAGCCCGTTCACCAACCGAGGGGAGGGTTGAAAAATACTCTCCCCTCATTTCATTTAGGAGGTAGACATGGAATGCAAAATTGAAACCCCTCGTCTGGAAGTTGAAACCGAATATACTATCTACGAGATAGAATTCGGCCAGATCCAGATCGAAATCACAGGTCGATGCAACATGAGTTGCCAGCATTGCAGGGCTGCTCATCAGCCCAAGCAGGATATGCCGACCGAACAGATCGTCAAGATCATCCGATTCGCTCGGCAGTTCAGCCCGAACTACAAGGAAATAATTCTCTCTGGCGGCGAACCTCTGATGCACCACGACTTTGCCAAGGTATTAAGAAATGTCCGCGAAAACGGTGGCGAATTCATCACCCTGACGACCAACGGGTCGCTGCTTACCAGTGAACACCTGGTGCTGATCAAAGACTTGTCTTTCCAGCGCTTCGTGCTTTCGGTAAGTCTAGATAGCCTTGACTCAGTCAAGCATGATGAATTCCGCGCCCACAAGGGAGCCTTTCCCAAGGCCATCGACGCTCTGCGCCTGATAGCCGAGAGCGATCTACCGAATGTTATTGCCTCAATGCGATCTACCATCCAGGCGACACAGATCAGCGAGATGGAACGCATGGTGAACTTCGCGAAAGAAATCGGATGTAAACGGGTCAGTTTCTCGGCGATACACCCGGCCGGCAAAGCGATTGAACGCGACGACCTCTGGATGACCAAAGAACAAAAAATGGCATTCATCCAAGAAATCTACCGGCTCAAAACTGTTTTTCCTGAACTGAATGTCACCACCAATGATCCGTTAAAATGCCTGCTCCGTGGAAAAAATGATTTAGGAGAAAACGGAGAACTGGTTTTTGACGGATGCGGAGCCGCGGCTATAACTTTCAACGTCAATTCTGACGGCACGATGACCCCATGCGCGCTGCTCGACATACCAATGATGAAAATTTTTCCTATGACCATTGAGGAAATAACCGAGCGTTATCGGGAAAATCCCATCGTCAGAAACATACTGACAATGAACCTCAAGGGCAAATGCGGATCCTGCCAAATGAAATACCAATGTGGTGGATGTCGCGCCCGCGCCATAATCCAAAAGGGGGATTATCTCGAAGAGGACCCTCACTGTTGGATGTAAAAACCCACTTCTACAAACCAAGGCCATTTTTGAAAAACAAAATGGCCTTTACTTTTTATATTCGCCTTTTTATTATATAATAAGAATATGAACACCTATTTGAAAAAATTTATTGAAGAAAAATTTAAAAAACCAGGCAAGGCTTTGGATTTGGGGGCTGGTGATTTTTTTGATGTTGCTTGCTTAAAACAGCTGGGCTGGAAGTGTGAAGGAGTGGATATAAAAACGGGTATTAATTTAGATAAATATTTTTTATCAAAAAAACACCCCTTTGATTTGGTTTTTTCAAATTATGTAATACATAAAATAAAAGATAAAGAACAATTTATTAAAACAGTTTTTGATAATCTAAAAAAAGATGGCTGGTTTTTTATTCATACTTTTGATAAAAAAGACAAAAACAGCAGATCGATTTTAACAGCAGACAGCTTACAAAAAATATTATCCAAACAGGGTTTTAAAAATATTAGAGTTAGATTGTTTAATTATTACGACAACGAAGAAGGACATAAACATTGGCATAAAATTTTAGAAGCAACCGGAAAAAAATAAAAAATAGCCCCAAATAATGTTTTGCTTCGCAAAACAAAAATTTTTAATTACATCCGATAACAACGAGTATCTGGTTACGACTTTTTTTCAAAAGCCTCCACCCAAATTGCTCCGCAACTTCGGATAGCCCGAAACGTTGTACGAAATTTTGTTTAACAAATTCTTTATTTAGATAGCCATTTTGAAATTTTATATGGAAAGACACGATAAATAAAATAATTATAAATGATTTATTATTTAACAAAATATTATGAACAAAATTAAATCTTTGGTTACTGGCGGGGCAGGTTTTATAGGAAGCCATTTGGTTGATAGATTATTGAAATTAGGACATGAAGTTATAGTAATTGATGATTTTTCTTCAGGCAAAAAAGAAAATTTAGAGCATCACAAAAATAATTCTAATCTAAAAATTTTTGCTAAAAATATTTGCGATAAAAATATTGAAGATTTATTTAAGAATGTTTTAGTAGTTTTTCATGTCGCCGCAATTCCGAGAGTTCAATTTTCAATTGAATTTCCAGAAAAAACAAATGAAGCAAATGTTACAGGAATATTAAATGTTTTGGAATTGGCTAAAAAAGCAGGTGTGAAGAGATTTGTATATTCTGCTAGCTCTTCGGCATATGGCAATCAAGAAAAATTGCTTTTAATTGAGTCAATGAATCCTAATCCCATGTCGCCATACGCTTTACAAAAACTTGTCGGAGAATATTATTGTAAATTATATAACTTACTTTTTGGTATAGAAACAATATCTTTACGATATTTTAATGTCTATGGTTCAAGACAAGACCCTTCGGGCGAATATGCTTGTTTAATTCCAAAATCAATAAATCTTGCTTTGCAAGAAAAAAGCCCTGAAATATATGGTGATGGAGAACAAACGAGAGATTTTACTTATGTTAAAGATATTGTTGAAGCAAATATTCTTGCAGCCACGACTAATAATGAAAAATCTTTTGGAGAAATTTTTAATGTAGGCAATAACAACAATCTATCTGTTAATCAAGTAGTCAAAATTATTATAGGAGATAGAAATATAAAACCAAAATACAAACCGCCAGTTGTTGAGCCTAAAAATACATTAGCGGATATTTCAAAAATAAAAAATTTCTTGGGATGGACGCCAAAATTTAATTTTGAAGAAGGTGTTAAAGAAACAATAGATTGGTTTAAAAAAGATAAATAATCGCCGTTTTATCAAAATCAAAAAAACGGCTCAATTGGATTTTTTTATCGCCCCGACATTTTTTTCTAAAAATTGAAAGGGTGTTTTTCTTTCGGGGGGTTCTGCCCGAGAAGTTCCGGGCAGGTGGCGGAACGATACGAGCGTACGATGCAGTTTCAAGCCACCACGCACGCAGAGTGTGCGATTAGTCGGCATCAGAGTTGCTTTCAAAATGCGCTTTCGATTTCTGGCGGTGTCTGTTTGAAAATATCCGAACGGAACTGGCTGGGCCTCGCCTGCGTTGAAACTTCGGCGGGCAAGTCGGCGGGCGGAATTCCCCCTAAACCCCCCTTCCGCTTTTCTCTTGTTCAAACGGAATGGGAACTGAAACAGGCGGGCAAAAATTCCTTCCCCCCAACCCCCTCTCTTTTTGTCCCCTGATTGCCTGCCCGCCTCTGGAGGGGGCTTCGCCCCCAAAACTTTCGGACGGACGGATTTTTATTATTTTAAACGAATATTCTGGCAAAATCATTTGTCCAATATCTTCTGTATTCTTCCTTAATTTCTCTGCTCGGCTGTTGCTCGTTAAAATAATACAAATCAACCTTTTCAAGCTTCTTGCGTCCCAGTTTATCCAAATCATCTACAAAATCAAGGAATCCATCAATTTTATCAGCAGAATTGGTTGTGTATTCAACGCCGTGCGGGTCAATAAATTTTATATAATACTTATTGCCTTTTTTAAGCCAGAAGATGAAATCCGGATAAAAATTATCATATTGACTTTTATCAGAATTAAAATAAGGAATCCCAACTCTGTCTATTGTTTCGTCAATTTTTGAAAAATACCACCAATCAAAATCTTTCAACAGATTGCTATCTTGTGTTAAGTATTCTTTTAGGGCGTGCAAAAAGTCGATTTCGCTTTGCTTTTTGATAATATGCTGAAAGCGTTCCGTATCTTGCTTAAACAAGATCGGCGTATAGTAATGTTCCTCTAAAATTTCGAAATCTAAATATTTTCGGAGAGTATCTATTTTTTCGTTATCCAATCTTTCTTTGTCTAATTGTTCAAATTCTTTTTGAGTAATTTTACCGTGTTTTACAAGCTCAAAAATTTCGGCGCTACTCCTTTTAGGTTTTACTATTTTCAAAATGTCTTTTTCCAATCTCTCAACCTCGTTTTTATCAATATTTGTTTTAACTTCCTTATAATGGGAAATTTCTCCTTCTAAAACTTTTATTTCGCTTAATTTTTTAACATTTTCGTTAAAATAATTATCTGTAATAAACAATATATTATCTATTGATTTTTTCCTTCGCCTTTCACCAGTCTTAAAATTATCCCTTTCGCTTATTTTGTTAAAAGTTCTTAATTTTACTCCTTGTTTTAATAAAAGCACCTTCGGGCCGTTTTTTTGGACAAGTTGTGAAAGTTCGTTATATTCATTTGTGCCAATCCAAAATGGCTTATTATTAAGTCCGCCCTCTTCAAAAAACGGAATAAAAATTGGCAATTCTTTTTCGTTTATTCCCTCATTTTTCTTTACTCCTTCTATTTTAAGCCAATCCGGATTCGCTTGTTTTTCAAGCCCTTCCAGAATATTTTTTACGACTTCTTTATTGGTAGCAAAGATAAACAAACTTTCTAAAATGTTGTTTTCTCTCTTTATCTTTTCAGCTTCGGAATTTGAAAAAAGCGAATTGTCTAAATGATCAAATCTCTTTCTCTGATTGATAGTCGGCTCAATTCTTACGCCACGCCCGATTGATTGCAAAACAAATTTTTTAGCGTCATCACTCACACCAATATTGACAAAGTTAATCACATTAGGGCGATTAGTATCCCAGCCCTCGGTAAAAATTCTACTGCCAAGCAAAATATTGATATCATTTCTCTTGTTTATGTCGTCAAAAAAACTTTCTCCGATCACTCGCCCGAATTCATATCCTTCCAAAACATTGCTTTCCCATTTAATAATGTCGCTCGCAACAATAAGCATGAAATACTTACTCGCGCCAACCAGCTTGAAGGCAAGCTCTCTTGAATTGTCATTGAATTTTACAATTTCTATATTGCCTTGATTTTCAGCATTAAAGACAGCTTTAAAAAAATTCGCTTTTTTCAAATTCCTGATTTCGGAAATTAAATTTTGATCTATGTCTCCAAGCCCGAAAAGATAACCTCTATTGTTTTCTAATTTTGCAACTAAATTACTTTTTGCCACCTCAAAATTAAATCTTCCGCGTGCAATTTCAGTCAAAAGTTTATAGAAAATTTTTAAATCGGCTTCTTCTGTATTTACGCTATTGGCCAAGGTGATTAAAAGGGGGGCATGATATAAATTTTTGCTTATCATTTGCATTTTATGAAAATGCTCTTTAGCCAAAGCAAAAATAATCAAAGTTTGAGCGATAATGTCTTTTTTCTCATTCGCTGAAAAATCATCATCCATTCCATTATTAAAATTCCTAAAATCAGAATCAGCTATGTATAGTTTTTTTCCATAGCCCTCTTTCAAAAAAGTGTCCAATTTATAGTCAAAAACGGTTGTTGCAATATCCAAATCGTCCGTGAAAGTGGCGGAAAAATTAAATAGAAACCCATTATGAGTGAGCGCCATAAAATATTGCTGTCTTTTTGAAGTTTCTTTTTCTCCTTTATGCGCTTCGTCCAAAATCAAATACCAATTTCCATTGTTATAAATGCTTTCGTAATTTATTCTTGAGCCGTTTAATTTTTTCGCAATTGTTTCTTTATCAGCAATATTATCCGCGCGATAGTAAAAAACATTGATTTCGTTTTTATTAAAAACGCTTTGCTGGTTTTTAATTTTTTCCCATTCCTTCAGATTTCTAAGGTTTATAGTTATCTCTGTTCCCTTGTTGAATTTGTTTATATGTTCTTTAATTTGAGACAAAATTTCATCTTTCGGCGCTAAAATTAAAATATCTTTATGGGGGATTAAATTTTTGTTCATCAAATCTGCCAAAATTGCTAATAGTTTTACCATTACCAAAGTTTTACCGCTTCCGGTAGCCATCCAAAAAGCGGCGCGGTTTATAAAACTTTGAAATGAAATGCGAGTGCCGGCGGGAAAATAACTTGATAAAAATTTAAAATTTTCGCTTTCTTCCTTAATATCAAGCTGATCATTTAGTTCTTGTGTTAAACCGAAATCACGATACAACTGCAAAAACTCCTGTTTGCTTCTATCCAAAGCCAAGTCGTTGTTTTGCTTGAAATCTTTGTAAAGCAAATACAAAACGGCGTTTATATTTTCTAATGCCTGTTTTTGATACGGAAAAAGTTCCCAATCCAAACCGAATTTGCCTAAATCTCGGTAAACCCATTCGGACGGAATATCCAAATTTTCCCGCTTATTTTCAATTATTTTCTGCAAGATTATCATAAACTACCAATAAATAAGTTTTTTCAGCGACGCGTATTTTGCAAAATCAAGATTATTCAAGTCAACTTCGGAGTCATCTTCAAAAATAATTTTATCTTTACCGATTTTTTTGATTTTTTTGCCGAAAAGATTGGAAATTGTCTCGGCGATATCAACATCCGGATATAATTTTTCAAAAACAAACCACGCCTTTTCTTTTTTCAAGTCAATTTCTAGTCCTTTGTCCGCTAATTTTTCTGACAAAAAAAACATCTCATCAATTTGTTTTTTCTTTTCCGCTTTTGCACCATTTTCCAATCCGGCAAAACTAAAATCAATATTGTGTAATTCCTTTTCAGTCGGATTATAGTTCGCCCGTTTCAACACATCTTCGTATTGCTCTAATTCGTAATATTTAAAGAAGCCACCGCCCTGCCAATTTATATCTTTTGAAATTCCACAAGGCTCATGTCTGCCTTTGTTAGCCAATACTTCCTTCAATCTACCCAAAATCCCCACTTTTAATACATTAGCCTCGATTTTGTCCTCTGTCTCTTTTATATCCAACACAACATATTTTTTATAAATATCTTTTTTATTTTTTTCAGTATTTTTAAGCGACACAAAGTCATTATAAAATTCAGAGAAATGATCTCCCATTTCAACGCCAATCCATTTTTTATTAAGTTTTTGTGCAACTGTTAAGCTAACACCGCTTCCAGCAAAAAAATCCATAAATATTTCTTTTCTGCTCCCTATTGAAATATAATTCAATAAATATAATAACCCTTCAGGCTTTTGAGTGTTAAATCCAAAGAATTCATTGGATAAATTTAGGACAGGCCTAACATTAAATAAAAGTTTTTTTGCGTGATCCTCGATAACACCCTCAACAACATCGCGCATCATTGTGTCAACATAGTATCTACCATTCTCATCTTGCTGTGCGCCCATAAAATTCTTTTCATAATATTGCCGCTCTTGAACTGGGTTTAAAATGAAACTGTCTATATTTTTTGAATAAAACAGTATTGAATCATGCTTATATGGGAGTGATTTCTTTTTTGAAGCACCACCCGTCCTATATGACCACGCTATCTCGTTTATAAAATTATCTTTGGAGAAAACTCTGTTTAACAACTCTCTTCCTCGATAATTAGCATTATTGTCAAGGTGTAAGTAAAATCCACCATCGTTTTTTAATAACCCATACCCCAATTCAAGTCTGTTTTCCATTAATGTTAACCAAGTGCTATCTTGAAACCTATCCACATAAGCAAAATCGTCGCCAGTATTGAACGGCGGATCTATGTAAATTGTCTGTACTTGCTCCTTATACTTCGGTAAGAGAGTGTTAAGCGCTTGAAAATTGTCTGATTTTATAAGTCTGCCGTCCAACGCCTCGTCCAAATCATCAAAAAGGCCAATAATTTCAATTTCCAAGTCCTTAAAATGTTTCGTATCAATCGGCAAAAATTGCCAATCATTATTTAGTTTTTCGTTTTTTATGATTTCTTTTGGATTGAATTTTTTATCAACTATCCCAAGCTCCAGCCATTCGGCAAATTGATTATTTAACCCTTTATACTTCAGAATTTTGGCGATAATTCCTAAACCGCCTTTTTTGTCGGCAATCCTGTCTAGCGTTAAAACATAGTTAGAATTTCTAGCAAATTTCGGTTTTAGCCAAATATTCTTTAACTCGTCCTCAAAATTACCGATAAAATCTATCGTCAAATGCGCTATATCTTTTATTTTCTTTATCCTGTCCAGCGATTCTTGGCTAAAAACAGTGTCCATGCTTCCTGCTAAATGCTGGTAAATATACAAATCAAACTGCTCGCGCAAAAAACCTTTTGCGTCTTTATGGATAAAATAATCTATTTCGGTTTGCTTTTTGTAAATCCTGAACGCTTTTTCTATTTCTTCCGAGCTTAAATTTACACCCTTCAATTTTAAATATTTTTCAATTTCGCTAATTTCGGAAATTGCAGGTTCAATAGATACGCTTCCTTGTAAATCTTTATTGTCTGAAACGATAAATTCCACTTTAGCTTTATCTCTCGCTCCTTTGTCGCTCAATTTAACAAGGTCCAAACCGGAATTTAATAAAACTATTTTAGGGCTTTTTAACTTTTCTATATTTTCCAAAAGATGTTTGATAATTTTCGCTTTGTCTTTGATTTTTAAAATCTCTTGAAGTTTTGTGTATTTATTATCGTTTTTATAAAGAACACGGAATTTAATAATCTTTTTCCCGCCTCTTTTCTGCGTGCCTAAAAAGTAAAATTCAAGTTCTTTTTTTTCGTTGGCTTGTTTGTGCTTCAATAAAGAAGCGTCAAAGGCAAAATCAAAGGCAATTTCTGGATCAGAATCAATTGATAAATTTTCTATCGTTTTATAATTTGCTTCGGATTTTACATAATACAGCTTTGCGGTTTTCCAAAACAAAGCCGTATCCTCGCGGTCGGAATAGACTTTAGCATAAATATTTTTATAAACT
>Ga0209541_10017817_pt1 | contig 10349 bp, 3 predicted proteins | sample RifCSPlowO2_01_FD_184027 | JGI IMG/M metagenome (GOLD analysis project Ga0209541, IMG submission 184027) | Groundwater microbial communities from Rifle, Colorado - Rifle CSP2_plank lowO2_0.1 (SPAdes) (version 2) | ecosystem: Environmental > Aquatic > Deep subsurface > Groundwater | place: Rifle...
TGTGAGAAATCAGGACACACATCATGGAACTATCTGGATGATGGAAGAGTGATTCGTCGTTAGGAAGCCCACGACTTTAGTCGTGGGAGGATGTCACATAGCGAAAGTTTATAAATAGCGAAAGTTTAAGATGCATATAAAAAGATGGTGAAAAGAAGTTTAGTTTTGTTGTTAGTAGTTTTATCTGTTATTTTTATAAGTTTGAATTTTGTTTCTGCAAGTTATATCAGTGATGTTTATTTTAGTGTTCCTGACACTGTTTATATGAGGGGAGAAAATATAACTCTTAAGGGATGGGTTTACCAGACAAATTATTCTAACGGGACAATTGTTTCTAATTATTCTGCTCTTGCAAATGCTTTGGTTAACTTAACTATTTACAATTCTTCTGGAGCAAATTTCAGCAACTATACATTTACAACAGATTCTTTAGGCGCTTTTTATTCAAGAAGCAATTATTACACCTCTGATCAGATTGTTTTGGCACCAAATTCGTCGGGTAACTATTATTTAAGAGTAGAGTATGTTGATCCGGAAGGAACTCTTTCTTTTTCCAGGCTGGAGATTAGTGTTATTAACCAAACATTGGATTTATTAGATATTAGCTCTGAAAAAGCAAGTTATAATCCGTCTGAAAGTGTTATTGTTGAAATTGGTGCGACCAGGTTGATTGGGAACAGGCTTTTGTATGTTAGCGGGGTTTCTGTAAGCGGAAATTTAAGAAACTCTTCTAAAAGTGTTTTGCAAACTTTTTCGTGCACTACAGGAAGCAATGGAAGGTGCAGCACAAGTCTGACTGCCCCAACCAGTTATGGCAGTTATATTTTGGAATTAGACAATTTTAAGGCATTCAGCTCATTTGAGGTGATTCCCTTTTATTACAGTCTTTATGTTAAAGATGATACAGGGAAATCTGTAAAAAATGTTTTTGCTTCTAATGAACAGGGGATGATAGAGGTAAGAATAAGCAATGCTAGCAGTTCAGACAGATATAGTTTCTCAGGGTACATAACTAATTCTTCAGGGAGTGTCATGCCTTCTGCTTCTGGGGGGGTTATAAGCTCAACTGTCTTGAATTCCACTAATTCTTTTATAAATACTGCTATGTTTACGATAAGCAGTGATTTTGCACCAGGAACTTATTCTGTTTATGTTACATCTATCAAGACAGGAGATGGGAGCATAACTTCCATTACCTCTTTTAAGGTGCAGGATTGGGCTATGACTTTAGAAAAGAGGAGTTCTGGTTCTGGGTTTGAATATGAATACAGCGCTTTTCCAAACAAAATTTTAAGATTACAGGTTGTTCCAACATACAGAAGTAATGGAACAATTATTGGGGGGATGGGTTCTGGTTCTTTTACTATTCAGATGAAAGACAAGCTTAGCAATGTTCTTTCAAATGGCAATGCGAGCTGGAATTCTACTTGCGGGGCTTCAGGATGCTATGATTTTTCTATAAATTCTTCAAATCTTACAGGGCAGTATTATCTTTCTGTAAGTTTAACTCATGCTGTAAATGGCAAGACAGATACTCAAACAGAAAGCAGGACAATAACAGTTATTGAAGGCATAATGTCTGCTGAATCAACAGATAAAGACGGAACTATTAAGGAGTTATTTGGAACAAATGAATATGCTTATCTTTCGATGAATGCTTATAACTTGACGAGTGCTGGCTTTAATTTAAGTGATGCTGAAGTGTATCTTGTAAGTTATATGAATGGAACTGAAATTTCATATTCACAGGTTAATTACAGCTTAGTTAATATGTCTAATTCTGGTTATGAGTGGGGCTGGAATTCTACTTTGCAAAGAATTAAGATGGATGTTCCAAAATTTGGGGGAGTATATAATATATACCTCTTTGGGAATAATAGAAGTTTGGGAGCTAGTGCTAAATTTATTGTAAACCCGTATGATGCATGCACTTCTGCGAAAACAAGTTTGACAAGCAGTGCTTATTATGCATACCAATTCAATACAGCTGATACAGTTTATTTTGAAATTAAATTAAGCCAGGCAAATAATCCTACGGGAAGAGCAACTGCTACGAATTTATCTACTAATTCAAGCGGAAACAGTACTTATGGTGGGGTAGGAGCTCAATGCACTTCTGATTCTACAAAACAAGCTGTCAGCAATGCTACATTAAGTGTTGTGAGTGTAGTGAATCTTGAATCAGGGGCGGTTCAGAGTGTGAATTTAAGTCAGTCAACTTGTCAGTCAAGTGATAATTCTGGGGGGTATGCCTGTACTGTTAAACCAAGCTTAAAATGGGAGGGGGGGCTTAATATTGTTAAATTTAATGTTCAAGGACAGGATGATACAACGAGTATTGTTTATGGAAGGTTTGAAGCAAGGGCATTTTATCTTTATGGTTGGAGCAGCAGTTGGCAGAATAATCCTTCAAGCAATATAACTCTTAATCTTCAAATGTATCAAGCAGGAACAAATTGGTGGAGCAGCAGCAGAAGTGGTTTAAGCGGGACTATTAAGGTTAAGAAAGTAGAGTATCAGGGGAGAGATGGTGAATGGATATGGCCTCCTGTTGACTCGAGTTATAATATTTCTTTATTAAATTCCACAAGCATTACTTCAAGCAATAATCAGCTAGTATTGCCTGCTTCTTATGCTTCTGGCGGCGTATGGAAAACAGGATATTATAGGGTTGTTTTGCAGGCTACAACAAGTACTGGAGATACTGATTATGGTTATGCGTGGTTTGGCGTTAAGTTGTGGGATGTTTATGGAAGTCCGATTGAATGCACTTCTGGTTATTGCAATTATAAAAGTTATTTTAATTCAAAAGAAAATGTGACTTTATACATCTCTATAAATAAAGCAGGAGATAATTGGTGGAGCGGCAATACTGGCGGGAGAAATATCTATGGAAATGTTACAATTAGTGTCAAAAAAATACAAAATTGCAGAACCTGGCCGTGCAAAGAACTAAATTCAAGCCAGTATACAGCAACTTCAATAAATGTAAATGCTTCTAGCCCAGGGTATTGGTATGCTACATCTACTAACCAGAGCAGTTATATCATTTATATAAACACCACTTCTGGAAGCTGGGGAACAGCAGGTTATCAGGTAGTGCTGGATGTTAATGGGACAGATACAGGCAGTGCATGGTTTAACACTCTTGCTTTTTATGTTGAAGCCCAGCCTGCAAATTCAAGCGGGGCATCAAAGTATAATTTCAGAGGGAACCAGAATGTTTCTTTTAATGTTACAACAACTAAGAATTATAAATGGTGGAATAGTGTTTGGGACAGTTCAAGTTCCAGTTATGTTTCTGTTAGATATAATGCTTCTGATTATGTTAATGTCACATTAGACAGTGCTATTTTAAGAACCTGGGATCAGCAAACTTATCAAAGCAAGGAGCTTAATTACCCTGCTGATTTTAATATAACTCCTAAAGACATTAATGGAACAGGTTTTATACATGTTGATTACTTAAACAATACCTGGCCTACAGGATATTATTATGGAGAATTAACTTTGAGAAATGCAGATGGAGAAACTTCAACTGGATGGCTTTGGTTTAATGTTCAGCCGTTTAGAGTAAATGTGAATACTGTTAATTACCAGTATAATTTTGATTCTGACCAGTGTGTTAATTCAAGTCTTGCGGTTTATGATTCTGATTGGGGTTCAAATTCACCATTATATGGAAATTATTCTATTACTGGAATATATGAAAGCATTTGGAGTGGAAGCTCTTCTACAAGGATTTATTACTCTAATTACAGCATTAATGCGAGCAGTAATTTATCTCATTTTAATGCATCAACCAATCTTTTAGTTTGCCCTAACAGCGGTGGCTGGAGTAGCGGGAGTTGGGGAGGTTACCATTACCTGAATATTATTGTTAAAGATAATATTTATAATGACACTCAAGTAGGATGGCTTTATTTTAGAACAATTCCATTCCAGGTAAGCTGGGGAAGTGTTAATAATGGAAATAATGTAAGAACTAATGTTAATGTTAATGCAAGTGTAACACTATCAAAACCTTCTAATTCTTCTTCGCGTGAATTAGGTGTGTTGACAAGGTTGTATCAGTGGAGATATGATAACTCTCAAAGCATTCTGGAAGAATATTCATTCAGCGTCGGAAATGCAACCACTGGAATATGTTATTCAAGTGTTTCCAGCCAGTGCAATGTTAATGGCACACAGACTGTTAATATTTATGCCCCGACTAATGGCTGGAGAGTTGGATGGAATTATATACAAGCAGAATGGACAGATAGCAGTGGAAATGTTGTGCAAGACTGGAATGGGATTTCTTTTAATGCTTTAGAAGCTTATTCAGGATGGTTTGACAATTACTGGTATGACTCCAGTAATAATTATGTATGGAAATATTATTTTGCTCCGAATGAAAATATTTTGATAAAGCTTAATGTCAGGGACGAGTCTAATAATGCTGCAGATGTTGCTATCTCTCAAGTATATTATGCGCTTTCAGCAGATAATTGTTGGAGTGAATATTGCAGGAGTTATACAGCTGCAACTTCCTTTACACCAAGTTCAACTTCCAGCGGTTCTGCTATTTTGAATATCAGCTTGCCTGGAGGAAACTGGAGCAGGGGATATTATGCTATCAAGGCTGTTGTCGGCAGTGGAACAACAATAATTAGTGGGATGGTTAGAGTTAAGGAAATGACTCCCTCAACAATAAATATAACACTGCCCGTTAGTAATACAACTCATAACTCTTCTGTATTTTTTAATTTAACAAGTTCTGAAACTGCGAATTGTTATGTTAGCATTATTAATTATGATAGTCTTTATAATTGGTATTGCTCTGGCTGGGATTCTAGCAGTAATTCAACTAACTCAACTAACTCGTCATCCCCAGCATCTTATCTAAATATGATGGAACAAGCTTGCAATAAAACAAGCTATAATTATAATGGAAGTACCTATTATTATGAATATATCTCTAAGGACTATCATTCAGTATACAACAACACTGCAGGATATTCTTGTTCATCAGGGTATTCTTGTTCCGGCTGGGGCGGGGCGGATTCATCATGGGAAAACAGGGCGAATACATATATGACGAGTGTAGGAGATATAAATTATTATTATACATTTAATTCATCAAGCTGGATAAATCAGAGTTATGGGGCGTCTGTGTGGTGCAGTGACAGCGATTGGAATTATGCCTCGGCATTAAAAGCATTTAAGGTGAATAATAGTGCTTCGGAATAAATTAGGGCAGGAAGTTAAGTAGCCAAAAAATAAAGAAAGGAAAAAGTTAGGGGGGCAAAGAAAAAAGACAAATTTAGGCGAAAGAAAATAACTATTAACAAAAAATAAAAGGGTAGATAAAAACAATAATTAATAAAGAAGATTAAATCAAAAAATGAGGCAAGGTAAAAAGATAGTGTTGGGTTTTGCAGTTTTTCTAGCTTTAGCTTTGCTTTCTAATTTTGTTTTAGGGGTTGATGGCGCTAGTTTTGAGGTTACAGCTTTTTCGTGCTCGCCTTCTGAAGTTGTTATAAATTCTGTTTTTTCGTGCACAGCAACTGTTAAAAATTCAGGTTTAGCTTCTGGTTCTGTCACTACAGCCACCTTATATCCAGACGAGACTAACTGGCTTGAGAATTCTAATTATCCACAAGCATCTGGCTCGAGTGTTGGTGTTGGAGAGTCTATAAGCATTACATTTACTGGCTTAAAAGCTGTAAAATCAGGAAATAATGGTTTTTCTAAAATAATGCTTGACCTTGTTGAAGATAGGTATGTGGCTAATGAAAATAAAAAAGTTAATGTTATTAATGTTGCTGTGACTGTTTCAAATTCAGCTTCATCTGCTGCTATGGGCGGCTCTGTTACAAGTACTGCGGAAATTACTGCTGGCGGTAATATAGACGTTTCTCTAACCTTTGTAAGTGATTCTGGGGGGTGTAGTATTGGAAGCCAGACAAATCCAAAGGCGTTTAATGGATTGACAGATGGAGCGAAACAATCATGGACATGGACAATAACTCAGGGAACCAGCGGGAGTTGCAGATATACTCTTTCAGCAAGTGCGACAAGTTCTGGAGGTTATGCATCTAAAATTGATTCAACTTCAAGCACTATAACCTGCACAAATTGTCCTGTTGATTCAAGCAGTTCAAGCAGTTCTGGCGGTGGCGGAGGCGGTGGAAGCTCTGTTTTTATATCTGAATCACAGTTAGTCGCAGGGTATAGCAAGGATTTTTCATCTGGAGAAATGGTGAAGTTTAATGTTTCTGACAAAACACATTTTTTAACTGTGTCTAACATAACAGAAACAACTGCTACGATTACAGTTCAGAGTGAAAAGCAGGTGTTTAGTTTAGTTGTTGGAGATGAGATTAAGGTTGATGTTACAGAAGATGATGTTGCTGATATTTCTGTTAAATTAAAAACAATAAATATTATAACTAAAAAAGCGAGTTTGCTTATTACTAAGGTTTCTGGCGGGACACCAAGTTCTCCTTCTGAAGCCGGGGATGATGAAGGAACCGGTTGGGGCGGAGGAGGAACAAACGGCAGAGTAAATGGAGAGTTATTAAATAAAAATGTTTTAATTATAATAGGAATTATTGTTTTAATTGCCATAGCTATTTTTTATTTTATTAATAAAAATAAAAGGGATTTGAGATTAGGGAGAAAAATCAGAAAAAGTTAATGACGTTAACAAAGGTTTTTCCCAGAAGGGAAAAACCGAAAGCTTTATAAAGCAAAATCTCTGTATGTTATTAGAAAAAGATGGTGAAAAGAAATTTAGTTTTGTTGTTAGTAGCTTTATCTGTTATTTTTATAAGTTTGAACTTTGTTTTTTCAACACATTTAAGCTCTCCGCAAGCTGTAAATGTTAATGTAAGCATGACGAGTTACGCTTTTAATATTTCGATTAATAATACAAATGGAGCAAGTGAGGTAAATAACATCACGCATGTGAATATTACATTGCCTTCAGGTTTTATATTTCTTACAAACTCAAACGGCTCAAGCAACGGCTCTATTGCTACATTTGAAAATTCTTCTGTTGTTTCTTTAAGCTGGTGGAATACAACAAATTACTTGCTTAATGGAAGTGTGAATAACACATTCTTCTGGTTTAATGCATCAACACCTTCAATACCAGCAAGATATAATATTACTATAATAACTTCAAATTCAACTGGAACGCATACAACAAATATTACTGTAAGGGTTATGAGCATTACATCACCGATTATAAATTTAACTGCTCCTGCAAATGGTAATACTGCCCAGAATCCTTCTAGCGGAATAACATTTTCTTTTAATGTTTCTGGAATGTCTTCTTTAAATGTTACTAATTGTTCTTTAATACTAAATGGCGCTGTTGTGATGGTTAATGACACTATTGCTGTTAATTCAGCAAGCAATGTTTCAGTTAACTTTACAAATAATAGTGTAGCATTTTATGCAGTGGATAATATATGGAGCGTGAATTGCACAGATTCTGATAATAACATAGGAAACTCAACAATATTCACATATTCTATACCTCATGTGGAATTTAATGGAAGTGTAAGGGATGAAGACGGGAATGTTTTAGTTGGTGCTGATGTTAATATTTCTGTGATAAATATGGGGGGGTGGACAACTCAGGCAAGATATTCTACAATAACAAATGCTTCGGGAGCATTTAATCTGACTGTTTGGAGTCTGGCGGGGTTTGCACATCAGCTTAGTATTAAGCAGAGAAATAATACTGCTGCGACAAACCACACGCTTTTTATTTCTAAATCTATCCCGCCATTGATGATAGGACAAGAAGCAGAGATACAAAGAATAGCAGGAACAACATTTTATTTAACACCTGCGGGAACAATAAATATAACTGCTGTTAATATTACTGGAGAAAGAACTAATTTTACTTATCAGATTAAAGATTCTAAGTTAGGTTATCCTATTGCAGAAGAACATACAACTAGTGCTTATGAGGTAGTAGTTAATGTTCCAAGAAATAGGAATTATACAATTATGCTTTATCCTTACCAGTCTATGCCTGTGAGCTTCACTTGGACTAATTTTAGTTCTGTTGATGCTTATAATATCACTCCAACTACAATGGTTGGTTTTAATTCTACTTATATTAATTATAGCTATACACTGAACTACATGTTTAACTTAAGCATGAATATGATAAGGCTGACAGGTTATTTCAATTTTACAACAGAACCTAATTGGACAACAGATGGCGAGAGCAATTTTACAATTATACCTTATTTAATGGAAGGGGATAATGCAGTTCATTCGCAATATGGGGCAATGCCTTATAATTTAAGTATGATGAGTGGCACAACAGACTTTTTTAATGCCTCAAGCGGATTTTATAATATGTCTCTTCCTGCTACAATAGAAACATCTAAGATTTTGTTGTTTGCTGTTGCAAGAAATGGAAGTGTTTATTATGGTGGATTTAAGAATTTGAGTTTTGCTTATGGTGCTGCTGCTTATAATAGCTATAATTTTTCTGCTTATGGGTTAATAGGAGAGGCAATAACAAATATCAGCTTGCAGAGAATGGATGGTGGAGGTAACTTTATTAATATAAGCGCTGCAAGAAAAACATTTAATATTGTTAATGCGACTAATGAGAGCATTGCCAATCTTTCAGCTCATATAGAGACAATTGTTGATTATACAAACTATGGAGCAACAGAATTTACATGGATGAATGAAATAAGCCAGAGTGGCTCTGCTGCCGCATCTACATTTGTGCTTCCATTGTTGAATATTACTGGGATAAAAGAGATGAATGTTTATGCTTCTGGGGGGCCTCAGGGAGGAAATGGGCAGTATGCTCCAAGAAGGGTTTCAACAATGACAGCAGCACAAGTTATTAGCAATGGCAATATAACTGTAAAAACATTTAATCCTGGTGCTATTGAGGGAAATGTTGCTTCAAGTGGGATAACAATGGCTATGTTTATTTCAAATTCAAGCTGTGATGTCCCAAACCCTGCTGTTTCATGTTATCTTGGCGGTTCTGCTGAAGCTAATAGCAATGCAACTCTTGTTACCTTTAACCCGATGAAAGCTGTTTTTGGCGGCGGGAAGGTGAGTTTCAGAATGGGAACATCTGGCGGAATTTTAGTTCATTATGTAAATGTTGATATGCTTGCATCAGGACCACCAGATGCAATGTTTGATAATGATGCAGGAACAAGTGAGTCTTCAGCAACTTTTGCAAATGCAGCAAGATTTGGAAGCCAGGGACCTACAATATATAATTATGTGCTGGTTTCAATGCCTTATGTGGAAGGAAGCACATCTGTTACAGGGTTAAATGAAAATGCTGATGTAAATATTTCAATTCCAACATTTTATGATGATGGCTGGAATGCTATATGGACTTCAAGCAATGGTTCAGCTGCTAATTTAGCTGGGAATCATTCACATTACTCTACTTATGTAAATGACTGGGGCAATTTAACAATACAGCAGAATTGCTCAAAGACTGCTCCAACTTCTGCAATACAACTAAATACAACTAACCCGTGCTATATTGATGCAACTAACAACAGAATATGGATAAGAATTCCACACTTCTCAGGAACAGGGCCGAGTGTTAGTGGGGCAATTATTACTGCTGCAAGCTCTTCAACAACAACTTCTTCTGGCGGCGGAGGTTCATCTGGAATTACATACCAGGTAGCTGCCTCAGAATATCAGGCAGGGGCAACAAAAACACTTAATGCTGGAGATGCTTTGAAGTATTTGATAGGAGCAGAAAGCCATACAATTACAATCACAAGCTTTACTAATGCTTCTGTAACAATTAAAGTAGCAAGTAATACATCAACAATTTCAACAATAAATCTTGGAGAAACAAAGAAGTTTGAGTTAACAGGAGATGATTATTATGATACTAGTGTTACATACAATGGGATAGTTGGTGGAAAGGCAAGCATAACAATAAAGGCGGTACATGAACAAGTGGTTGTGGAAGCTCCTGAAGAAGAGGAAGAAGAGCAAACAATTGGTGAGAAGATACAAGAAGCTGGCGAGAAAGTTGGGGAAGCTGTAAAATCTACAAAAGGAATAGTCATTGCAGTGATAATTTTGGCTGTAATAATTGCAGCATTTATTGTTCTAAGAGGAAGGAACAACAAGAGAAGATATTAATTAGGGGTTCTAAGGGGATAATAAGGGTTTAGAGCTTAGTGGTAAGTTTGGGATATGATTTAGTTTTTTATGTCAGAAATGAAAACTACATCCTTTAGGATGTAGTGTATAGTTGCTATTTTCATTTCTGAACATCCTAAAAACAAGTGCCTGTCACAAACCACACCTTTTAAGGTGTGGTGGCACTTGTTTTT
>Ga0209541_10017819_pt1 | contig 10348 bp, 12 predicted proteins | sample RifCSPlowO2_01_FD_184027 | JGI IMG/M metagenome (GOLD analysis project Ga0209541, IMG submission 184027) | Groundwater microbial communities from Rifle, Colorado - Rifle CSP2_plank lowO2_0.1 (SPAdes) (version 2) | ecosystem: Environmental > Aquatic > Deep subsurface > Groundwater | place...
CCTAAAGGACTAGTTGAAATATCATAATAAATTGCTTTTCCTCCTAACTGATTCATAGCAACTTCAAAAGAAACCCTTGTCCTCAAAGAAGGAGCTTCAAAAAACATTAATAATGTTTTATTTTGTAACTTATTATAAAATTTTTGGGGTTTTCTTTTTATTTCTTTAGTTTTCTTAAGTAGTTTCATAATTTTCTTTTTATCAAGAGTCTTAATTTCTAATAAATGTTCCATTTTAGATAAACTTAAACTTCTTAAGCACCATTTTTAAATTTATTTTACCAAGTTCTTTTAATTCATAATCCACTTCTATAATCGGCTTGTTAACCTTAATAATCCTACTTAAATTTGTAGGAGTTCCATCCACTACTAAGTCACATTCAGCCCTATTAATTGTAGCTTCTAATTCCTTAATTTGCTCTTTACTATAACCCATAGCAGGTAAAACCCCATCTAAATGCGGATATTTCTTAAAAATTTCTTTTATACTTCCAACTGCATGTTTTCTAGCATCAATTATATGTGCTTTATTCTTTTTAGCAACAATATAACCAGCACCATACTTCATTCCACCATGAGTTAAAGTAGGTCCATCTTCTACAACAATAACTCTTTTATTTCTAATTAATTTGGCACCACTTGTTATTAATTCAGAGCTAGCTTTTATTACGACCGCCTTATTATTTGTATTTTTGATATTATTTTCTATTTCTTTAATTCCTTTTTTAGGTGCAGTATTTACTTTATTTATAATAATAACATCAGCCATTCTAAAATTTGTTTCTCCAGGATGATACAATAATTCATGTCCAGGTCTAAAAGGATCTACAACAACAATTTGTAAATTTGGTTTAAAAAATGAAAAGTCATTATTACCACCATCCCAAACTATAACATCAGCTTCTTTTTCAGCTCTTCTTAAAATCTCTTTGTAATCAACTCCAGCATAAACAATAACTTTTCTTGAAATCCATGCATCGTATTCTTCATGTTCTTCAATAGTACATTTTTGTTTAATTAAATCATCATAAGTTTCAAATCTTTGCCACTTTTCTTTTAATAAATTACCATATGGCATTGGATGTCTAACTACAACAACTTTCTTATTGTTTTTTCTCAAAATATCTACTATCCTTCTAGAAGTTTGGGATTTTCCAGCCCCAGTTCTAACAGCGCAAACACTTATTATTGGTACTCTAGATTTAATCATTGTTTCCCTAGGCCCCAATAAAATAAAATTTGCCCCATTAGCTAAAACGATAGAAGCTTTATGCATCACTTCGATATGACTTAAGTCAGAATACGCTAAAACAACATCATCAATTTCATATTTTTTTATTAAACTTGGAAGCAATTCTTCACTAAAAATAGGGATGTCTTTTTTATAATAACTCCTTGCAAATTCTTTAGGAAATTTTCTTTTTTCTATTCCAGGAATTTGAGCAGCTGTAAAACATTTAACATCATAATTAATATTACTCTTAAAAAACATACTGAAAACATGAAAGTCTCTTCCTCCAGCCCCTAAAATAATTACATTCCTCTTTTTCATCTTTCTATTATAGTTCCAGCTTTCCCATTTATAGCTTTTTCTATATTTTTAATATTTGTTATAATAACCTTTTTCCCATTGTTACTTAAGAAATTTATTGCAGCTTCAATTTTTGGGCCCATACTTCCTGGTGGAAAATGCCCTTCTTTATAATATCTTTTAATTTCATTTAATTTAACTTTATTTAATGCTTTTTGATTTTTCTTTTTAAAATTTAAATAAACTTTATCAACATCAGTTATCATAATAAAAGTATCTGCTTTAATTCCATTAGCTAAACAAGCAGAAGCTAAATCCTTATCAATTACAGCTTCAACACCTTTTAATTTGTTATTTTGATAATTAACTGGGATTCCTCCCCCTCCTGCCGCAATAACAATAATATTACTACTTAATAAATCTCTAATTATATCTGCTTCAATAATGACAAGTGGCTTTGGAGATGCAACAACTCTTCTATAACCTCTTCCAATATCTTCTTTTATTATAAAACCTTTTTTCTTTAATAACTCTGCTTGTTTTTTATTATAAAATGGCCCAATAAACTTACTTTGATTCCTAAAAGCATTATCTTTTTTATCTACTAGAACTTGAGTTAGAATACTTACTACACTTCTTTTAATTCTATTTTCTCTAAATAAATTGTAAATACTTTGTTGAATTAAATAACCCAGTTGACCTTCAGTCTCGGCGTCTAGCACATCCAAAGGCATATTAGGGTCTTGTAATAAAAGCTGTCCCACTTGAGGAGCATTTCCGTGGCTGATAACAATAGAATTATTTTTAATTATATTAATTAATGGCTTCAAGGCATTTTTAGTATTTTCAAATTCAGTTGCTATTGACCAATTTTCTCCCTTTTTTAATATTGCATTTCCGCCTAGTGCAATAACAATCTTCATAATTTCCACCGATTTTGATTTTTTAAAGCATGTTCAATAAATAAATCATTTCTTTCTCTATATATCTGTTTATTAGAATAAGGTTTTAGAATATCATTTATGAAACTGCCCCAAGAACTTTCTTTTAAGATAATAAAATTAGATTCACTAATACCAACATATATTTTTCCTCGATTAAGAATTTTGTAATTTCTTATTCTCTTACCTAGACTTACATTATATTTATTTTTCAACTCTTCACAATATAAGGGAAACCACAATTTTTTTACAGTTTGATCTAAGGCTATTCTAGTAGGGACATTATTTTTTATTGCGAAATAACCATCTGTATCAAATATTCCTGCACTAAATGAATTAAATAGGTCTTTTCTAGACCAAATTTTAAGAAGAGTGTCTTTTAATAATTCCTTATCTTCAAATAAATGTGTAAATGCCGACCAATAAATATAAATCCTCCAATAAGAAACATTTGGGTCATTTCTACCTAATTCTTTATCCTCTTTTGTATAATAAATGATTTTAGTTGCTCTGTTTCCTAGTTTTTGCATTACTTCTTTAATTATTGGATAAATCCTATCTAAAAAAATATATGGCTTGCCACCAACAATATAAGTCTTACAATCATCAGGATGACCATCTCCTAAAACCAAGCCAATAATATAAGCAAATTCCTTATCTGGATAAACATAAAAGGTTCTATAAACTGTATTTTTTATTGTTTCATATCTAGCATGTTTTATTTGGTGATTCTTTTTATCTAACGTTAATATAATGGTACTCTTTTTATTACCCTTATATGGGATTGTTTTAACATTGTACCCTTTCAACCAACTCTGAATTACATGTCTATCCTTACCAATCATATTTCCTATTTCGTTTGCCAAAAAGTTTTGTTTGGTAAGACTCTCAAAAAATTGTTTAATGGCCAATTTACCTAAATGAGGATCTCCACCACCAAGAATTTTTTCCACTACATTAATTCTATGGATTTTAGAAAGACTACTTAATTTCTCAAATTGCAAATTATCTTCTTCAAAAAATTTATGTTCTAATTCTGTTTGCATCAAAAATAAAAAAGAATTAGTTGTTTTTAAATCTATCTTCTTCTTCTAGTGTTCATTCTATTTCTGTTAATTCTATAAGCGCTAAAATTCCTGTAAGTAAAAAATATTAAAGTCAATCCTACAAGTGCAACTAGAATTACACCCCAATCATTTGATCCTTCCTGAGGGCTCATCCATAGGGCAGGGTCATTTTCTACAGGTTCACCTTCACGTATAACCACGTAAAAAATATAAGTTATTAATATTAATGACACTAATAAATAAATATTATTAATTTTGAATTCCCTTTTACCTATTACTATCTTCAATTATATCACCCCTTATAATTTTAAGCATAATGTTCATTAATTTTTATATGTATTGATATTACTATTTAATAATAAAATTATCACTTTTTCTTAGACTTTACAAAAATAAACTTTATATTCCTAAATATCAAGATTGTTAGTATAATTATGACTAATAAATAAATAAAGTAAAACTCCGAAAAACCTTGAATTGGGCTTAGTCTCCTTTCTTTAATTTTGAGAAATAATGGTGAGCCTTGACCAGAATTTACATTAAACACATAAGTCATCTTATTATTAGTTAAATTCGAATCTAAAACTCCATCAGTTGAATTAACAATCACTGATAAAACATAAGGTCCTGCAACACTAACAATAGAACTATTCTTAAAATAAATTTCATCAAATAGATTGAGCAAATAACAACACAAATAACTTCTAAATCCTCCACTAACATGTCTTAATTCCTCAATTATACTTGCGTTAGTTATGTTGGGTCCATAATTAATCAAATTATAAGTAAATGACATACTTTGATTAATTAAGGGATTTTCTGGACTAATTGATAAATTAACAATAGCCAAATCAGCAGATTCGCTACTAACTAAATAAATATTAAATAGGAAGAGGATAAAAAAACCACAAATTTTTTTCATAATATCCACAATATAGTATAATTTATAAATTTAATTTAAAACTAGTTATTATCTTCTATAGGTTCTGCTCTGCTAACTAACATATAAACATAATCATATTCAATTCCATCTTCATTTTCTAAATCGTAAATTTCAATTTTAAGGTCATTTAACTCTTTACTATTATCTAATTCAAATGTAGCCTTTTCTCCATCAACATTTACTATTGCTCTATCACTACCTCTAATTTCAACATTAATTATTCTACCATCAAAATCAATTTTATTCTTTGGGCTAAATACAAATCTATATTTTTCTCCAACAGTTTCAGATTTTTTTACTTCAAGAATTACATATTCTTCATTAATAATCTTCTTAATCCTTAAATTAACATTAACTCCTTTCATAATTCTAATAGTATTTATTGAAAAACTTACTTCTTCACCATCAACTTCAACAACAATAATATTGTTGTTAATTTCCTTTAAAGAAATTATTTTACCATCAATATTTATTGGCTCATCCAATCTAAATAAATACTCATTTCTATCTAAATCATAATCATCTATATCTACTTCTTTTTCTTTATTATCAACTATTTGATTATTTTCATCACTGTCTATAACTTTTTCTGGCTCATCTTCATTTTTAATATCATTAATTACAGATTCACCAGTAATAGAATCATTACTATTGTTAACTTTATTACATCCAGTTATTATTAGCAATAATGCAATTACTAAAATTAAATATTTAATTTTGAATTTCATATCTTTAATTTATATTCTCTAGTATATAATATTTTTCATTTCTTGCAGTTTAATTAATTAAATTTATTAAAAACGAAACATTTAAATATAAGTAAGTGTTACTATTATTTAGTTATATTGTTAAGAAACAGAGCTGAGTTTTCTTTTTAAAACCAAAATAAATTTTGTGTTATTAAACAGAAATCTCTTACTTTTGTTTCTTTTGTCGGGGGGACAAATCAAATGATGAGAAATAAATCATCCAAGATGTCAAGAAAAAAGTCCAAGACCACAAAGTCAAAGACTTCAAGAAAGACATCAAAAAGAAAGAAAAGATAAGCCTTCGGGCTTATTTTTTTCTTTTTTTAAATTAATATCTTTCCATCTTTAATTATTATTTTACTATCTAATTTTACTGTAACTTTTTTAATTATAACATCTAAATGTATGGTTGAATCAATTGTGCCACCTTCATAACTTGTATTATCTCCAAAGGCAAAGTGGCAAGTTCCTAAAACTTTTTCATCTTCTAATGTACATCCAGTAATTTTAGCAAACGGATTAGTTCCAACACCAAATTCTCCAAGATTAAATGCATTTTTTGAATTGTCAATTTTGTTAACTTCTTCCAATATTTTTTTCAATTTTATTCCATGAACATTATTTTCAATACTCTTTATGAATCCGTCTTCTATCATAATCTTTGTAGGACCTGTGATTATATCCCCACATCTATCAGCAACAATTACACCATTAGCACTTCTCTCCCATGGTGCTGTAGAAGTTTCACCAGCTGGCAAGTTTGAATAACTCCCATAATCTTTTAATATTCCATTATCCGATTGTGCCTTATTACCAAGTTTTAATGTAATGTTAGTCCCATTCATACTGGTTACAGTAGCTACCTTAGCTTTATTAAACAATTTAGTAATTGCATCTGTAGTATACTTTATTGAATTATAGTCTAGTTCCATGGTTCTAATAAAAACATCTTCTGTTATACCAGGCATAGTTGCGATTCTTGCCCCATTTTTAGTTGCATTTCTTCTTGCAGTTGTATGAGTTATGCTCTTAGTAGTAGGTGCTATAATTATGTCAGAAAACAACATAGCATGCGCAACAGCTCTTGGGGGTTCCTCACCATCAAAAGTTCTTGGCTGCATTTCTACCATAATTGGATCTAAATTCAAAGACAAAGCTTCATTATAAATAGCTTGAGCAATATTTTTTTTATTTTTATCACTAATAATAAGAATATCCTCACTCTTTTTTATTTTAAAGCAGTCTAAAGTGTTTCTGGCACTCAGTTGAATACTACCCATATTTAATGTAACTTTACTCAAATATATAAATCTTTTTTAAATTACTTAATGTCTAAAGCTTGTTTTAATGCTAATTTATTAAAACCAACTATTATTGTGCCATCAATATCTATCACAGGAACACCTAACTGCCCAGATTTCTTAATCATTTCTTGAGCTGCTTTTTGATCAGAACTTACATCAATCTCTTTGAATTTTATATTATTTTCTTTAAGGAAATCTTTTGTCATTTTGCAATATGGACAGTGGCTTGTAGTAAAAATAGTAACATTATGCATAGATCATTCCTCCTAATCTCTAACATAGGAGGCTAGTACCGCTTTAAGTATTTTTTGTTTTCTCTTTATTGAAAAATTAATTAAGTCATTGTATTTAATTAGATTTTGTCTACCATAAATATAAACTTCATACTGCAATTTCATACTGCCAAAGCCTGAATGAATTCTACTTTTAATTTTATGATTAATTCTTAAGTCATTCAAAAATTCACTTAATAAATTAATAGTATCTTTATTAGAATTAGAAAATGAAACCCATCTACAAGCCTTCGCTCTCTTAGATAAATTGTAACCAGCTACACTCCCTTCAGAATCAAAAAGCCCTTTCAAAAAATATATTTTGTGAATTTTCCCAGGAAAAGAGTCTTTATTCAAATCAAAATTACTAATGAGTTTAGCAACTTCAACAGAATAGATATTAACATGATAAAAATTACTTCTGCCTAAATTGAAACTCACTGGCAACTTAGACCACTCTTCTAATTTGTCTTTAAAATTAGCGGCAAAATCTTTATCTTTGACCTTTAGAACTAATCCTGCCGAAGTTCCATGTGAATACCTTTTATAAAAACAATAACCATCCCCTCGTTCCACACCTAATATGTAAGCTAGTTCTTTAGAAATTCTAAAGGCAGATTTAGGAAGCCAATGATGTTTTATCTTATTTATCCTTAATCTAGCAGCCTTTTTAGCTTTATTAAATCCTCCAAAATATCTTAAACAAGCTTGGTATAAAGTACCAGAAATTTCCCGAGCACTTGGCGAATGTTTTAATTCTTCACTTTTAGTTTTTAATTCTATAATAATATTCTTTATTGACCACTTCTTCATTCAATCCAAAGTAATATTCTATAATAAATAAATTTATTTTAAGCAAACATAATATTGAAAAATATACAAATAAGAAGTTAATATAGTAACCACTTATAATATTTGTTTTAAGAAACTTTAAATATTTATTTATAAATCAAACTATATGTCATACGTACAAAAACTTGAATATATACCAGAAGGTGTTTTAATAAGAGCTTTCACGGTAGACCCAACAATACCAATTCCTGAAATAAATGGTCCTAACAGAACTTTGGGTATAACTTATGCCTCGTTAGAATTATTAACCGCAGAAGATTGGCATGACTGGATTGTAGATCGTCTTTTACTTGGAGAAAATTATGATTTACCAGTTCTACGAGAGAGAGAATATGATTTTACGCCTGAATCTTTCTTCATCTCTCTTTTAAATGATGACTTAGAGGAAAACCATGCACCACTTAGAAGAATTTTGCCCAATGTAAAAACAGGTTACAAAATAAGTGCAAGAGCTTTTCTCGATGAAACTATTGACCTAGCTTCTAGACCTAAATCAGTTTTAATAAGAGACTATCCAAGTGCAAGAAAAAGCCTATTTGACTTAGGACATCAAAGTTTTAGTGAACTATATAACTATAGTGCGCCTAGAATAAAAGATAGTGACGTTAAACGTCATTTGGAAACAATTTGTAAACTAATTTAAATATTCATAAAATTTCTAGGTATATGCAAAAAATAAGGTTTTGGGAAATAGATTTTGCTAGAGGTATTGCAATAATTATGATGATAATTTATCACCTAGTTTTTGACTTAAATTATTTTGGGTTTATTAATGTAAATATGTATAATGGCTTTTTAGGAATTTTTCAAAAAATTATTGCAGTTTCATTTATTACATTAGTTGGTATATCACTAACTTTAACATCTAATCTTAAATCTAATAAAAGAATTATAAAGAAAGGCATTACAGTTTTTGCATTTGGTTTATTATTAACAGTAATGACTTTTATTTTTGTTAAAGAAAATACAATTTATTTTGGGATTTTACATTTTATTGGCCTTTCTATTATTTTATCTATCATATTTTTAAGATTTTTTAAATTAAATTTACTAATAGGGATATTATTAATAATTCTGGGCAATATTGTAAACAAAATTAATATAGATTTTCCATTGTTAATAATTTTCGGCATCACTTTTAAAGGATTTACAACACTAGATTATTTTCCATTACTCCCATGGTTTGGTTTAATTTTAATAGGAATTTTTGTAGGGAGGTTATTATACAAAAATAATCAAAGAATGTTTAGATTATTTAATGAGCCCGTGAAATTATCTTTCATTCAATCCCTAGGTAAGAGATCATTGGTAATTTACTTAATACATCAACCTTTGTTAATATCAATCGTTTATTTAATAAAGATAATAAAATAAAAAAGAAATTTTTTATTCCACAATTAGTTTTCCTTCCATATCACTATGTCCAGACCCACAAAATACTGAACAAACAAAGCTAAATGTTCCAATTTTGTCAGCAGTAAACTCTACGGTTGTAGTTTTGCTTGGTTCTATATCTTCATTGATATTAAAATCAGGTAACTTAAAACCATGCTTCACATCTTCGCTAGTAATTAATAATTTAACTTTGTCTCCCTTTTTTACCGTAATTGTACTAGGTTCAAATTCCCATTTTCTAGCTTTCATATTTATTGTTACTTCTTTAGATGGAATATCAACAGGTTCATCAGAGTCATCATTAATTACTGGTGGTGTGTCAACCTGTTTGTTACCATTGTTATTTGTATTACCTTCTGTTTTAGCTGTTTGCTGACAACCAGAAATTACTAAGGCCAATACTAAAAATACTATAGATATATGTTTTAACATATTCATAACATCCTAAATTTTAACTATTTCATTTCTTATTAAATCTTTGTATGTGCCAATGCTTTCAACATTACTAAAAACTAAAGTACCATCATCTGCCACATAGCCAACTGAACTCCAAATAGTGTCAAACTGGGGGTAATCCATTGCCTCCTTAGACATTATGAAAGTAGGTATCTTTTTTATTTTATACTTTTCTACTAAACTTTTTCCTTCATTCTCACTCAAGTCAACAGAAACTTCACTTTTAATATAAATACGAAGCTTTTCTAGTGCTAATTTATTCTTCATGACATCATAACACTCTACACAAGTTCTATCTTTAATAAAGACAATTTCAACTAGCCCCTTTATATTCTTACTTTTAAGATCAAAATAAGGTGGATTAAAGTTTCTTACTATAAAAACCCCATCACTTTCAATAGTGCCAATATTCTGCCATACATCTATTATTTGTTTATAATTTCTAGCTTCTTCAGATAGAATTAATGTTGGCACTTTATCAATTTTATACTTATTAATTAAAGATTGAGCTTCATCAAATTCGTAAAATATTGGTTCATTAATTTTCACTCCCAACTTTCTAAATTCGTTTAAAGCTATAACAAAATCAGTGCATTCTTTACATTCAGAATATTTAATTATTGTTGCATCAACATTAAAGCTAGTTTTATCAGTATTTAGATTTTGCACCTCTTCTAATTTCACATTACTAATCATTTGCATGTTACCTAAAATAACTAAATTAAAAACAGAAATTATAAACAGAATACCTAATATAGTGTATAATAATTTAGAATTATCTATTACTTTATTAATCTTTATTCTAATGTCTTTAAAGTTAACATTGTAATGCTCTTTAT